>MDSX01008982.1_pt1 | contig 13361 bp, 9 predicted proteins | sample 811141 | NCBI WGS metagenome assembly MDSX01 (sample SAMN05326642, study PRJNA326480) | marine metagenome | isolation source: seawater | place: Atlantic Ocean: South East | collected 2010
CGAACTAATATTATTTCTCGGCGGATGCCGGCGAACCCTTCGCGTTTGTCTCCTCCGCCAGCGGCGTCAGACTCCCCTCCATGCTCAGGTCAAGATTATCCAGCGCATTCAGGAACCCCCCGCCTAGATTCTTCGTCCGGCTCGGGCTCGACGGGTTGATACTCTCCACCCTCGTCAGACCCCGCGGTCGAGGGTTCAGGGGCGAGTTTTGGATAGCCTCGATGGCCGCCTCGTCGTCGTCCCTCATCGCCTTCTGCAGCTCGGTCAGCCCTTCGCTCGAGATGGTCCGCCCGAACCTCATCGGTGCCGTCCTCCTCTCCACTTTCTTATCCGGCGGGGGATCCTCCCCGAAGCACACGACGATCACGGTGACGTTGTCGCACGTGTCCCTGCGAAGCGCCTCCCGCGCCAGTTCCCTCGCCGCCGCCGCCGGGTCGTTGTGCCGCCGCAGCGCCGTCCTCGCGAAGTCCACGGCGTTGTGCGAGCTGAACACGTCCCACAGCCCGTCGCACGCGATGATCACGAACTCGTCCTCGCGCGTCATCACGTGCGTCTCAACCTCGGGGGTGACGATGAGCGGCCCCGGCGGTTCGCCCTCCCCTCTCTTGAGTCCCTCTATGTGGAAGTCGCCGAAAGCCCTCGCGACGCCCAGGTGCCCGTTGATGTACCCGTCCTCGACATAACCCCCCGCCGCCTCTATCCGCGTCATCTCCGTCGAGCAGCTCGGGCGCTGGTCCGTGGACAGGTCGGTGGCTCGACCCCGCGTGCTCAGAACCGCTCGGCAATCCCCCGCGTTGGCCACCAGGAGCGTGCCGTTCCTCACGCACAACGCCAGTCCGGTGGATCCCGAAGCATCCTCCGTCTTCATCTCGGCTCTGAACTCCTTATCAGTCCTCTGGAACGCGTCTCTCTGTCGAAACGGGAGGAAAGGCGGTCAGCGGTCAAGTCGCGGGCGTTTGAAAATCAAATCAAATGTTCGTTTGGCGGTAAAGTCGAGTGCTGATGATTCCCCGGTTGGGCTGCGTACCATCGCCTGCGCCGGGTCTTTGGCGAACGACGGATCCGACGTGATGTTGGTCACCAGCCGCTCGTTCACGAAGTCCGCGCATCCCCGTCCTCCGTGCCCGTCGAAGAGGCAGTAGAAGGACAGGCGGTCATCGCATCCAACCGCGGCAACACCCTCCCTGCACGAGCTCGCGTCCTCCATGGTGCGCCTCGGGCCCATCTCCCCGTGCTCGCCGCTGCGCATCGAGGGCGGCACGAACGAGCCGTTTTGTCCATTGCTTTCATCGCTAGTCGACGCCGCGGTCGTCGCGTCGCGGGAGGCCTCACCCGCGGCCTCCTCCCCGTTCATGTTGGTGATTATTATGCGGCTGCGGCTCGCACCCGAGAATTTGACGTAGAAAGCGCCCGGGGTCGAGGGTCCCAGCGCCACCTCGCGCGCGTCGGTGCGTCCCTAACGCGCCGTCCCCACTAAAAGTACTTCAGGGAAGAGTAGAGGCGCGCGAATCGATAGCTTCGCCGTCGTCGCGCCCTCGCAAAGTGACGCGGTCAGAGGCCGCGTCACCTTTTTTATCTGACCAACGACGCTGGCTGCTGACGCGACGGGCGATTTTTCGGGCTTTCACCTCGATGTGACTGGTGCAAAATGTCACACAGGCGCCGAGTGTCGAGTCGAGTCGCCGAGAAGGTCGGCACCGCCGAAGAGGCTATCGAAACAAGGATTGACACGACGAAGGCCTCCGAGACACTGGCGAGCTGCATCGCCGGGAGGTGCGTTTGCATTTCAAGGTGCTGACGAAATGTGACACTGTGTGCGGGACGGCGGGTGCTGATGGCGTGGATGGCGCGAGGAGCGCGAAGCTCCCGAGGACGCACCTCGAGGACACAGCCGAGGGAATCCGGAGATGCCGCCGGGTGGGGTCCAGCGTATTTCCGACGAACCGCATGCATCGGGAGAACCGAACCGAATAGACACGAGCAGAGCAACGAGCAGACTTCGCCGAACCGTTCTCGTGTTCATTGAAATGGATAATATACTTGAAAGGATGATGGCTTAAGCGTACTTGGCCTTGATCTTCTCGACGACCTCGACGTACTTGGCCATGGCGTCCTCGTTGGAGGTGCCCTTGCACTTCTCCCACTGGTCCCACTTGGCCTTACCCTTGAAGTCGAGCATGCCGGGTCGAGCTGTGTGGGTTTGGGAAGGGTTTCGTCAGATCGGGCACGAGAGGGGCGATCTGGGGTGAAGACTGGTGATCGGGGCCGCGCGCACCGGTGTTGACGTCGCCGATGTTGGCCTGCTTGAACCAGCCGTAGAGCTCGAGCTGCTCCTCATTGGTGCACTGGGCGTAAGCCTTGACCTCCTCGGCCGCCTTGTCGAATTCCTCCTTGGATACCATGGTCGTCGCGCGTGTGTTGGGTTGTGGGGCGAAGTCTGGGTGTCGCCCGCCTCGTCATCTTGAGTTCCAGAAGCGCTTCCGAGACCGAGGTGAGGAGGGCGCTTTGGGCTAATCTGAGCAGAGACTCGTGTGGGGTTGGCCAGAGCGAGGGGCGAAGGCGGCGATATCGCGCGCGGTCGTGTCAACACGGCTCAGCAAAAGCGAGGCTGATCGAGATCTGTCACATCCGAGCCCCGGCGTCGACGCGGCAACTGCTGAGAGCGGCAGAGGCAGCCTCTCGGTAAATTTGTCGTTGTTACGCGAAAAGCGTGGGAGGAGGTAATCTCGACACGATAGACGGCACCGAATGAGGGCACCGTCCAAGCTCAACAAGACCCGCTCCGATGCCTCGGTACAGTCGCCGACGACACCTCGTCGTGGACCCGGACGTCCGCGGAAGGTCCAGCCGCCCACGCCGTCGCCCAAGCCGCGCGACGGTTCAGGAATCAAAACCCGAACTTCGGCATCGGACCACCCGGCGGACATCGGCACCGAGACCCGCGCGTGCCCGCCGCCCCGCATCATCCCGCGGGTCACGCGAGGGTCAGTCAAACCCGTCAAGCCCCCGTCGCGATCGACCCGCAACGTCGCGCCGACGTACGTCCCGAAGAAGCCGCGCGATGAGCGCGCTCCGACACCCGACGCGCGACCACCACGGAAGCCTTCCGGCAAACCTCGAGCAGCAGCCGAGCCAACCCCCACGCGGCGGGCACGCCCGCGCATCGACACCGACGCCGTCCTATCGGACGCGGTCTCGATCGAACCGAAGACAAAAGAGGGCCGCATCGCGCGCGAGGACGCGCTCGGAGACCACCCGCGCACCCTCATCGGAAGAAAGGTCCGCAAAGCGCTCAACGCTCAAAGACGCAAACTCGACGCCAGGGGCAAAATCCTCGCGAAGGTCGTAAGTCGCCGGGTGCTGGTGTACTGGCCGAAGGATGCAAAGTTTTACCGCGGTACCATCGCGCGGTTCCACCCAAACGACGAAACCTACGACGTGGCGTACGACGACGGGGATGAGGAACGGATCGATCTCTCGAAACAGAGGCTCATGTGGGAAGGTCAGGCGGATGCCGACGCCAAGGCGGCGCTGAGCGCACTCGCCGAGTCGAAGAAGAAGCGCCGAAAGGAGCCCGTCGAGCCGGTGGTGAAGACGAAGAAGACGAAGATTTCCAAGACTAATCAGAAACTCGCCGTGACGCCGCCCGTGGAGGGTGAGAAGCCGCGGGTAAAGGTGGCCAAGCCGATGAAGCCGAAGAAGGTTGCGTTGAAACCCGTGAAGATGACTTCGTCTGCGCCCGCGGCTGCGTTTGTGAAGAAGAAGTCCAAGAAGCTGACCATGAGACACGCGGTCGCGCTCGCGCTCCGCCGCGCGGGTGACGCGGGTATGTCCACCAATGAGATCGTCAACCTGGTCATGCGCGATAGACGGCTGTTCATCGACTCGAAGACGCCGAGGGCGTCGATCACCAGCGTGCTGTGGAACAGGTCCAAATCCAAGGGTTTTTTCGTCAGCGCCGGGCACCAGAGGCATAAACTGGCGCCCGGAGTCCAGGTCCCGGACGCCGACAGCGACCTGACCGAAGATGACGCCTACGATCCCGCGCCCGAACCGCCGGTGGCGGACGCGGGCGGGCCGTCGAAGGACGTCTGCCTGATGCTGAGCGTCATCGGCGGCGAGCACGTGCACGTCACTCTGGCTTGCGACGACATCTTCAAGCCGACCACGCGGGTTGACGAGTCCTCACGCTTCGGTCAACTCGCGCTCAGTCCGGGGCTCGCGTCGTGGTCGAAGCACGGACGTCGCAAGCCTAGGAGACTCGACGACCTCTCGGTACTTCGCAGGAATCGTCACATGAGCCGTCTGCGCACAGCCGCGCACACGATTTTCAAGGGACCGAAGAAGTACAGCAAGAAAACCGTCGAGAAGATGCGGGACGATTTCAGGGCCCAGGTCGCGAACTCGTTGGCGAGCGCGATACACGACGCCGACGCATCGCTAGCGCGCGGCTGTCGCACCACGCCCTCGTGCCAGTGCCGCATCTGCGACGATCCGGACAACCCCGCCAACTCCGCCGAGTTTCGGTGCGCCCTCGCCGTCGACGACTCAGAAAACACGGTTCACCTCTCGCTCGTCCCGGCGCCGCCCGTCTGCCTCCAGATCCAGGCCACGCTAGCGTCCGCGACGCATTCGATCGGCGCGGCGATCGCGCTGCAGGGCGCGCTGAGCATCGGCTTCCGCGTCGGCATCGCGTGGCCGATGGACAGGTGCCACTACCCGGGTAAGATAATCAGGTTCGACCCGGAGGAGCTGAGGCACATGGTGCAGTACGACGACGACGGCGTGAGGGAATACCTGGCGCTGTGGCGCGAGGACATCGTGTGCCTGGACGGGGCCACGAGGCGGGGTGTACTCGGGCGTCATGCGCCGGACGTGGCCATGCCGTCGTATGACACGGGTGGTCACGACGCGTTCCCGGATCCAGGGATGGAGCAGTCAGACATCCGAAGGTACATGAGCGGCCAAAGGTACATAAGCGTCGACCGGATGGTGACAACCTTCGGCGGGCAGGAGACGGCGTGGGTGGAGGACGGGTTCGCCCCGCAACCCAAGCGCCGCGGACGTCCCCCAAAGAACGGCCAGCACCACCCGCCCGCCGACGGACCTGACGTCGTGTACGTCAAGGCGCCGAAGATGCCGCGGCACAGGCGATGCGGCGCGTGCCAAACATGCCTCCGCCCGTCGATGAAGAAACGTTGCGAGATGAACAATAACCCGATCATACCCCGGGGCAAGAACAAGGGAACCCTGGTGCGTTACGTGCGGACACACGCGTACGTCCCGATGTCCGCGAGGCCCGTGCCGGTCACCGCGAACGTGGGGTACCAACCGGACATGACCCTCGACGAGTTTATCCAGTGGGGTTTACCCGCGACGGATCCAGTATCGACGCTGACAGACGGGGTGGCGAATCTGTCTCTGTGCCCGACGATCCCCCGACCGACGATTCAGATTCAGGAGGCGCCGGCGTTGAAGTTCCCGGCGAGCGCGGACCATCTCTTCGACGCGTCACCCACGAACGTCGAGGTGGAAGACGACGAAACGCTCGTGACGGACGAAGCGCCGCTCGCGAGATTCATTCGAAACGCAGAGGAGGAGGGGGAGGAGGAGGAAGGGGATTTGGATGACGTGCCGCTGGCCCGGCTGCTCCCCGCCGCCGACGACGAGCCGCCGTCCGAACCGTACGAGGAGGTCGACACGCTCATCACCGCCGGCTGGGGCGCCGCGAACAAGCGATCCCGCGCGCTCAGGACACGCGGTGATAGGGGCCGTAAGAGGGTCTACGCGCTCGCGGCTCTCAACTGGAACACCCGGATGGTTCGAGCGATGAACCCGATGGTCCCGGGACTCGAACCGGAGACGGAGACTGAATTCCTCCCCGAGATTCCTTACTACGGCGGCGTTCCGTTCTGGCGCGTCCCGCGATGGGCGCACCCCACCTGGCCGCTCGGCGGCGTCGGCATGAACTACGGGGTCGTCAACCGCAAGCCCATGCGGGAGTCGCGCAAGCTCCCGAGGGTGTGGCGCGGGAAAGACCTGGACATGATCGTGTTCGGCCGCGACGAGCGGCTGGAGTGGGCGAGAAAGACGGGCATGTTTCTGGCGCGCGCGAGGACCGCGCTCGGGGACAGGCGGTTGAAGATGGACGCGTGGGGCGGTAGCGTGTTGGACAGCATCTTCGGCGCTTTACTCACCCAGAACGTGTCGGATGTACTGTCCTCGTGCGCAATCATGAATCTGGCGGCGAAGTTTCCCGGACCGGGGTCCCACCTGGGGCGGCACAAGACGCAGGGGCAGCCCTCGCCGCCGAGGAACGCGGGCACCGAGGAGGAACGCGAGACGATCGACCCGTTCGATTCGCCCCCGAGGTCTCCGACTCGCGTGGACGAAGGCGATGATTCCCCGGCCGTCTCACTCGCCCGCCCGCAGCCGACCGCCCGGCCAATCACCGAGTCCGCCGCCGCCGCCGCTCCCTCGGACGACCTAACGAACGAGGAGCTCATGACCGCCGCGACCGGCGCGATGGCGTTCATGGATAACACGAACCCGCGTTCCTCGTCCGAACCGCCTTTACCGCCGCACACGGCGCCGGCGGTGCCCGAGCCGGAGACGCCTTTGCCGACCGACGCCGGACCCGTCGAGTTTGGCCCTCACTTACCCCCCGACACGGTCCCAATCGACGACGTCATGTCGCCGCAGGCTCCTTCGGAGGAAGCCACACCGCCACCGCCCGTGAAGAAGAAATCAAAGGCACAGATCGTCCGGGAGGAACGCTTGGCGCTCGCCGCGTTGGCGCTGAAAGAGTCCGACCCGTCGCCGCGCCCGACGAGCACCTACGACATGATAGACTGGCGGGCGATCATGAACGCGCCGCTCGGTGATGTGGTGGAGTGCATCCGGTGCCGCGGCATGCACTTCATGCAGGCGCGACGGATCCAGCGCATCCTACGACGCGTACACGACGAGCGGAACGGAGATCTGTCCCTCGAGTTTCTGCGCAACTGCCCAGTGGAGATCGCGCGAGGGTACCTGCTCTCACTGGAAGGCTACGGGGTCAAGACGGTTTCTTGCATCACGCTCCTCTCCTTGTTCCGCGCTGACTTTCCCGTGGACGTCAACGTGGGACGAATCATGGCGAGGCTCGGGTGGGTTCCGCTCGAGACGGAGCAGGCGCTCGAGGAACTGAGCGAGTACGCCCCGGAGCCGGCGGTGTACACGTTCCTCCGGGAGCGGCTGAACAGCTTCGGGCTTCAGACGCTGTTCGAGCTCCACTACCACATGATCACCCTCGGCAAGGTGTTCTGCGAGAAACGGACGCCGAACTGCAGGGCGTGTCCGCTGCGGGACATGTGCGAGTACGCGAGCTCGGGGGGTAAGCACCAGACGGACCCGAACAAGGCGTCGCAAGACACGCTGGGCACAGCCGCCTCGACAGCCGCCGCCGCCGCCGCCGCCGCGGGAACCGCGTCGACTCAAATCTCACCTCCCATCTCCCCAGGGACGCCCACGCTGACCAACCCACCGCCGTCGCACCTCGACGTCACGAACGAAATCCTCGACGCGAGCGACGACGCGGCCGTTCATCAAACACACGCGTCCCCCCCGGAGCCGGAGACGTTGAAGGAGACCCTCGACGACGTCATGCGGGTCGGCGCGGCGTGGGAAAAAAACGGAAAGCCCCCGAGCGGCGCCGCCGCCGTGCTCCGCCTCGACCCGGGCGCCGATTTCATCACCGCGAAAGCCGCGCACCAACGGCTGTCGCGAGTCGTCCACCCGGATAAGTGCGCGGACCCGCGGGCGGATAGGGCGTTCGCGCTGATCACCGCCGCTCGCAACGCGATGGACCCTCAATTCAACGGAAATTCAAGCGCGAACCCCGATTCGGTGGTTGATGCCGGCGCGTACAACGTCACGGTGGATAACGAGATCGTCGTCGATACGACGCCGTGCGGGACCCTGCACGATATAGAGGACGATCCCACGTCGGACGCCCGCATGGCGGCCACGTTGTTTGAAGAGACGAGGGGGTTCGCGGCGCACGCGGCGACGGTGGCGGCGTCGATGGCGGCGTCCCCGCTTCAGTTGGCGGTGCGTCCCCCGCCGCTGAGCATGTCCCGGATCCGTCACGAGCTCAAGGCGTGGTCGCTCACCTCGGAGCTCATACCGCCGTCGCTGCTGGAACGCGCGCCGGAGCTGGACGTCGGGTACTACCTGGCGGTCAGGTGCGGGCTGCCGTCGGCGATTGCGGCGGCGAGGGCGGCGTCGCGGGCGGAGGGCCGCGAGCTCGTCCCGCTGACGGTGATGGTTCCGTGCAGGGCCGCGATGAACGGCAAGTTCCCGCTTCACGGCACGTACTTCCAGACCAACGAGGTGTTCCTCGACGCGGAGACCGCGGTCCGGCCGAAGATGGTCCCCGCCGCTGATCTGGATCACCTGCCCACGGTGTCCGTGTACCTGGGTTCCTCCGTGGCTAGCATCTGCCGGGGAATGTCCCGCACCGAGGTCGCCAGCAGCTTCGCCAACCGCGCGGTGTGCGTCCGGTCGTGGGAGCCGCACACGGGGCACCCACGGCCCTTACCCAGGTGGTCCTGTCCCTTCATTCCCATGGGTGCGTCCCTCGGGCCCGCGCCGGGGGATGCCGAGACGGTCACCGCGCTTCGACCCCCGCCGCATTCGGTTGTCGCAGCCGGCGGACCCCCCGTGAACACTCCTAATGAGGACGACGAGGAAATGGAGGCTGCGAAGGAGCGCGAGGCGATCGCGAGCATGGACGAGACGTGGGATACGGTCGAGTCCGGGCCGGAGGTGGCGGCCGCGGCGGCCGCTGCGTTGCGCGCGGCGGACGACGCAGCTGGCGCGGAGGTCGAACCCGTCGAGGTCGAAAACATCGAGGATGAAAACAACGAAGACGAAAACGGCGATGATACATCTCATCACGAGGACGGCTCACCCGCGACGAAGGTCCGGCGCGTCTCCACCGACGAGTGGAGCTCCCGCGTGCTCATGGAGTACGCCGCGCGGCGACGGTACGCGGCGGAGACCGCGCGGGAGATGGCCAGGGCTGAGCGCCGTAGGCTGCGCAAGGAGGAGCGAGAGGCGGCGAGGAGGGCAAACATTGGGAGCCGGGAGGCTTCCGCTTCGTCGTCGGGCGCGACGACGACGACGAGCGGCGGTGGCGGGGGTGACAAGAAGCGCAAGGCTTCGGAGGAGGCGGCGGTGCCGATATCCAGGTTCTTCACGCCGCGCGGGTCCTCTCCTTCTCCTCCTGCGTGAGTTGACATAACGGTGAAAAAAAATCATAGACTAAAAAAATCTGTGGGCGAGTTGAACCCTGAATTGACGGTTCTCGAGCGTCGAAGTTGAGATCAAACCAATCCAGCCAATCAGCAATCGAGCCGGGTTGCCGTGAGTCACCTTCCGCGATTGCCCGCCGAGCCAGCCATTGGGTATGCACACACGGTGGGCGACTGTGTGAGAGGTGATGCAGTGTATCGCGTCGTCCTCGGTGACCGCGGTGCGGGCGCCGGTCGCCGCGAGGGCCGCCTGCGCGACCGCGCGGTGGCGGACCGGCGGCATCGCGCCCCACCGGCGGGGCAACCACGTGGGGGTGTCGTGGCTCGACGGGGGGAGAGGAGGGTCGTATCGGCGACGTGGCGCCTCAGTGTCGACGACGCGATGCTCCGCTGGAGGATCCTCGGAATCCTCCATGAAAACAACGACGAAGCCGTCGCTGGAGGCGCCCGAGACGGCGCCCGCGGCTGGGGGAAGCCACGTGGTGGTGGCTGGGGACGGCGGAGAAGGGAATAATGCGGAACAAAATGGTATCCCAGCCGGCGCGCTCGCGGCTCTCCCGCTGGTCGGCTTCGCGGCGCTCATCAGTCTCGGCGTGTACTACAAGGACGACATCACTGACTTTCTGAACTGGTTCACCGGATACGTCGAGTCCATGGGCGCCGCGGGTCCCCCGGCGTACATGCTCCTCTACCTCGGGCTGGAGATACTAGCCGTGCCGGCCATTCCGCTCACCATGGCGGCGGGGCTCATCTTCGGGCCCGCGCAGGGAACCGCGATGGTGAGCGCCTCGGCGACCGCGGCGGCGACCGCGTCGTTCCTCATCGCGCGATACGCGCTCAGGGACAGGGTTAAGGACATCGCCGACGGGAACCCCAAATTCGCCGCAATCGATCGAGCAATCGGCGAAGATTCGTTCCGAGTCGTGTGCCTCCTCCGCCTCTCCCCGCTGCTGCCTTTCGCGCTCAGCAACTACCTCTACGGCCTGACATCTGTCAGGCTGTGGCCGTACGTCGCGGGGAGCTGGCTGGGGATGCTCCCGGGCACGTTCGCGTACGTAAGCGCCGGGGCGGTTGGAAGGACCATCGCGGAAGTCGGGGAGGGCGCGGCGGGTGCGGACTCGCACCTCGCGCAGATCGCCGCCGGGTTCGGGTTCACCGTCGTGACCGGGGCGTACATCACGCGACTGGCGAGTAACGCGCTGAAGGATGTCGAGGAGGACATGAACAGCATCTGAGGGGTGAAAACGTGGCCCTTTCCAGCCTCGTCGTCGAGGCTGGCAAATTTCAAAAATAATATTCTTTTTCCCCGGGGCTGATGGTGCGTCAACCCCGGACGGACACAGTAACATGTAATAACACAAGAGCAAACATTCGGTTCATCGTCTAAGGTTTCATTTACATATTGCCAATGCGGTCAACTGCTAATATATATACTCTGTCTGACGCCGTATCGCGTTCACAGAAGGGGCTCCTCTTCGGTTCCCCTGGTAAGTTGTTTCCGAGCCGCTCGCGCCGCCATGAACACGGACACCACCAGCACGCCGGTGACAAACCCAAAGCCCACGAGCATCACCGCAACCTGCCCCACGCCCGTACTCGCGTTCGTGGACGTCAGATCGCGAAGGTTCAGCGTGGAGGGCTTACCGAGGCCGGCGCCGGCGTACGCGGCGGAGTAGTACTTGGACCTAAAGGTGGAACCCTCGATGCAGGAGTCCTCGTTGGCGTCCTCGTCGATGACGGGGTAGACGGACTCAAAGTACAGTCCGCAGGTGCCGAAGCCCTCCTGGTCCACAGTATCCGGCCCACGCTCGAGCTTGAAGTATCCGCGCTCGCCCCAGTTCTCGCCGAAGGAGTTCTTGAGAACCCAGTACTTGATGGTCTCGCCCTTGACAACCTCCTCGCCCCAGCCGACGACGACGACGGCGTGGTTGATGGCCATAATCTCAGAGTCCGGGGTGTGCGGCGCGGGTCCGCAGTCGGAAGATCGGATGATACCCGAGGCGTACAGCTGGAATATCTTGTTGGCGTTGATGCCGACGGCGACGGGCTGCTTCGAGACAGCCTCCATGAGCGCCGCCTCGCCGGCGTCAAAGTCGAGCTCGCAGTAGCCGTAGACCCTGTCCTGGAGGTTCATGTTCGCCGGGCAGTTGCCGTGCGTGGAACCCAGGCCGGACTCGATGCTATCCAGCACGCGCTTCTCCTCCTCGGCGCCCAGGGACTCCTCGAAGAACACGCCAAACTCGCCCAGGTTACCGGCGTGTTGCGCCTGATCGAACAGAGCCTTGGCGTCCTTCTTGCGAACGGCGGTGACATCCTGGAAAGACCCGAGCGCCGCGCCGGATCCCGCGCTGAGCATCGCGGCGCTCTCCGCGCGCGCGAGGAGACCCGCGGCGCCGTGGAACGCCCTCGCGGTGGCCAAACCACCGTGCTCGTGGATCCACTCGTACGCGGTGAACATGTTCCCGGTGTTGCAGCCGCTGTCGTAGTTGTCGCAGTTGATGAGCTGCTCGGCGCTGAGCTCCACATGTTTGCGGCGGCGTCCGCTGATCACCTCGATCGCCTCGATGGTATCCGTGGAGGTGTACGCCCAGCAGGACGCGCACGACGTCTCCTGCGTGTGGATCTTACCCATCACCTCCGGGACATCCGCCCAGTTGAAGTTGCGAGGGTACTTGGCGCCGAGCCGAGCCTCCGCGGCGGCGCCCAGCGACATCTTGCGCGACACCTGGCCCACCACGCCGCCGCGCGACACCTGGCCCACGCGCACGCCGTCCGCGGCCGCGGCGGCGTGTCCGAGCGCCTCGGAGCGCCTGTGCGCGACGAAATCGCGCACGGATTTGGCGGGAGTGTAGGTGAGCTGCTCGGACACGAACTCCTCGGGGGAGACGTCCGCGAACGGGGTGAGGCCCAGCTTGAAGGTGGAGTCGCCTTGCGCGTTGTGGCGCTCGATGAGCGCCTTGTTCTCGAGGAAACTGAGCTCCCTGCGCGATACGAGGCGTGCGAGGGGAGAAGAGGCGTGAGTGGATTCGTCGAGTCGGGGCGTCCGGCGAGGGTGCGCGTTCAACACGGGGCGGGGCGCGGGTGTTGGAAAAAAGCGAGATTGGACCGGGCAATCCGGCGGGCCGCGCGCGGTCGCTCACCTGCGCATCGCCTCGATGCACGGCACGCCGGCGTTCGAGCCGGGGCAGTAGGTGTGTCCAGCCTTCTTCTGCGTGTGAACGAAAGCCTCGAAGTCCGGGGAGACCCGGGAGGCGAAATCCGCGGCGCTCGCCGCGCCCAGCTCAGCCTGCGGCAGATCTCCGCCCGCGCTCTGAGACTTCTCATCGTCCGACGCCCTCGCGGCGCGCGCGTCCTCGCTGCCGAGCACCGCCTCCGCGACGGGGCGGGCGGTGTGCAGGCTCGCGACGCCGGCATCGCCGTGCTTGTGGACGGTGTTCATGCCGGCCAGCTCCTTCGGGTGCAGCTCAGCGCTCGCGCCGGACGCCAGCGCCAGCAGGCACGCCGCGGCCAACGTGGCGACGGTCATAATCCCTCGGGTGCGGACGCGCATCCTGAGTGATACTCGGCGGGAACCGCGACGACCTCACGGGCTACTTCGCGCTGGTCTGGTTGAACGGGTCTCGCCGACCCGGTACGTACTCCCGCGACGCCCTCGCGAGATGACAGCCTCGACCCGTGCGGGCTGCGAGGTGTTGTGCCGAGGCCGCGCCCGCCTCGGCGCTGAAACGGCCTCTCGGAAGGAACGCCCGCGTCCCAGGAAAATTTCGGTCGATCCGCCAGACCGCCGGTAACACCCAATCGTGATTTCAACGATGTGCAGTCGGGTTCTTTCGGGACAAACGCCGTTTTTCGCCAATTCACATTGAGTCATCTCCAACAAAGCGTACGATCGGCTCAACTTTGGTAAGGGTAATTAGAATGGCAACCGTTTGGGTTTTGCACCGCATTTCAGACCGGCTCTCGTGGTCGTCGTGGAGGCTCCCCCAGCTCGGTGTTTGAACCGCGGGGTGCATCCACGGTCATCGAGGCTGGCTAGTCCCATCATAGTCATGAGGGCGAGAGCAC
>MDSX01105130.1_pt1 | contig 13359 bp, 12 predicted proteins | sample 811141 | NCBI WGS metagenome assembly MDSX01 (sample SAMN05326642, study PRJNA326480) | marine metagenome | isolation source: seawater | place: Atlantic Ocean: South East | collected 2010
CGTTAGATAATAACATGTATGTTGTAGCTCCTAATATGGGAACATATTATCTACATAAAGAAGGAGACACACCAATAGACACATTTGGAGGTAGATCATATATTATAGATCATAAAGGTAAAATTGTAGGTAGGCAGGATTATGGTGGGTCTTCTACATATGTATCAGGTGTAATAGATATAGAAGCTATGAGATTTCATAGAGAAAACGCACAATGGGATAATTGGATGAAAGATATTAGAACTGAATTATATCAGCTATTATATAAAGATCCAATTTATCCAAAAAATTTATATCTTGATAGAGTTCCTATGAAACATAAAGAATATAAAACTAAAGTAATTGATAAACAGATAAAACTATTGCATGATAAGGGTATATGGGTTAAATCCAAAAAGTAAAATTCAAGGGGAGAGTATAATGTTTAAAAAGGGAGAGCAGGATGTACTATCTGCATTAGATCAAACTAATTATGAGAATGAAAGAGTAAAAATTCTATTAAATGAACATGAAATGCCTACACATTGGTACAATATTTGTTCTGATTTAAAAACTCCACTAGCCCCTCCATTAAACCCTGGTACAGGAGAACCAATAGGACCTGAGGACTTGGCTCCGTTGTTTCCAATGGAATTGATTATGCAAGAGGTTAGTACTGATAGGGAAATTGAAATACCAGACCAAGTTAGAGAAATTTATAGACAGTGGAGACCTAGTCCTCTTTATAGAGCAAGAAAGTTAGAAAAAGCTTTAGATACACCTGCCAAAATTTATTATAAATATGAAGGAGTAAGTCCTTCAGGTAGTCATAAGCCTAATACAGCTGTTCCTCAAGCATATTATAATAAACAAGAAGGAGTTAAAAGGCTAACTACTGAAACTGGTGCCGGGCAATGGGGATCATCCTTAGCTTATGCAGGATCAATATTTGGATTAGAGGTTGATGTATATATGGTTAAAGTTAGTTTTAATCAAAAGCCATACAGACGAGCTTTAATGGAAAGTTTTGGAGCAAGGTGTGTTGCAAGTCCGAGTGATGAAACTGAGTCTGGAAAAGCTATTTTAAAAGATAGTCCAGATAGTACAGGAAGTCTTGGAATAGCAATTTCTGAGGCAGTAGAAATGGCAGCTCAGAGAGATGATACAAAGTATGCATTAGGAAGTGTATTAAACCATGTATTATTACATCAAACTATAATAGGACAAGAAAGTATGAAGCAGCTAGAAATTGCTGGAGATGAGCCTGATGTTATAGTTGGATGCACAGGTGGGGGATCAAATTTTGCTGGTATAGCTTTTCCATTCATAGGCAGAAATTTAAGGGGAGAGAGCAAAACAAGAATAGTTGCAGTTGAACCTGCAAATTGTCCTACTTTAACTAAAGGTAAATATGCATATGATTTTGGTGATACAGGACACTTAACTCCTTTAGTAAAAATGCATACTTTAGGATCAGCTTTTGTTCCTCCAGGATTTCATGCTGGAGGATTAAGGTATCATGGCATGTCACCGTTAGTAAGTCATTTAGCTAATGAAAATGAAATAGAATGTACTTCTTATAAACAACTAGAATGCTTTGAAGCAGGAGTAACTTTTGCTAAAGCTGAGGGTATACTTCCTGCTCCTGAAGCAAATCATGCTGTAAAAGGAGCTATTGTAGAAGCTCTTAAGGCCAAAGAAGAAGGAGAAAGTAAGACAATTTTATTTAATCTTTGTGGTCATGGTCATTTTGATATGCAGGCATATACAGATTATTTTGGAGGAAAACTTAAAGATCAAGACTATGATGAAAGTGAAGTTGCAATGGCTTTAGCAAATTTACCATCAGTTTCTGCTTAATTGCTAATTAAAAAAGTTTGTATTTTCTTTGATATTTCTTTTGGATATTGAGTATGGGGACTGTGTCCACAGTTCTCTAGCTCATATCTTTCTACATAACCTGTAGTATTATTTTCTATTCTTTCTAATTGTTGAAGAGTTCCATACGTGTCCTCATTGCCTTGAATTAGTAAAATAGGAACAGAAATACTACTTAAATATTTTTCTATATTCCAATATTTAAATTTTTTAGAAAGCCATGCATTACACCAACCTGTAAAAGCACCCTCTGGATCTTTATGATATTTACTAAGTTTTTCTTTTAAATTACTGTTTTTCCATAGTTCTTTTGCATCTTTTATACCTCTAATAGAAATATCTTCAACAAATACATGTGGTGCCTCTAAAAGCATTGACTTAACTTTATTACCATTTCCTGCATAAATTAATGCTATAGATGCACCATCTGAATGGCCCATTAAAATTGGGTTGGCTATCTTTAAAGAATTTAAAATTTTAGGTAGATAATATAATGCTTCCTGATGCATATAATCAAATTTTCTGGCTAATTTTAATGGAGAAGAATTGCCCATACCTAATCTTGAATAAATAATTACATCTCTTTTTGTTATATTATAAATTTCTTTTGGAAAGTTCTTCCATAATGCTACTGAACCTAAACCTTCATGGAGAAATACTATAGGTTCAAGGGTAGAGTTCTTATGTATGATAGATTTTATTTCTATTTTTATATCGTCTATAAAAATATAATCATTAATTTCAGTCATTATTAGTTCTTAACTTATATCTTTGGATTTTTCCAGTAGCTGTTTTTGGTAATTCATTAACAAATTCATACCAACGTGGATATTTAAATGGTGTAAGTTGATTTTTTACATGATTAGTAAGTGCAATTTTTAGAGATTCATTTTCATTGGATTTATTTTTAAGAATTATAAAAGCTTTAGGTTTAATTAAATTGTTACTATCTCTATTTGCTACAACTGCAGCTTCTAAAACCTCTTCATGAGTTTGAAGAGCTGCTTCCACCTCAAAAGGAGACACATATTGTCCAGAAACTTTCATCATATCATCTGCTCTTCCACAATAAGTATATATGCCCTTTGAATCACGAATATATTTATCTCCAGTTTTCGTCCATTCACCTTTAAAAGTTAAACTAGATTTCTCTGGTTTTTTCCAATAAGAGCTAGCGCTAGAGGGGCCCTTAATTTCTAATTCTGCAATTTCATTATCAGGCGCTAATTTTCCACTATCATTTATAAGCCTTGCTTCATATCCTTTCACAGGCTTTCCAGAAGCTCCAGGTGTAATATTATTTATTGTATTGGAAATAAAAATATGAAGCATCTCAGTAGAACCTATTCCATCTAATACTTTTATTCCTAAAAACTTATACCATTTTTCATATAAACTTGCTGGAAGAGCTTCTCCTGCTGATACTGATAGTCTTAAGGATTTAAAAAATGATGGATTTATCTTAGAGTTTAATAATGCTGCATAGAGAGTAGGGACACCAAAAAATAATGTAACTGAGTATTTTTTTATTATTTTAGATACTGATTCTGGTGTTGGTCTATCAGACATTAATACAGAAGTTGCACCTACACTCATTGGGAATGTAAGTGCATTACCAAGTCCATAGGCAAAAAATAACTTAGCTGCAGAGAAGCAAATATCTTCACAGTTTATATTTAAAACCTTTTTTGCATAGGTCTCAGCTGTTGCAACTAAACTTTTATGCATATGAAGTGTACCTTTTGGTGAACCTGTAGAACCTGATGAATATAACCAAAAAGCTATATCATTTTCATTAGATTCAAAAGGTTTTTCCATATAATGTGTGTTTTGGTTAATCAAAGCGTCTAGATCTAAAGTATTTTCATTACTATTAGAAATAAGCAAAATATTTTTTTCTTTTTCAATTAATGGATTAAATTTATCTATTAATTGTTCGGAAATAATTATAGCCCTTGCTTCTGAATCTTCAACCATGTATTTATAGTCTTTTTTTGGTAATAAAGTATTAATACAAATTGGAATTATTCCTGCCCAAATTAGACCTAAAAATACTACTGGGTAATTAATATTATCATCCATACATATTATAACTCTATCATTAACATTAATATTAATATTTCTAATAGATGAAGCAAATGCTCTAATTTTCAGATGAAGTTCATTATAAGTAACTTGACAATTATTGCTTATAAAAGCGACCTTGTTTGGATTATTACTAATATTTCTATGGATAAGATCATAGGCTGCATTATATTTTTTATTATTTACTGTTATCATATTTAATCAATATTCTTATATATGCTCTTTAATATTATTTATAAACCAATCTACAGCAACTTCTTCTGGTAAAGTTCCGTCTGAAGCATCATGATAAAAAGGGTCTCCTATCTTAGTGGCATTAAGTGAATCAAGCAAATCTACAAACTTTTTTCCTCCATATGCAAAAGTGTCTCTATATGTCATATCACCTAGACCAAATAATGCATATCTAATATGGTTTAGATTAGGAGATAATTTTTTTAATTTATTATAAAAATCTTGAGCACTATCAGGTACATCACCTTGTCCATAAGTAGAAGAACATATTAAAACAGGGTTTTTTGCTTCGGTTAATATATTTATCTCTGCATTATCTATTTCTATAATATTTGTTTCTATATTATTTTCGCTACAATATTCTGCAATATCCTCTGCAGCCATTAGTGCTGTTCCTGTCATAGTAGCTACTAAAATTAATAGTTTTTCAGAGTCCATCTTATAGATCCTTATTAAATTGTTTACATTTTAAATTTATATGCACTATAATGCATATAATATTTATCATTAGTTAAGAAAGTTGTAAATGAATAATATAGTAGATCATAAAAATAATATCTTATTTGAAACAAATAATTATAAAAATGAGGATGATAAAGATAATATTGGCTTCATAGTTAAAAAGTATAGATTAAAAAGAGGTTTGACAAGACAAGTTCTAGCCAATAAGTCAGGTATTTCTTTAAGATACTTAGCTCAGTTAGAAAGTGGAAAAGCAAACCCCTCAATATCTATAATTACTAATATTGCTTATGCATTAAATATTTCATTATATCAATTTTTCTTTAATGAGAAAAACACAGTCAATTTTGATTTAATTGATCATAGACTTAATACTTTTAATCCTTTGCAAAAAAGTAAAGTTTTTGATTTGATAAATGATATTTACAAGGAAAATAAGAGTAGTAAAAATAAAAATAAAATAGCCTTAATAGGTTTAAGAGGAGCAGGAAAGTCAACTTTAGGGAACATGTTGCATGAAGAGTTTAATTATCCATTATTTGAAGCAACTAATGAAATAGAAAATTTAGGAGGTATGAATATTAATGAGATTATTGAATTAGGCGGACAAGGTATGTATAGACGATTTGAATTTGATGTGGTTAAAACGTTATGTAAAAATCATGAAAAATTAATACTTCTTGCTGGCGGTAGTATAGTTTCAGAATATAAAACCTTTAATTATGTTTTGAATAATTACTTTACTATTTGGATTAAGGCTAGCCCAAAAGAACATATGCAGAGAGTTTTAAATCAAGGAGATTCAAGGCCAATGAGTTCAAACCCTAGAGCTATGGATGATTTAAATAATATATTAAATGAAAGAATTGCTCTTTATTCTAAAGCTGATTTAACTATTGATACTGAAAATATAACTGCATTTGAATCATATAATAAATTAAAGACTAAACTATTTTAGTTTGATTTTTATAAATAGTGCACTATATTGCACTTTATTAGGAGATAATTATGATAACTTTCGACAGAGAACCTGATACCTATAAACATTGGAAAGTAGATATTAACGAAAATAGAGCTACTTTATTTTTAGATGTTTCTGAAAAAGATGGTATAAAACCAGGCTACGATTTAAAACTTAATTCTTATGATTTAGGGGTAGACATAGAATTGAATGATATCGTTCAAAGAATGAGATTTGAACATCCAAAAGTTAAGGTAGTGGTAATTACTTCAAATCAGGAAAAGAACTTTTCAGCTGGCGCTAACATATATATGCTAGGGCAATCTGAACATACTTGGAAAGTTAATTTTTGTAAATTTACAAATGAAACCCGAAACGGTTTTGAGGATTCAAGCTACACAGGCTCAATTAAATTTATTGCAGCTGTAAATGGAATATGTGCTGGGGGAGGATATGAAGTAGCACTTGCATGCGATGAAATATTACTTATAGATGACAGATCAAGTACAGTAAGTTTACCTGAAGTACCTTTATTAGGGGTCCTACCTGGTACTGGGGGTGTGACTAGATTGATAGATAAAAGAAAAGTCAGAAAAGACATTGCTGATATTTTTTGTACTAATGCTGATGGAGTTAGAGGCAAAAAAGCAGTTGATTGGAAACTAGTTGATTATATTGCTCCTCCTTCTAAGTTTAATGAGCTTATTAATGAAAGAGTATCAAAAGTTTCAAGTTCAGTTAAATTACGAAATGGTGATGTAGGCATTAAACTTAAACCTTTAAATAGGAAAATCACAAATGAAGGTATTGATTACGACTGTATAAAAGCTAAAATAAATAGAGAAGATAGAATAGCTAATATTCACATAATTGGGCCTAACTCCGATGATGTTTTAGAAATTAACGATGTAGTCAAAATTGGTAGTAATTGGTGGCCATTAAAGTTTGCTAGAGAATTAGAAGATTTAATCTTGTTATTAAGAACTAATGAATTAGAAGTAGGAGTTTTAACTATTACATCGGAAGGCAATACTGATGATATTTTAAGTGTTAGCTCAATTTTAGAAGATAATAAAAATATTTGGTATATTAATGAGATAATAGGTTTACTGAGAAGAACTTTATCTAGATTAGATATGTCTTCTAGGTCTATCTTCACTATAATTGATAATAATAGTTGTTTTTCTGGACTTTTGGCGGAATTATTATTTGCTGCAGATAGAACGTATATGCTTAATAATGCTATGTCTCCAGAAAAGACTGAGGGTCCTTATATTGCATTAAGTGATATAAACTTTGTTTCTTTAGAAATGGTTAATGGACTATCAAGACTTGCCACAAGGTTTAATAATGATGAACTAAAACTTGATGCATTACGTAAAGTTATAGGAGTAAGGTTAGATGCAGAAAAAGCATTTGAGGAAGAATTAATAACTGTTATTCCTGATGATTTAGATTGGAAAGAAGAGATTAGGCTAAGTGTAGAAGAAAGAACAAGTTTCTCTCCAGATGCTTTAACTGGTCTTGAAGCAAATTTAAGATTTCCTGGTAAAGAGACATGTGAGACTAAAATATTTGGAAGACTTACTGCTTGGCAAAATTGGATATTTAATAGACCAAACGCTGTAAGTGAAAAAGGTGCTTTAAAGTTATTTGGAACTGGTTCCAGGGCAAAATTTGATAATAAGAGGGTATAAAAATGACTAATTTAAACTATCAAGAAAAAATTCCTAATAACGTTGATCTAAGTACAGATTTATCTTTACAAAGGGCTTTAGAACATTGGCAACCAAAGTTTAAGAACTGGTGGACAGAAATGGGTCCTGAAGGATTTCAAGCATCAGACGTATACTTAAGAACGGCAACATCTGTGGATGCAGATGGTTGGGCTACTTATGGCAAAGTAAAAATGCCTGAATATAGATGGGGCATATTCCTAAATGATAAAGTTGAAGATAGAAAAATACATTTTGGTGATAATATTGGTAAGCCAGTTTGGCAGCAAGTTCCAGGAGATTATAGGTCAATTTTAAGGAGGCTTATAGTTACTCAAGGTGATACAGAACCAGCATCAGTAGAACAACAAAGAGAACTAGGTAAAACCTGTCCTTCTTTATTTGATTTAAGAAATTTGTTTCAGGTTAATGTTGAAGAAGGTAGACACTTATGGGCTATGGTTTATTTATTACATGCATACTTTGGAAGAGATGGTAGAGAAGAAGCCGAGGCTTTATTAGAGAGAAATTCTGGAGATGTTGACAACCCAAGAATACTAGGAACTTTTAATGAACCAATTACCGACTGGGTTAGTTTCTTTATGTTTACATATTTTACAGATAGAGACGGTAAATATCAGCTTAAATCTCTCGCTGAAAGTAGTTTTGACCCACTTGCAAGAACTTGCCAGTTTATGCTTACTGAAGAAGCTCATCATATGCAAGTAGGAGAAACCGGTATAACAAGGATGATACAAAGAACTTTAGACGTTATGAATGAATTAAAGTCAGATTCTATTGATGCTATAAGGAACGCTGGTGCTATAGATTTACAGACAATTCAAAGATATATAAATTTTTGGTTTTCCTCTTCTTTAGATTTATTTGGATCAGAGATATCATCGAACTCAGCTACAGCGTTTGCTAATGGACTTAAGGGCAGACCTGATGAAATGAGATACGAAGATCATTCTGAAAAGAACTCAACTTTTACTTTTGATGGTCTTTCATTAGAAAATACTATTGAAACTCAAACTATACCAATGAGAAATGCGATGAATGAAATAACCAGAAGGGCTTACGTTACTGACTGTGAAGTAGGGTTAAAACGCTGGAATAGATTAATAAAAAAATCTGGCTACAATATCGAGTTAAAATTACCTTCTACTAGGTTCAGAAGAAATATAGGTATATGGGCAGGAGTGGATGTTAATCCTGAAGGTAAAATAATTAGTAAAAATGAGTATGAGAATAAGTTAGGTTCATGGCTTCCTTCAGAAATTGATAAAGAATTTATAAATAGTCTTATGGTACAAGTAACAGAAGTAAATAAGACTGCTGGTTGGATTGCAGCCCCTAACAGAGGTATTAATAATATGGATACAGGTTATGAATATGTAAATTTAAAAAAATAATTATATACCAATCCATTCCTTATGATGGATAATATTTTTTTTAAAATCTGCTTTACTGCCATTCCATTTAGTTGCACCTTTACCTATAATAGATATTTGGTTTGCTATTTCTAAAGCCATATTTACGTTTTGCTCGACAATTAACAGTGAAATTTTTTCTTTCAAAATATTTTTTAAAATTTTTATCAATTCTACAACTATATTTGGGGCTAATCCTTGAGTTGGCTCATCTAATAAAATCAACTTTGGATTTGTCATAAGTGCTTTACCTATTGCAAGCATTTGCTGCTCACCTCCAGATAAGCTAACAGAATTGTTTTTCAATTTTGATTTTAATTGTGGAAATGCCTCTAAAACTCTATCAATATTCCATTTGTTATTATTATTATTAATAATATTAAGACTTTCTAATACTGATAATGAAGAAAACATACCTCTATTTTCTGGAACCATTGTAAGGCCTATTTTTGCAATTTCATAAGTAGATAAATCTTTAAGATCTATATTATTAAATGTAATTTTACCAGAAACTGGTTTAGTTAAATTTACGATAGAACGTAATGTAGTTGATTTACCTGCTCCATTTCTTCCTAGTAAAGCTAAACAACCTGTTTTATTTAAATCAAAATCTACTCCTTGTAATATATGACTTTTACCATAATAAGTATTCAATTTTTCTATCTTAAGTATTGACATTAATTTTATATTCCTAAATAAATTTTTTGTACTAGTTTTGATTTTTTTACAGCGCTTGGGCTGCCTTCAAATACTAATTTTCCTCTATCAAGGACATATATATTATTAGCTAAATTATATATAACCTCCATATCGTGTTCTACTATAATAATAGAATAATCCTTTGATAATTTTTTTATCAACTTAATAATATCTTTTGTTTCTGCAGGACTCATTCCAGCTGTAGGTTCATCTAACAATAGTAACTTCGGACTGCAGGCTATTGCTATGCCTAGTTCTAATTGTCTCTGTAAGCCATAAGCTAAAAATTCTGATTTAATTTCTAAGTAATCTTCAAGCCCTATATCTTTAGCTAATTTTATTGCATTTTTAATTATTAAATTATTTTTTATCAATGGTTTAAATAAATTAAATGATATTTTATATCTATGACTAGAGGCTAACATTAAACTTTCTTTTACTGTCATTTCTAAGAATAACGAATTCTTTTGAAAACTTTGAGATATTCCTAATCTAGATCTTTTTTCTGAACTGTAGTTGTTTATATTTTTATTGTTGAATTCTACTAAGCCATTATCTTGTTTAATAATCCCTGAAATAATTTTGAAAAGAGTACTTTTTCCTGCTCCGTTTGGGCCAATAATTCCTATACATTCTTTTTTATCAGATAATATATTAATATTTTCTAAAACATTAACTGAACCATATGATTTACTAATATTATTTATTTCTAATTTCATATCTATTAACCAAATTTTTTCTTTATACGCTCAATTATTCCCCAAAGCCCATCTTGCATAAATAATACTACTAATATAAACCCAAAACCTATTATAAACATCCACCAACTTATAATATTAGATAGCTCATGTTGAATTATATGTACTACTGAGGCACCCAATATTGCCCCAGAAACAGAACCTATTCCTCCAACTATTATCATAATCAGCCCTTCACCAGATACAGTCCAATGAGTTAATTCAGGAGAAATAAAGCCATTTAATTGTACATATAAAGACCCTGCTAAAGACGCTATTCCAGCTGATATACTAAATGCAATTGCTTTATAAGCTTTTGTATAACCACCAATAGCAGATACTCTAGAGGTATTCTGTCTTATTGCATCTAAATTACGTCCTAAAGGTGCATCAGTAATTTTAGCAATAAAATAATAAGCAATAATTAACCAAAATATACTGTAAAAAGAAAAAACTAATGGTTCATTTGAATCAAAACCTATAAAGGTTAAACTAGGTCTCATTATTCCCGGTATACCATCGGATCCACCTAGTAATTCTGATGTAAATACCCATGCATGAAACATTTCTCCTAATGCCAGCGTAACCATTATAAAAAATATTCCATCTAAAAGCACAATAAAATAGCCTATAAATAATGCTATTAATAAACCAATTATAACGGAAAGAAATGTAGAATAGAAGGGAGGTATTCCGTAGTTTATAGATAAGATAGCAGTTGAATAAGCTCCAATACCTAAAAACATAGCATGTCCAAGAGAAACCATCCCACCTCTTGATGCTATAAAATCTAAACTAATTGCAAAAATAGATAAGATTGCTATTTCTGCAATAAAGAACCTTGTAAAATATCCTCCAAAAATATTAAATATTACTAATAATGAAACTAATATTACCATTATTTGTAGTCTTAATTTTGGGTTATAATTTACTGCTCTCATTATCTTTTATACAATCCATTCGGCCTAAATAACAATGTTAATGCCATCACAGCGTAAATTATTATTTGTGCTAATTGCGGCATATATACTTTTCCAAAGCTATCAACAAATCCTATTAAAAGAGCACCAATTAATGCACCTTTTAAACTACCAGGTCCACCAACAACCACTACAATTAATGTTAAAACTAAAACTTCCATATCCATACCTGGCTCTACTCCTAGTATTGGAGCTACAGTAATACCAGCAAGTCCAGCTAAACCGCACCCTAACGAGAATGTATAAAACAAAATTTTATCTGTATTAATTTTAAGTAATTTTGCCATTTCAGGATCGTCTACCGACGCTCTTACTTTTGCACCTATGATAGTTTTTTCTAAAATTAAATATAAACAAATTAATACAAAAAAACCTACAAATATGACAAATAATCTATAAGAAGGATAAGGCTCACTTATTAATATAATAGAGTTTGATAATAAGTCTGGAGCAGATATGGAATGACTCATGGTTCCCCATATCATTCTTACAGAATCTAATCCTATATATATAAGCCCAAATGTTAGTAAAACTTGTTTCATAGGGTCTGCATTTTGAATATGTCTAAACAACACGAAATATAAAAATGCGCCAACAAGAGCTGTAATTATTGGAGCAAAAATAAATGCAAGCCAAAAAGAATCAAAATAAGACCATATGGATAATCCAATATATGCTCCAATCATATATAAAGTTCCATGAGCTAAATTAACTATTTTCATAAGTCCAAATATAATAGTCAAACCCACGGCCAATAAAAATAAAGTCATACTGAATTGAAGCGCATTAAGAAATTGTATTAATAACATAAAATTAAGGCCTATAGGTTACACTTTTCACCAGGTGCTTGAACTGCATTAATTGTATCTAAAACTTTTAACTCCGGTCCATTTTTTCCAGCTATTACCTCAAATATATATATATTTTGTATAACATTATTAGTATTTTTATCTATAGTTAAAGGTCCTCGTGGACCAACTATTGAAACTGTTCTAATAGCTTCAGCAAGGTCATCTTTATTAGAAATGTCTCCTGATAATGATTTCAAGGCTTCAATTATAACTTTTCCAGAATCATAGCCTTGAACTGCAAACTCTGAGGGAATTCTTCCATATTTACTTTTATATGAATTAATAAATAATTTATTAGCTTCTGTATCAATAGAAGGCACATAATTTAAGCTTCCTATAAAACCGATTGCAGCTTCTTTTTGCGCAGGTAAAAATAATGGTGATGTAGTCCATCCTGCACCGGTAACTTTCATTGCTTTAGATAAACCAAAAGAATGGGCTTGTTTTATAAAATTTATAGCCTCTCCACCAGCATAAAAAACATATACCGCATCTGCTCCGCTGTCTTTAACTCTGGCTAAGTATGGACCAAAATCTTTTGTTTTTCTAAAGGGTGTATATTCTTCTCCAAGTATAGTTCCTCCAGCTGCTTCAAAGTTTTCCTTAAATGCACTCATCATTTCTTTTCCTGCTGCATAATTAGGGGCCAATAGAAATGCTGTTTTAATTCCTTTATTAGCTAACCATGTTCCCATAGGAGCATTAATTTGATAATTAGAAAAAGAAATTCTAGTTATAAATTTTGAACATTTTGCATCTGTAAGAATATTTGCACCAGCATTTGGAATAATTAATGGTGTTTTAGTTTGAACAACAATATCTCGCAGAGCTAATGCAACCGATGATGAAACTGGTCCAACTAGAATATCTACTTTATCTGAAGAAATTAATTTTCTACTTTTTTGTAATGCAATATTTGGTTTTACTTCTGTATCACCTCTAATTATTTCAATACTTTTACCATTTATAGTATTATCTATTTCATCAAAGGCTAATGACATTGCATTTGTAATTTCTTCTCCAAGAACTGTGTAAACGCCTGAATATGGAAGCAATGTTCCAATTTTAATATTATCTTTTGAATAAGATAGAGATGAACTGTAAAAACCAATAAGTATAATAAAAAATAATTTTATAATAATATTTTTAATATTCATTTTTTGTCCCCACAAACAGTAAGAATAATTAAATTAAGTAATACATACTTTAAATCATAATGTGAATTAATGATTTAACTTTTTAATTTTTAAAAAGTATTGACTACTTTAATTACTACTTATATATCACTAAGTGTGTCCCCTTCGTCTATCGGTTAGGACACCAGGTTTTCATCCTGGAAAGAGGA
>MDSX01037651.1_pt1 | contig 13353 bp, 9 predicted proteins | sample 811141 | NCBI WGS metagenome assembly MDSX01 (sample SAMN05326642, study PRJNA326480) | marine metagenome | isolation source: seawater | place: Atlantic Ocean: South East | collected 2010
AGTTGACCTTTCCGCCCAGGTCACGGTGCTCTCTGAAGGATCCCGTGGCTTGTTGTCCCAAGCGTGGCTGGACTGGCAGGGTGTGATCGCTGAGAATCCTCAGATCTACGCGCTAGGAGTGAAGGAGGTCTGGGAGGTGAAGAAGCCACTTGACCGGATTATCCACACTATGGGTTGGCCTCTTCCAAGCGATGCGTTTGGTGGAAGCTTTGCGTACCCGCTCTCCGATAACACCGTAGCACTTGGTCTAGTGGTCGGACTAGACTATGGAGACGCGCGCCTCGACGTCCATGAACTGCTCCAACGTATGAAGTTGCACCAACTGTTTCGCGGCCTTCTTGAAGGTGGCGAGATGCTAGAATGGGGTGCAAAGACGATTCCGGAGGGGGGCTTTTATTCCGTGCCGGAACGTCGGCATGGGGACGGTCTGCTAGTGATTGGGGATTCCGCGGGATATGTAGAGGTCTCCTCCCTTAAGGGGATACACTATGCAATGCATTCCGGGATCATGGCTGCCCGGGCGATTTTCGAGGGCCTCAAGAAAGGAGGTACATCTGCTGACCACCTAGCTGGTTATACGTCATCCGTAGATGACAGCGTGATCATGAAAGATCTCAAAGAACGCAGGAACATGCGGTTAGCGTTCAAGGGTGGCTTTGTCAGCGGTGTTATTAAGGCGGGCCTCATGACACTGACAAGAGGGGCGTTCCCCGGTCGTAAGATTTCGATCTCAGAAGACGCAGCGGCCCCAAAGCACCTAGGCCCGGAAAGGGAGCCACTTGTTCCAGATGGTAAGCTGACTTTCTCTAAGGTCGACGCCGTCTACAAATCCGGTAATCAGACGCGAGATGATATCCCGTCGCACTTGATTGTCGCAGACAGCGTTAGTCCCGAGGAGGCGGAGATGTACGTGCATCTTTGTCCAGCCGGCGTGTATGAATGGGATGGTGAGAGCCTCGCTGTAAATGCGCCTAACTGCATTGATTGCAAGGCCACAGACGTGCTTGGCCCCCGTTGGACGCCACGCGAAGGTGGTAGTGGACCTTCGTATCGGCAGATGTAGGAGCAAAAGCAAAAGTCAATTGCTTTGCGACTTGTGGCTCAACCTAGGCCGGTGAGGGAGTAGGTCGATGACCGACCCAGAAGGTTCCGATCTCAGGCGGGCAGGGATCCGTAAGAACCAAAAACAAAGGTGCCCTAATCATCCTCATTGATTTCGAGCCCGATCCCAGTGGGTGTAACCACTAGCGTTGGCATAATGGAGCGCACTAGTTGCGATCCGAATCCTTCTAATGCAGCGTCGGCCGACTCGTAAAGAGACAGAGACTCAATCGTTTTGATAGTCGGGAAGACCATCGGTAGATCGCCCTGATCTAGCCGGGTCAGTGCGGCTTGCGGAGAGATCCAAAGTGCCTCAGTCATCTCGCGGCGATCTACGATCGGTGTTGCACCAGCATGAACTTTGGCTGCAAAAAATCGCGTGTCGTAGCGTCGTGGCTCCGGCTCTGGGGTAATCCAGTGCGCGATGTACTCGACCTTGTCTCCTGTGATTCGGCATCCCAGTTGTTGCAGGGCTTCATGGAAATTGATCCGGTCACTCATCAGCGCATCGCGGATTTCGTCCACGCTGGAATCTTCAGCAGCGGTGGCCGGAGCTGAACCATCTGTCTGCACGCCGATAAGGATACCTGTTTCCTCGAAGGCTTCGCGAAGCGCAGCAATGTAGTATGCTATAGCTGGCGGCTCCTGGATTTGCCCAAGACGTTTTTCAGCAGAATCTCGGTCTAGGTTTTCCAGCAGTGCTATCAGCGCAGGAAGCGAATCAGGTTTGTCCACTCGTCCGCCGGGGAAGACGTAAGCTCCAGGTACGAAGCCTGACCTAGGGCTGCGGCGCATAAGGAGTAACTCTAGCCCAGCTTCTGCGTCACGCAGGAGAACAATCGTCGCTGCAGCCACTGGGGTGATGGGCACGGTCGGGGGGTCGGCGATCGTTTCAGCAAACCCAGCCGGCAAGCTTTTAAAGGGAATGACGAATTCTCCGGACCCGCTCAACGGCCGGCCGCCATCCCGTCTTTCCTTGGGTCTGAGGCGGCCGCCCAGCCTCTAGTAAGTCGCAGAATCGCTTGCCCTCCCCCGAAGGCTACCCCTTGGGGATCACGAAGCTGGTGTCCTAGGGCTTCGAGAGCTGAGCCCACCTCAGGATCTAAGTTCTCAATTGCTACACGTGTTCCGGAGAAGTGACGGAATCTGGCCGCATCGATGGCCTCCTGGGGATCCATTCCAAATTCGACAATGTTGAGTAACACCTGCACGTGCCCCTGCGGTTGCATTGAGCCGCCCATCACACCGTAAGAGAGCCACGGATCACCATCTTTAGTGACGAATGCAGGGATGATCGTGTGGAGTGGACTCTTATTAGGGGCGATCTGGTTTGGGTGCCCCTCCTCAAGCGTGAAGCCAGCACCTCTGTTTTGCAGGACTATCCCTGTTCCCGGCACCACAACCCGCGATCCGAAGTATCCGAATATAGAATTGATAAACGAAATCATGTTCCCGTGCCGGTCGGCCACTGTCAGGTAGATAGTTTCTGAGTCAGTGGCGAGCTGCCCCGGATCAGGTCGGTCCGCTGCCGTGAAGGGATCGATCAGAGTCGCTCGCTCGGCGAGATAGTTAGAATCGAGTAATGCCGATGGTCTAACGTCCATATGAGCGGGGTCTGCGATGTACCGGCTTAGGTCAGCATGAGCGAGCTTTTTGGCCTCAATCAGTGTGTGCAGGTATTCGGCGGAGTTGTGCTCTATGGTGGAAAAATCATAGCCTTCGAGCATCTTGAGCATCTGGAGGGCCGCTATCCCTTGACCCGCCGGAGGGAGTTCCCAAAGACGGTAGTCCTTATAGTCGACTGATAGCGGCTCTACCCATCTAGGCTCGTGGCTTTGCAGGTCCTCTAGGGTTAGGTAGCCGCCGAGCGTGCTGAGCCCCTCAACAATTTCACGGCCGAGGTCTCCCCCGTAGAATGCCTGAGCGCCACCATCGGAGATCCGTTGGAATGACCTGGCGAGGTCAGGGTTTCGAAACCAGTCTCCAGCTTCGGGAGCTTCGTCGTCAATCAAAAATGTTGCTGCAGCGCCTATGTCACGACGCAGGCCGTTTACGGTCCCAGCCCAGTCCTGAGCGATGATTGGTGTGACTGGGAAACCTTCATTCGCTATGCGAATCGCGGGTGCTAGCACCTCGGCAAGTGTCATGGTGCCATACTTCTCAATCAGCGCATTCCAACCGGACAAGGCACCGGGTACTGTGACCGAACGTGGCCCTGATCCCGGTACGCTTGGCTCTTCTTCGGCGAGAAGGGCTTCGACATCAACGTTAGATCCGGATTTCCCGCTTGCATCGAGACCCACAAGTCGTCTAGAGTTCGCGTCCCAGAGTATCGCAAACATGTCGCCGCCTATTCCGGTCATGTGTGGCTCTGTCACGTTAAGAACGGCAGCCGCCGCTACCGCGGCATCTATAGCGTTTCCACCTGCTGCAAGAATTTCGAGAGCGGTGGTGGTGGCAAGGGGTTGGCTGGTAGCTACCGCGTCATTGGGTGCGTAGACTGTGGATCTGCCTGAGTAGGTGGCTGGGCTGTGCACAGGGCCTGTCATCCGAGAGGTCGCTTGAGCTTCAATGCTAAAGGGAGTGAGGGTCGTGGCCGCGAGCAGGGCCAAGAGTAGGACCGAGCGTGACATGGATGAGCCTAGTGTTGAGTTGACCGTTGAGGTATGGCCTAAAAGAGTGCACGGATTGGGGCGGTTCTGGGGCCTGATTGCCTGCACACGTTACGTTACTAGAAAGATTCAGAGTGTGTATTCCGTCGCATGTTCGTCCGATATTCGCGGGTGAACCCTTAAACCGTGTAATTTGGGCTAGTGCGTTGCTCATCGAAGAAAACAATACCGCTGGCGCGAGGAGTTGGAAGTTGCCAACCTAACTACCACTGTGTAGGCGAAAAAGTGGCGGGCACTGCAACCTTCCTGTGTGCCAAAATGGCAGCAAGATCTGCACTTACGGCACAAAATCCCCTCTAAAACGTGGCACGCATCTCGCTAATGAGTTCCACTACCATACAAAGCTCTGCCCCCGTCTTGACCACGAGCCTCTGCCCAGAACCAAAGGCTCCGAGATAATGGAGAACGAAGCACTGATGTCTGAGCGTTTTACGCTTCCGGTTTTACCCCTTCGCGATACTGTTGTTTATCCAGGGGTCGCAGTCCCAATTTCTGCAGGTCGGCCTGGAACGGTAGAAGCTGTTCAAGAGGCCTTGGATGGAGATCGCAGACTTTTTGCGGTCGCGCAAACAGAAAATGTTGACGATCCGACTCCGGAGTACCTTTACACGATTGGGACTGTGGTCCGAATCATCCAGACACACCGGGTCCGGGGTGGCGTTCAGCTCCTCGTTCAGGGGGAAGGCCGAGCCCAAGCGATATCGTATCATCAGGAAGGAGAGGCGATGCTTCAAGCCGTCCTCCTAGAAATGGAAACAATGGAGCCGAGGGCCAATCAGGATCCTGGCTTCCAAGCATTAGATCAGGAGTTACGAGATCGGGCGGCGGAACTAGGCACCAGGAGAGGGGTTCCGGCGGAGGCGCTGAACCAACTGATCCAAGGAGTGGACGAGTCGGGTCCTTTTGCGGACCTCGTTGCGTTTTATCTCGAACTCGAAACGCCTGACAAGCAGGAACTTCTTGAGTTGCTTGACGACGAAGAGAGGATGCGAGCCTGCCTACTAGCAGTTGAGCGAGAGCTAGCTCGGCTAGATGCTCAAGAGGACATCCAAGCGAAGGTGCAATCGGAGCTTGGAGAGCGCCAACGAGAGATGTTACTTCGTGAACAACTTAAGGCCATTCAAAAGGAGCTTGGAGAAGAGGAGGAACGGGACGACGTAGAGGAGATGAGAAATCGCATCTCGGAACTCGAGCTTTCTGAGGAGCAGCGAAGTGAGGTAGATCGGGAGTTGCGGCGACTTGAGCGCACGAGCCCTCAGTCCGCCGAATACCAAGTGATCCGAACGTTCCTCGAGTGGGTCACAGAACTCCCATGGAACGAGAGGTCTGAGGAAGAGATCGACCTAGAGGCGGCCGAGCAGATCTTAAATGATGATCACTACGGCCTCGAAGATGTAAAGGATCGCGTACTCGAGTTCCTTGCGGTGCGGAAGCTGGCACTGGATCGGGCTGCTGCGAAAGGCAAGGAAGCGGAAGATGATGTGGCAGAGGTCGGCGCAGTCTCCGCTGGGCGTGGACCGATCTTGCTGTTCGTGGGCCCCCCAGGGGTGGGAAAGACGTCGATTGCGCAGTCTATAGCTAGATCGCTTGGCAGGGAGTATGTCCGAATCTCACTTGGTGGTGCGCGGGATGAGGCAGATATTCGGGGCCATAGGCGCACTTATGTGGGGGCCATGCCAGGTCGCATCATCCAAGGGATGCGTCAAGCGAAGTCCAAAAACCCAGTTTTCCTGTTGGATGAGGTTGATAAGCTTGGTGTTTCTTTTCAGGGAGACCCTAGCTCGGCGCTACTCGAAGTCCTCGACCCAGCACAAAACTCGACTTTCGTCGATAATTACTTGGGGATCCCGTTCGACCTTTCAGAGGTGCTTTTTGTTGCGACCGCAAATTACCGGGACCGCATACCTGGTCCGCTGCTGGATCGAATGGAGCGAGTAGATTTTTCTGGATATACAGAGGCAGAAAAGCTCGAAATCGTGAAGCGTTATCTGCTTCTCCGACAGAGGGAGGAGAATAGTCTCACAGAAGACGAACTTCACATGCGAGACGAGGCTATTCTAACGATAGTGCAGAATTACACGCGTGAAGCTGGGGTTCGGCAGCTTGAGCGTGAGGTTGGGAAGTTCGCACGTAAGGTTGCTCGACGGATTGCTGGGGGTAAACTCAAAAAGATTGACGCTTCAGCTGCTGATGTTCGCGAGATTTTGGGTCGTCCACGGGTCCATCCCGAACGGATGGCAGAGCATGACACGCTCGGGGTCGCAACAGGTATGTTTTACACCCCTATGGGCGGCGATATCATGTTCGTTGAGGCCAGCGTGATGCCCGGCGAAGCGGGTTTTGTACTAACGGGCCAACTGGGCGACGTGATGAAGGAGTCTGGCCGAGCAGCACTTTCGTTCTCTAAGGCAAACGCAAAACATTTGGGGATTCCTGAGGACAGCTTGAACGGTCGTGAGGTTCATATCCACGTTCCTGCGGGGGCTATCCCGAAAGACGGACCGTCGGCTGGCATCACGATGGCGACCGCACTCGTCTCAGCCGTCTCGGGACGTAAGGTGCGTAGAGATGTAGCGATGACGGGTGAGTTAACTCTGACAGGCCGCGTACTTCCGATCGGTGGTGTGAAGGAAAAGGTACTGGGGGCGGTCCGGGCGGGGATTAGCGAGGTCATTGTTCCGATCGATAATGAGGCGGATCTCGATGATATACCTCCTGATGTGCGGGAGGTCGTGACGTTCCATCTCGCTGAGACGCTAGACGATGTGATCGCAATAGCTCTGTCGGACGGGAAAAGCCAGCGGACTAGTAGAAAGTCATCCGGAGCGCGGAAGCCCGTGAAGAAAAAGGCGAGTGCAGAAAAAAAGACAGCCAAGAAAAGAAAAGTCACTAGAAAGCCCGCTGTTGCCGAGGGTCACCCCAGATAGCGGGTCGCTCGCCTTTAAAGCTGGTGATTATGACCGTGTGCGGGAGGGGTTCCGGAGAATTGCTGGGAATCGTCGCAGTGGAACCTGCGTTTTCCGATCTAGATGACTTCGATCGTGCCGGCTTGACCTTGGACTACACGACCAATAACCGCAGCTGTGCATGATGTTTTTTCGAGGCCGTCCTCAACGTCCTTGAGTATCTCTTGGGGAACTGACATCAAAAGACCACCTGACGTCTGAGCATCAGACAAAAGGATCTTCGTCACTTCGTCTACCGAGGGCGAGAAGTGCACGTCAGATGCTAGGTCTGCGAGGTTACGCTTTGATCCACCGGGTACATGACCAGCTTCTGCAAGCATCTTCGCTCCTGGTAACACCGGGACCGCGTTGGCGTTCAGTTTCGCAGATGCTTTTGAGGCGCGCATAAGGCCTCGAAGGTGCCCTAGGAGTCCGAATCCTGTTACGTCCGTCGCTGCCGTGACCCCGTTGGTGACCATGACATTAGCAGCATCGGCATTCAGTTGAGTCATGAAGCCGACGGCACTTTTGATGACATTTTCAGGGGCCTCACCATTCTTGATTGCTGTCGCGATTACACCAGAACCGATCGGCTTGGTCAGTACCAGCGCATCTCCCGCCCCAGCCGAGGCGTTAGTCACCATTCGGGTAGGATCAACTTCACCGATTGCGACAAGTCCGTATTTTGGCTCGTCGTCGTCAATGCTGTGTCCACCAAGAGTTGGCACCCCCACCGATGACGTCACGGCTGACGCCCCCCGTATTATTTCGTCCAGGATTCCCTCGGTCAGCAGATGTCTCGGAAATCCAACAAGATTTAGGACAAAAAGTGGTTTTGCCCCCATTGCGTATATGTCCGAGAGGGCGTTTGTGGCAGCTATACGACCGAAGTCATATGGGTCGTCGACTATGGGCGTGAAGAAGTCGGCGGTTACCACCAGTGCACGATCATCGGTGAGGCGGTAAACGGCAGCGTCGTCCCCTGTGGCGTGGCCGACAAGAACGTTTCGATCTTCGACTGGAAGCACGTGACGCAGAACTTGCGCCAGCTCGGACATACCGAGTTTACACGCTCAACCGGCCCCATGACTGAGCTGGGACAGCCGGATCTCCGGCCTTTTGTCCCTAGGCTGACTGGTCATGCAATCTCCTTGGTTGACTTAAGTGTCGCTTCCGAAGCATAAAGTCTCTCGGAAACACGACCGCGTCCACGGGTAAGCAATGCGCTCAAGGCTCTAAGGACAAATTTGACAGCCTAGTCTAGACGAAAGCGAATCGCGTGAGCACACGAAAACAACAGTCACGAACTTCACTAGCCGAAGAGCTATCTCGCTCTGAGGCCGAGCTCAATCTTGGGAGGGCGTGTCTTCTGATCGCTGCGGAGGAGTACTCACAACTTTCGGTAGATCTTTACCTAGCTCGGCTTGACCAGGTAGCGGAAGAGGTGAAAGACCGACTCGCTAACGAGACCGCTCCGCTCGTGGTTCTCCACGATCTGGTGAAGACCCTTTACGAGCGAAGGCAGTATGGGGGCAATCGGACGGCCTACTACGATCCAAGGAACTCCTTTCTTAATGATGTACTAGATCGCGGCATGGGAATCCCACTCACGCTAGGGATCGTGCTATTGGAAATCGGATGGCGCCTCGACCTAGCCCTCGAGGGCGTAAATTTCCCAGGACACTTTCTTGTACGATACGTGGGCAGTGAGGTGAGGTTGTTGATCGACCCATTTAATGGGGGGAGGATCCGCTTTGAGGATGAGGCGCAAGATCTCCTCGATCAGGGCTACGGTGGGGCCGTGGCGATGCGAGAGAAATTCCTGCGACCAGCGTCGAAGAAAGACATGCTCGCAAGACTCCTGACGAACTTAAAAGGGATTTACGGTAACATCGGTGATGATCGCCGTGCTCTAGGAGTTGTGGAGCGCCTGATGATGATTTCTCCAACTTCTCCATTGGAGAGTCACTCCAGGGGCATACTGCTCGCTCGGCTTGGCAGACACACTGACGCGGCGAATCAACTTGAAGCCTATCTCCGGATCTCACCATCTGCTAATGATTGGTCACACGTACGGGAGCTTGTGCGAGAGCTTCGTGAAGGACGATATGAGGGGGGAGAAGATTTGAAATGACCGAGTCTCCAAAGATGAACAGCGCTCTCTCGGCTGATCTTTTAGAGGTGGGTGGCGTGGTGACGGAGTACCATGGCCGAACCCTTGTCCGTCACTTCGGAGATCCTGCCGCCGAATATGTTGCTGCGACAGAGGCAGCAGCTGTGTTCGATCGGAGCCACAGGGCTCGATTAACGGTATCTGGAAGATCCCCAGGCGAGATGCTCACTGGTCTGCTGACCGGTCGAATACCTAAGACACCAGCAAGTGACGGCTCCGTTACCAGTGGTACCGGAACTTATCATGCAGTTCTAACCGCCAAGGGAAAGATGATTTCTGATCTCTGGGCGTACAGGTTAGGGAATGAGGAGAAGGAGGTATATCTGCTGGACGTGCCAGTAGCTGGTTTGTCCGGGTTACGAGAGCATCTGAAGAGGTTTTTGCCACCGCGGTTGGCCACAGTTAGTGACGTTTCGACTGAGACCGCTGCCATCTCTGTAGTTGGGCCGGACTCTATGCTGATGCTTGGAAGACTGGCTCTTGGTCTCCGTGTCGATCCGGGCTCTCTCGCTACGGCGGACGAGGGTGCCTGGTTCTGTTCGGGCGTTCCAGATTCAGGCTCAGGTTTTGCACTAGATGGAATAATGGTAGTTCGGACCGAGGAGGTCTGGCCCAATGCTTGGACTGTTTATGGTCCAGCAGATGCGGTTCGTGCGCTTTGGCGCGCGCTAGCGGCGCAAGGGATAAAGCTTTCTGGCCTTGGCGTTTGGACCACCCTTCGTGTTGAGGCAGGAAGACCAGTCTTTGGCACTGATATGGATGAAAAGACGTTACCGCCCGAAGTCGGCGTTTTGGAGAGGGCTATCGATCACACGAAGGGCTGCTATACGGGTCAAGAAGTCATAGTCCGTATCCGAGACCGAGGCCACGTGAACAAACATCTTCGTCTGCTGGACTTAGGTGATATCCCTGCCCCCCGCCGTGGCGCGGAGCTCCTTGCGTCTGATGGGTCTGGCAAGGTCGTGGGAAACCTCACTTCGGTGGTTCAGTCGCCGCGGGCCCACAGTGTTGTTGCACTGGGATATGTGAGGAGAGGAGTCAGCACCGTGTTATTGGGCGATCGCTCAGTAGTGGTTGATGAGGTCAAAGACTGAAATGCAACCTTAAGTCACTCGGCGTTGAGCGCGCGGTAGTGACCACAACCTTTACTTAGACAGATTGAGCGAGACGGTCAGAGACGATCAAATGTCCGTGTTCCCGACCGTTTTCAATGAAGATTTTGTTTGCGTTATGGCCTGCGGCGATCACCCCAGCGATATACAGTCCGGGGACATCAGTCATCATGTTATCCTTGTCGTGACAGGGGATGCCCGTCTCTTCGTCGATTGATACGCCAAGCATGGCGAGCTGCTTATGGTCCGATTGCCAGCCTGTCATCGCGACGACAAAATCGTTTTGGATTTCCGTCTCGGCACCATTCTCTTCAGACCGCAAAACCACAGTCGACGGTTTGACTTCGGCCACTCTATGCTTCCAGTACACCGGGATTTCACCACGATCCAGACGATTGTTGATGTCTGGTATGACCCATGGCTTCACGCCCCGATCTATTGTGTTCCCAAAGTGAACGAGACTGACGCGCACACCGTTTCGATACATCTCTAGAGCCGCCTCTACTGCAGAGTTTCCAGCGCCTACGACAAGAACCTTCTGATCGAAGTAAGGATAGGGCTCGTGATAGTAGTGTTTGACTTTGTCCAGTTCTTCCCCGGGGACACCTAGATAGTTCGGGGTCTGGAAGCCACCGGTCGCGACGACCACGGCGGCACTCTTATGATCATAGACCGACCCATCGTTCTTCCTAGTTTGGACCAAGAAATTGCCTTGCTCTCCGGAAATCGAGGTCACCTCCTCGTATTGGTAAACGTCGAGGCTCCAGTGTTGAACGACCCTTCGGTAGTATGCCAGGGCTTCACGACGGGTGGGCTTTGCATCTGGAATTGTGAATGGAACATCCCCTACCTCCAGCATCGTAGCCGTGCTGAAGAACGTCATGTAGTGCGGATAGCTCAGCAGTGAGTTTGTGATTGCGCCCCGGTCGAACAGGGCACACTCAAGTCCGGCCTTCGCGGCAGCAGCTCCGACGGCGATCCCGCACGGCCCGGCGCCTACTACAATCAATTCATATCTGTCATTCATTGCATCACGTTACCCCATCCTCAACATCTGTTCCAGCTTGTCAATAATTAGCAGAATGCATCATGACAACAGCCGAGTCCGAAGCCCGAAAGGCCCTAAATCGACTGCGCCGTGCGCTTGAGAAAGCCCAACGCGAGATAGTTGAGCTCGAAGGTGCGCTCTCACACGCCGAGGGGACCGATTTCCCGTCTGATATTTACGAAGGCATGAATCTATCCATCCGACAATTACTTGACTTTACTGAGGACGAGGCGTCACGGCTTCAGGAAAAGATTCTGCACTCAGGAGGACTTGAAGCGGGAAGGGTGCGTAGGGGTTAATCCAGGGGCGGTGCAGGCGCCTTCCGCGGAGTTCGGCTCCATTCAGGAAGTGGCGCACAGGCTTAGAGGGTATAGTGAGCCCTAGAATCGATAGGTGTAGTTGAGCTTAATTGATGCTCCTCGAGACAACGTGTTGTAACCGTGGGCATTGGGATCGAGTAGGTCTAGTAACTCCCTGCGCCAGTTTTGCGTGAACACAAAGTAGATGTCGTTGCCTGGCTTGACGATCCAGCGGAGGCGGGAGAAGAGGCCCACGATGCTGGACTGATCGTCGTACTGCAGTTGTCCTGTGATCGCGACCCATGGTGAAGGGTTCCAGTCGGTAGATACTTCGTACAGTGACGCCGTGAACTCACCAGCGGGAAGTTGAACATCGTTGTACTGAATGTTGGTCGAGAGGCTTATGCCTGGATTGGGGCGGAAACTTAAGCGGCCGCCGTATTGCTGGCGGTTTCCATTCCAAAAGCCACCCACGGTTGCGCCTCCGAACAGAGATACGCGTCGGCGCCCAGCAGTTCGGCCAAAAACTCGGTATTCCCAGATCGTATAGTCACCGGGTGCGATTCTTAGTTCTCCGCTTGGGGAGAACTCTCTATCTAGGTACTCGTATGTCTGTGTTGCGGTAACGTCGAAGCCGTCGCCGCTCTCTAGGTCTACCCCCAAAAGGTTGAATTGCCATTGCCGCTCAGCCGTGCCTCCTCGTCCCCTTAGGAGGTACGGATCCGCGCCTGGAAAGGCGGAGCTGAGGCTCACCAATTCACGGAACTGTACCGAAAAGTCCAGCCGGCGCAGCCATGGGATTGACGGTGTCCGCGGTGCCCATCCGAACCGTGGCTCGATGCGCCGAAAGTTGTTACGCGTGACGAAGCCGACGGCGGGGCTGTACCAGTCTCCGAACTGACGATACGAAATGTGTGCGGTCCAGATGTCATTGGGATAGTTAAGTCGCGCTCCGTGAGCACTGAGGTCGTCAACGCCGAGATCGATGCGCTGAGGGTCAGCCAGGCCGCGGGGGTTGGAATTCCAAACAAAGAACGCTTCAAGCTCGAGATTTTTGTTACCGAAAAAGTTTCGGGTCTTAAAGTCGAGGTCGATACCTGCTGTGTGTTGGTCGACCCCGTCGAGGGCCCCCGCGTCTTGGGTGGTTCTCCGCAGGGTGTAGATGCCCCCGATAGCTGATTGTTCCCAAAGCTTTCTCCGAATCCGGGCGACAGTGAAGGCCTCACTGGGAACGGTGACATCCTGTTCGATAAACGTGTTGTAGTAATCCTGCTTTGCTGTGCCGAGTTGATAAAAACCAATCTCGAATGCTCCCGCCTGCCCTGTGAGGCGGGTTCCATAATTGATTGGGATTTGTTGGCCTTGAGTTAGCCCTATACGCCGAGAGAAGAACGGGGAGGGGCCGCTTCTGGGGGCGAAGCTGAAGACGCCTGAACCCTCAAGGAAGAAATCGCGCCGCTCGGGCAGGCGAATGGGGAAGCGTGTCAGGTTCACACGCCTTTGGTCACTTTCTACTTCTGCGAAGTCTGTGTTGACGCTTACTGAGGCGCGGAGGCTTGAGGTGAGACTGTAGTTGACATCTAAAGAGATATCGCTTGGGTATGTCGTAGCATCGGGCGCAGTAGGATCGACAGGGTCTGCCGGAGTTACGTAACGGTAGTTTCCGATCGCTGATGGCACCGCCTCGAGCCCAAGCCCTTGTGACATGTTGCGCAGGCCCTGAATGCGGCCTGCGAAGACTGGCTTGAATAGCCCTTCGTTTCTTCGCCATCCTCTCCATAGAATCTCCTCGTTCTTCCGTCGGATCGTTCTCTGGAAATTGATGCCCCACTCCGATTCGTCCGGGTCGAAGTTGAGTGTTCGGAATGGGATCTGGATTTCTGCAGACCAACCATCTGGGCGCGTGGCGGTTCGGGCTTCCCAGATACCGTCCCACGCTTTGTTGATGCCTCCTCCGCGACCGGCTCCACCACGTCCGCCGCCTCCGGTGATGACCCCATCAC
>MDSX01008520.1_pt1 | contig 13352 bp, 12 predicted proteins | sample 811141 | NCBI WGS metagenome assembly MDSX01 (sample SAMN05326642, study PRJNA326480) | marine metagenome | isolation source: seawater | place: Atlantic Ocean: South East | collected 2010
ATTGAGTAATCCCATATCTATCCCTAAGATCAACCCACATGATAAATCCTTTATCTCTAATTTTTTGGACCCAACCCGAAAGCTCAACTTCCTTATTTAGATCGCTAATTCTTAATTCACCACAGTTATGAGTCCTGTACATCTTGATATCTTGTGATAACAAATTTAGTAAGATATTATTATAAACTTCTTTCATATCAAATTTTTTGATACAATTTTTGAAAATTGTTGTATTCAATTATCATATATCTAGTATTTTTGTTGAATGCTAAGTATTGAAGAATATCACAATCAATTTTTAGATTATTTAAAAAATTATAATCCTCCCAATAGCCCTAGTAATCTATACGAGCCTGTTAGTTATATATTAAGACTAAAGGGAAAAAGAATTAGACCGATATTAACTCTCTTAACATGTGATCTTTTTAATGATAATTTTAAAGAGGCCTTTGACGCTGCTTTAGCTGTTGAAGTATTCCATAATTTTTCTCTTGTTCATGATGATATCATGGATGAAGCACCACTGAGACGTGGAAATGAAACTGTTCATAAAAAATGGGATTTGAGCACCGCCATCCTTTCGGGTGATGTAATGTTAATTCTAGCCTATCAGCTTTTTGAAAATTATTCTGGGGAAACTTTTGTATCTCTTGCTAAGCTTTTTAGTAAAACAGCAATTGAGGTTTGTGAAGGTCAGCAAATGGATATTGACTTTTCAAACACAAATGATGTTACAGCTGAAAAATATTTAAAAATGATTGAATACAAAACGGCTGTCTTACTTGGGGCATCGATGAAAATGGGAGCAATAGTATCTCAAGCATCGCTACAAGAACAAAACAGTATTTATGAATTTGGAAGAAATTTAGGAATGGCTTTTCAAATACAAGATGATTTCTTAGACACTTTTGGTGACGAGGAGAAGTTTGGAAAAATGATAGGTGGTGATATTATAGAAAATAAAAAAACATTACTTTTTATTAAAGCAAAACAGTTACTTAATAAAAAAGATAGTTCAAGACTAATAAAGCTATATTCAACAAAACCTTTAGAAAACAATTCAAAAATTATTGAAGTTAAAGAGCTTTATGAAAAGTGTAAAGTCCCTGAAATAATAATGAAAGAAATTGAACAATTTACTCACACTGCTTTTCAAATGCTTGAAAATATAAATATAAGCCTTGAAAAAAAGAAATTTTTAATCAATTTTGGAAATTCTTTGATGAAAAGAAATATTTAAAAAATTTATATTAATTACATTTGTTTCAGTAATTTAACTCAGTGGATAATTTTTCTTTTTTAAATGCGGCACACTCGGGATTCTTTTCTGAATTATACGAGCAATATTTAAGAGATCCTGACTCTTTAGAGCCCAGTTGGAAAGCCTTTTTTCAAGGTTATGACTTTGCAAACAGTGATTTTTTAAAAGGAGAAATTGTAAAGGGTGTTAGCTCACAAATTCCAGATGATTTACAAAAAGAATTTAAAGTTATAAACTTAATAAATGGTTATCGATCTAGAGGCCACTTATTCACTAAAACAAATCCTGTTCGTGATAGAAGAATTTATCGTCCTACTTTATCAATTGAAAATTTTGGTCTTAATAAAAATGATTTGGAAACTGTTTTTAATGCAGGAGAAATAATTGGTTTAGGACCTCAGCCGCTAAATGTAATAATTGCCCATTTAGAAGAAATTTATTGTGATAGTATTGGAGTTGAGTATATGTATATTAGAAAACCTGAAATTATTTCCTGGATTCAAAATAAGCTTAATGTAAACAATAATCAACCAAAATTCACCGCATTACAAAAGAAAAAATTAATGTCTAAATTAATTGAAGCTGTTTCTTTTGAAAACTTTTTACATACAAAGTATGTGGGTCAGAAAAGATTTTCTTTGGAGGGTGGTGAATCTCTTATCCCTGCTCTTGATATTTTAATAGAAGAAGCAGCTAATAAAGGTGTTAAAGAATTTGTTATGGGTATGGCTCATCGTGGAAGATTGAGCACCCTTGTTAATATTTTTGGAAAATCTGCTAAAAGTGTTTTTAGCGAGTTTGAAGGAAAAGATTACGAAGAAAAAATTTTTGATGGCGATGTAAAATACCACCTAGGATGGACAAGTGAGCGTATAACTGAAAACGATAAAAAAATAAATTTAAATATAGCGCCAAACCCCTCACATTTAGAAACTGTTGGTTCAGTTGTTCAAGGAATTACCCGGTCTAAAATTGATAAATTTTTTAACAAAAATTCAAATAAAGTCTTACCAATAATTGTGCATGGTGATGCAGCTATTGCAGGTCAGGGTTTAGTTTATGAATTGGTTCAAATGGCTAGTTTAGATGGTTATCAAACTGGTGGAACAATTCATATAGTAATTAATAATCAGATCGGTTTTACAACTAATTATTTGGATGCAAGATCAAGTACTTATTGCACTGATGTTGGTAAGGTTACACTTTCTCCCGTATTACACGTAAATGCAGATGATGTTGAAGCTGTTGTACATGCTGTACTATTTGCGCTCGATTTTAGACTGGAATTTAAAAGAGATGTTTTTATAGATTTATTAGGATATAGAAAATATGGTCATAATGAAGGTGACGAACCTAGATTTACTCAACCAAAACTTTATAAGTTGATTTCCAAACATCCCAATCCAAAAAATATTTATTCATCAGAACTAATTGAAAAATCTTTAATGTCAAAAGAAGAAATAGTAAAGATTGAGTTTGATTATAAATCAAAATTGGAAAACCAACTTGTTGATTCTAAAAGAACTCAAAAGACCAGAATTACAGATTTTATGAGCGATGAATGGTCAGATTTTGAAAGAGTTAATCAACATGAAATGGTCAAGCCTGTAGATACTACTTATCCAAGGATAAAACTTGAAAAAATAGTCGATATAATTTCTTCTTTACCAAATGACAAAAAATTCATTAATAAAATTAAAAAATTAGTTAATAATAGAAAATCAATGTTTGAAAAAGATAAGCTTGATTGGTCTATGGCTGAACATTTAGCCTATGGAAGTTTGTTGGAAGAAGGTTATAATGTAAGAATTTCAGGTCAAGATGTTGAGAGAGGAACCTTTTCTCATAGACATGCAATTATTAAAGTTGAGGAAAGTGAACAAGAGATATCTCTGTTAAATAACATTAGTACTAATCAGGGCAAATTTTCAATTTATAATTCTATTCTTTCTGAGTATGGTGTTTTAGGATTTGAGTATGGCTATGCAATGGCGGAACCAATGACATTAACAATTTGGGAAGCACAATTTGGTGATTTTAGTAACGGAGCTCAAATTATAATTGATCAATATATTTTTTCTGGTGAAGATAAGTGGAAAACTCAAAATGGATTAGTTTTGTTCTTACCTCACGGATATGAGGGGCAAGGTGCTGAACATTCGTCTGCAAGGATAGAAAGATATCTTCAATTGTGTGCTAAGGATAATGTTTTTGTAGCAAATTGTACTACTCCAGCAAATATGTTCCATATTTTAAGAAGACAAATGAAAGCGGAATATAGAAAACCACTTATAATTTTTACACCAAAAAGTTTACTTAGACACCCTATGGTTCACTCAACGGTTGACGAATTTACGAATGGGGATTTCAATATGTTAATTGATGATTTTTATGTTAATCAATTTGATGTAAAAACCTTAGTTTTTGTTACTGGAAAGTTTTATTATGATTTAATAGAGGAAAGAAATAGATTAGGAAGAATCGATATTGCAATAGTTAGAATTGAGCAATTATTTCCATTACCAAAAACTCACTTAAGATCTATTATAAAAAAATATAAAAATGCTGATGATATTGTATGGGCTCAAGAAGAGCCAATCAATATGGGAGCTTATGCGCATTTACTGATTAACTTTAAAGAATCAAATAACTTTCGAGTTGCTGCTAGAAGATTTTATGCTGCAACAGCAGCCGGAAGTTCAGTCAGATATTTAAAAAGACACAGAGAAGTTATAGATTTTGTTTTTGATAAAAATAAAAACAATCAATTACCTCAATAAACTATTATTTTGATACGTATTATTTTATTTATTATTTTAATTTCTTCTTGTTCTCCTATTTACGAAAATGATGTTATTTTGACTGATGATGTAGTCGAAAGTGACTATCCGGAAGTAGATTACGGAATTAATGAATATGAAATAACTTTTCAAGGACTGGATAGAGATTTTATTGTTTATATTCCAGACTCATATGAGCACATATCAAAATCAGCTGTAGTATTTGTATTTCACGGTTTTGGAGGCAGTAATGATCAAATAATGTTTAATTCTGATATTAATTCAATTGCTGAAAGGGAAAATTTTATTGTTGTATACCCTCAAGGTTCAAGTTTTTTTGGATACCCTCATTGGAACGTTGGAGGATGGACTAATTTAAGCTCTGTAGATGACGTTGGTTTAATTGATTTTTTAATTGAATTAATCTCTCAGGAATACAATATTAATCATGATAGGATTTATGCTACTGGAATGTCAAATGGTGGTTTTTTTAGTTTCTTGCTAGGCTGTCAGCTTAGTGAAAAATTTGCTGCCGTTGCGTCTGTTACAGGGTCAATGACCAATGAAACTTTTAATGAATGTAATCCTAAGAGAGAAGTGCCTATTTTACAAATACACGGAACTGATGATTCAATTGTTACATATAATGGAAATTCTGCTATTGGTTCTATAGGAGTTTCTCAAGTTTTATCGTATTGGTCATCTAATAATTATTGTTCTACAAATCCTGAAGTTTCAGACATTACAGATTCAAATCCAAATGACAATATACATGTCCAAAGATTTCTGTTTGATGGGGGAATTAACGGTTCAGTTGTAGAACACTATAAAATTTATGGTGGTGAACATGTATGGTTTAATTATGAAGATATAAACTCATCAGAACTGATTTGGGAATTTTTCTCAAATCATGATATTAACGGATATATTGATTAAATTTAGAAATTGAACTTATATTTGATAATAACAATGTAATTGTTGCTCAAGGGAAGACAAAACCAAGTTTAAAATGAAAAAAATAAAAGTATTATGATTTTAAAAATGCAAATACCATCACCAGGTGAATCAATCTCAGAAGTTGAAATTGCTGAGTGGCTTGTTGCTGATGGTGAATATGTAGATAAAGATCAAATAATTGCAGAAATTGATAGCGATAAAGCAACTCTTGAATTACCTGCTGAAGAATCTGGTATCATTACACTAAAAGCAGAAGAGGGGGATGTTGTTGAGGTTGGTCAAATAGTGTGTCATATTGACACTTCTGTTGAAGGTGTTTCAAAAGACAAAACTAATCATACTATCGAGTCAATTCAGAATGTAGAGGTCAAGACTCCAGTTAAATCAGATAATTCAAAATCAGACATATTAAGTCCTGCAGCTAGAAAACTCGCTGAAGAAAAGAATATTGATGTTGCAAAATTGAAAGGAACTGGAAAATCGGGAAGAATTACAAAACAAGATATAATACTAGGAAAACCTGCAATGGGTAAAGTTGATGTCTCTAAAAGATCTGAAACTAGAACCAAGCTTTCAATGTTAAGAAGAAAAGTAGCTGAAAGATTGGTTTCGGTTAAAAATGAGACAGCTATGTTAACGACTTTTAATGAAGTTGACATGTCAGTAATTTTTGAATTAAGAAAAAAATACAAAGAAAAGTTTAAAGAAAAGCATGGTGTTAATTTGGGTTTTATGTCATTCTTTACATTAGCTACGGTAAGAGCGTTAAAAGAATTTCCGGCAGTAAATTCAATGATCGAAGGTTCAGAAATGATTTCATACGATTATTGTGATATAAGTATAGCTGTTTCTGGACCTAAAGGGTTAATGGTGCCTGTTATTAGGAATGCTGAAAAGCTTTCATTTAAGGGAGTGGAGCTTGAAGTCAAAAGACTTGCAGAGAGAGCTAGAGATGGTCAGATTACTGTAGATGAAATGACCGGAGGAACTTTTACAATTTCTAACGGAGGAGTATTTGGAAGCATGCTTTCAACTCCAATAATCAATCCTCCTCAAAGTGCTATTCTTGGAATGCATAATATTGTTCAAAGACCTATCGCAGTTGAGGGTAAAGTTGAAATTAGACCTGTTATGTATTTAGCTCTTTCATATGATCATAGAATTATTGACGGAAGAGAAAGTGTTGGATGTTTAGTTCAAATAAAAGAAGCTTTAGAAAACCCCTCTGAAATTTTAATGCATAACAATGTTGAGAAGTCTTTAGATTTAATTTAATCTTTTCATATGGTCTTGACAGACACACATACACATCTGTATCTTGAACACTTTAAGAAAGATATTGATTTAGTAATTGAAAGGGCTATTTCAAGTAATATTTCGCGTTTTTTTTACCAGCAATTAGCTCAAAATATACTAAATCAATGATTGATTTAAGAAAAAAATATCCTGATAATATTTTCTTAATGTCGGGGCTTCACCCTTGCTATGTTGAAAATAACTATTTAGATGAGCTTTCGCATATCGAAAAAAACCTTTTAGAAGATAAAAATATTGTGGCAATCGGAGAAATAGGAATTGATTTATATTGGGATGAATCAAATTTGGATCTTCAAAAAAAGGCATTTGAAAGACAAATAGAGCTGTCAAATAATTTTAACTTACCAATTATAATACATTGTCGAGAATCTTTTAATGAAATTTACAGAATTCTTAAGCAAAAACCTGTTAGAAATGGAGGAATTTTTCATTGTTTTACAGGTTCTTTAGATGAGGCAAATAAAATTATAGATATGGGAATGAAAATCGGTATTGGAGGAGTAGTAACATTTAAAAACGGTAAAATTGATAAATTTTTAGAAAAGATAGATATTAAAAATATTGTATTAGAAACAGATTCCCCCTATTTGTCTCCAATGCCTTTACGAGGTAAAAGAAATGAAAGTATGAATATAACTATCATTGCAGAAAAATTAGCCAACATTTATGGACTTAATTTGAATGAAATTGCAGAAATAACAACAGCAAATTCTAGAGATGTTTTTAGGCTCTGAAATCTTATAAAAAATAGCAGATTAAATTTCATAATTAATTTTTTTTCTTTTTATTTGTTTAATATGCATAGAGAGAGGTGGCCGAGTGGTCGAAGGCGCACGCCTGGAAAGTGTGTATACATCAAAAGTGTATCGAGGGTTCGAATCCCTTCCTCTCTGCTGATTATGTAGTTTTTTTAAGATATTTTTATATCTTTACGAATTCAAAAAATATTAAACAAAAGAAAATGAAAAGATTATTTAGTTTATTGGGAATATTGTCAATTTTATTTGTACAATCATTTCAATCACACCCTATTCAGCAAAATGAATCTCAAACTGCTGATGTTGAAGAAGCTGTACAAAATATTGATAACGAAGAAAATGATGAACAATTAGGTTTTCATCAAGAACTCAAAAAGAGATTTATAGAAGGTGGCCCTGGATTTATGGGTATAGTTTTATTATGCCTTATTCTAGGCTTAGCCATAGCTATCGAAAGAATAATATACTTAAATCTTTCAAGTACAGATTCTTCTAAGCTTACAAGCGAGGTAGAAGCAGCAATGAAATCCGGTGGTATTAAGGCTGCAAAAGAAGTTTGTAGAAATACTGCAGGCCCTGTCGCTTCTATATTTTACCAAGGTTTGGATAGATCTGGTGAAGGAATCGAGTCTGCTGAAAAGGCTGTTATTGCATATGGTGGTGTTCAAATGGGGCAATTAGAAAAAAATGTTTCTTGGATTTCTCTCTTTATTGCATTAGCACCGATGCTAGGTTTCATGGGGACTGTTATTGGAATGATTCAAGCATTTGATAAAATTGAAGCTGCTGGAGATATGCAACCATCTTTAGTTGCTGGTGGTATTAAAGTTGCTCTTTTAACAACGGTTTTTGGTTTAATTGTAGCTATTATTCTTCAGATTTTTTACAATTATATCATAGCTAAAATTGACAGTATAGTAAATGACATGGAAAATGCTTCAATTGATCTTATGGACATTTTAGTAAATAACAAGAAATAATCATTATGAATTTATATAAATTAATTAAATTTTCTGCAATTGGCTTGTCACTGCTAGGCATTGTATTTGTTCTTGTAATTTTATCTGGTAATATGCTAGGAATTGATATGGTTTTATTTAATGCATATCTTGTTTTATTGTCGGTCATAACTTTTGTGGTAATTTTTGGTTTGAAAAATATCATTGCTGATAAGTCTAATTTTATAAATACAATTAAAGTAGTCGGTTCATTTATAGGACTATTTATAATTTGCTATTTCATTGCCTCTGGTGAAGAAACCGCTATGAGGGACGGAAAGATATTATCTGCAACCAGTTCTAAACTAATAGGCGCAGCATTATTTATGTTTTATTCACTTATAATTATTGCAAGTGGAATAATGTTTTATTTCGGATTTAAAAACAGTAAATAAATAATTTATGGCAAAAAGATCATCTCCTGAAGTTAATGCTGGATCAATGGCTGATATAGCTTTTCTTCTTTTAATATTTTTTTTAGTTACAACAACCATAGAAACAGATTCTGGAATAAGTCGTTTATTACCTCCTATTGAAGAAAATGAAGAGGATGTAATCATAAAACAAAAAAACATCTTTACAGTCTTGTTAAACGGAAAAGATCAATTACTGGTTGAAGACGAATTGATGGATTTAGAGGATTTAAAACAATCGGCTATCGATTTTTTAGATAACGGAGGTGGTGGAATGGATTCAAACTGGGTCATATGGAATGACCAAACTAATGATTGGGAAAATACCGGTAAATCAGGTTGTAATTATTGTAATGGCAAAAGAGACCCTAAGTCATCTGATAACCCAGATAAAGCTATTATTTCTTTAAAAAATGAAAGAGAAACATCCTATGCAACCTATGTTTCTGTTCAAAATGAAATAATGGCTGCATATGCACATGTAAGAAATCAAAGAGGTTTGAAACTCTTCGGTGAAACATATGAAGATATGAAGAAAAGTTGGTATGATGTAAATTCACCTGAACATAAATCGATTCAATTAAAGAAAAAAATTGATCAGATAAAAAAAGAATATCCTCAAAAGTTTTCTGAGGTAGAATAACAATTTTAATATGTCAAAATTTAGTAAAAAGAAAAAAGGAGATTTACCAGCTGTTAATACAGCATCACTCCCAGATATAGTTTTCATGCTTTTATTTTTCTTTATGGTAGCTACAGTAATGCGAGATAATGAATTAAAAATTAAAAATGAACTACCGGTTGCTAATCAAGTTGAAAAGCTAGATAAAAAAGACTTAGTTATGTACATATATGCTGGTAAACCAAATTCTGGATATCAATCAAAATTTGGAACTGAAGCTAGAATTCAACTAAATGATAAGTTTTCTGATGTTTCAGATATCCCTGCCTTTATATTTGCAGAAAGGGAGTCTAAGAGGGAAGAGCTCAGAAATAGATTGACTACTGCTCTAAAAGTTGACAAAGAGACTAATATGGGAATCGTTAGTGACATAAAAAAAGAATTGAGAAAAGTTAATGCTTTAAAGATCAATTATACAACAAGGATTGGAGATATTTCGATGAATAAGAACTAATATTAAATTTCTTTCCTTAGTCTTGCCACAGGAATACTTAACTGTTCTCTGTATTTTGCTACTGTTCTTCTAGCAATTTTATAACCTTTTTCGGTTAACATTACAACTAACTTCTCGTCTGTTAGAGGTTTTTTCTTATTTTCTTTAACTATTATTTTTTCTAATATTTTTTTAATTTCAATAGTAGATATTTCTTCACCGCTTGCTGTTTTCATAGACTCACTAAAGAATTCTTTTAAAAGTTTAGTGCCATAAGGAGTATCTACATATTTACTGTTAGCCACTCTTGAAATAGTTGAAATATCCATTTCGATCTCATTTGCTATGTCTTTTAAAATCATTGGTTTAATTTTTCTTTCATCACCAGAAATAAAATATTCTTTTTGATAATTCATTATAGCTTGCATTGTAATGTATAGTGTTTGTTGTCTTTGCTTAACTGCATCAATAAACCATTTAGCTGAATCAAGTTTTTGTTTTATGAATTGGATTGCTTCTTTTTGAGATTTGGTTTTGTTTTTTTCAAGTTTATACCCCTTCAGCATTTGATCATAATCTTTTGAAATATTTAAGCTTGGACTATTTCTGTAATTTAAGTTTAAAATTAATTCATTATTATAAATCGAAATTTTAAAATCTGGTGTTACTTGTTGAACTGGTTTACTTCCAGCATATGCTCCCCCTGGCTTTGGGTTTAATTTAGAAATTATATTTATAATTTCTTTTAATTTTATTTCATCTAACGAATACTTATCCATTAGTTTATTGAAGTGTTTCTTTGAAAATTGCTCAAATGAGTTTTCAATTATTTCTAAGGCTAAATTAATTTGGCTGCTCTTTTTTCTTCTTTTTAACTGTATAATTAAACAATCTTTTAAAGAAAGAGCCCCAACACCTGGAGGGTCAAAATCTTGAACAATTTTTAAAACTTCGTTTAATTCTTTTTTTTCTACTATTAAATTTTGTGAGAATGCAAGTTCGTCTATTATATCATCTAATTCAAGTCTTATATATCCAGATTCATCAATACTGCCGACTAAAAATTCAGCAATTTTCATTTTTTTATTATCCAGACTCATTGGTTTTAGCTGTGATGTCAAATGCTCTGTGAATGAAATTCCTGATGAAAAAGGAATATGCTTTTCTTCTGTTCTATTAGAATTATTGGAATTTAACTTGTAATATGGTGTATCATCTTCGTTTAAATAATCATCAATATTAAGATCATTGTCATTAGAATAATCATCCTCTTGTATATTATCATCCAAATTATTGGATTCCTCTAAAGCTGGATTTTCCTCAATTTCTCTTTGAATTTTTTGTTCGAAATCTAACGTAGGAAGTTGAATTAACTTCATTAGTTGGATTTGTTGAGGAGATAATTTTTGAGATAATTTTAATTTTAAATATTGTTTCATATTGTTTAAAACTCAGCATTTTGAGGTGTTCTAGGAAAAGGTATAACATCTCTAATATTTGTCATTCCAGTTATAAACATAACTAATCTTTCAAATCCAAGTCCAAAACCAGAGTGAACCGCAGTTCCATACTTTCTTAGATCAGTATACCACCATAATTCTTTTTCATCGATCCCTATTTCTTTAATTTTATTTAACAAAATATCTAATCGCTCTTCTCTTTGAGACCCCCCCACTATCTCACCAATTCCAGGAAATAGAATATCCATTGCTCGCACTGTCTTCCCATCATCGTTTAATTTCATATAAAAAGATTTAATTTTTGCGGGGTAATTATATATGATTACAGGGCATTTAAATTCTTTCTCAACAAGATATCTTTCATGTTCACTTTGTAAATCAGCACCCCATTCATCAATTATATATTTAAATTTTTTCTTTTTATTCTGCTTACAATTTTTTAAAATATTTATTGCCTCAGTGTAGGTTATTACTTTAAATTTATTTTTAATGACAAAATTTAATTTTTCGATTAAACTTAATTCATTTCTTTCATTTTTTGGTTTTTGTTTTTCCTCGTTTAATAACCTAGTTTCTAAAAACATGAGATCTTCATTATTATTTTTTAATATGTATTGAATTACATATTTAAGAAAATCTTCAGCTAGTTTCATATTACCTTTAATATCCATAAAAGCAACTTCTGGTTCTATCATCCAAAACTCTGAAAGATGCCTAGAGGTATTAGAATTTTCTGCACGAAAAGTTGGGCCAAATGTATAAACCTTTCCTAAAGACATTGCATATGCTTCCGCTTCTAATTGCCCTGAGACAGTTAAATTAGTTTCCTTACCAAAAAAATCTTTTTTAAAATCTATATTTCCAAAATCGTCTGTGGGTGTATTTTTAATATCTAATGTAGTTACTCTAAATTGTTCACCAGCACCCTCAGCATCACTTGCAGTAATTATTGGAGTGTGAATGTGATAAAACCCGTTTATATTAAAGTAGTTATGTATTGCAAATGATAAAGAAGATCTAATTCTCATAACTGCACTAAATGTATTAGTTCTTGTTCTCAAGTGGGCATTTTCTCTCAGAAATTCAAAAGAGTGTTTTTTTGGCTGGATTGGATAAATTTCAGCATCAGATTCCCCTAAAATTTCAAACTCATCTACTTGAATCTCAATTGATTGTTTTGATCCTTTACTATTTACTAACTTGCCAAAAATTGATAAAGCAGCTCCAGTAGATATTTTTTTTAATTTTTCTGCTTCAGTATTTTCAAAATCAATAACACATTGAATATTTTTTAAACAAGACCCATCATTTAAAGAAATAAATCTATTAGCTCTGAAAGTTTTTACCCAGCCACATATATTAATTTCTTTATCAATATATTTTTTTAGATTAAAAATATCATTTATAGAAATATCATTCATTATTAAATAGTTTATTCAAAGTTAATACTTTAATTTTTTCTGAAAAAAAACAATAAATGAATTATTTATTGTTTTTTAATGATGAGGTTTTTAAAGATAACAACAAAGAAGGTAATAGTAATAAGTTAGATAACATTGCCAGTAATAATGTTATAGACACTAATGCTCCTAATGCAACTGTTCCTCCAAAATTTGAAACTATAAAAACGGAAAAACCAAAAAATAAAACGATTGAAGTATAAAACATACTAAGTCCGGTTTCTTTGATTGAATTATAGACGGATTTTTTTATATCCGAATTATTTTCGTTAAGCTCTTGTCGATATTTCGCTAAAAAATGTATAGTGTCATCGACTGATATTCCAAATGCAATGCTGAATATTAAAATTGTTGATGGTTTTATAGGAATTCCTATAAAACCCATTAATCCTGCAGTAATAAGCAGGGGTAATAGATTTGGAATTAATGAAATAATAATCATTCTAAAATTCCTAAACAAATAAGCCATAAATAATGATATAAGAATAATTGCTAGCCCTAAAGACCATACAAGATTTTCAACTAAAAAATATGTTCCTTTTTGAAATAAGTATGCTTTTCCGGTAAGAAAAACTTCAAATCTATCAGACGGCATGATTTTTTCTATTTCGGTATTTAATTCTTCTTCTATTCTTTCCATTCTTTCAATTTTCATGTCTTTCATAAATGTTGTTATTCTTGTATATTGACCAGTACTGTCAACAAAATTATTTAAAAGATCAACTTCTGAAGTGGAATTTTTTGCGTAAGAAAGAATAAAACTATTTTCTTGTGATGTTGGTACTTGATAATATTTAGGATTTCCATTATAAAACGCTTGTTTAGAATATTTA
>MDSX01067077.1_pt1 | contig 13347 bp, 8 predicted proteins | sample 811141 | NCBI WGS metagenome assembly MDSX01 (sample SAMN05326642, study PRJNA326480) | marine metagenome | isolation source: seawater | place: Atlantic Ocean: South East | collected 2010
ACGCGTACGCGTCGACAGTCGGCAACGTCTCCGGCGGCCACGCGGTTCGATCGAAGACACCGACGAAGCACGGGAGAAGCTCCAGGGACCCTTGCGGCAAATTCATCACCACCCGCGTGAACCGTAACTTGGCGAAGTCCTCCTTCGATCCTTTCTCGGCGACTGCGGCGTGAACCTCCCCGACGCGAACCTTCAGACACTCGCCCGCGTCGAGGTTGGTGATACCCTCCAGCGCCGTACCCTTGTTCCGCTGCGCGTTCCGTGTGAGGTACGCCACCGCCGCGGGGTTGAGGTCGTTGGCGTACACGGCTGCACACTTTTTAGACGCCGGGAGCGCGATGGGACCGACGCCGCAGCACAGGTCCAACACCACGTCATCGGCCCGGAAAGAATCCACCAGCCGCTTACGCTCCGTCCCGAGCCTGCTGTTCCAGTACATCCCCCGGAAGTCCATCGTGTACACCGAACCGTTCTCGCTCACCGTCGTCTCCAGCGGCCCGTCACCACCAGCCCCCGCGAGCACCTCCATGGCGAAGGTCCTGAACGGCCCGCCAGTCTCCCCCGTTTTGTTCACCACAGTCTCAATCTGCGGTAGCTTGTCCAGGAGCACGGACGCGATGACCTTTTTCCAGGGCTCGTGCTCGTCCCTCAGGTTAAGGTGCGCGATGGTCCCCGCTGTTTCAAACCCTGTCGGTACGGTGACGTCGGGGGGGAGGAGCCGGCGGAGGCATTCGTCCGCGTCGAGGTCTTCGTACCCGAGAGTCATGCGATGCGTCACCAGCTGGAGTCCTTCAGCGTCGTCTTTCAAGGCTTCGAGGACGTTTGGCGGGAGCGCGTCGCGGTTGCCGTCGACGGGGCATGACTCCGTGTCCAGGAGGACGAGGCTGCGGTCGTCGTCGAGGTGTTGCACGCGGTTGAGCCGCGGCCGGTCGAGGGTGTGCCGCCGGAGCTTGGCCATGAGACCGCCGACGGCGGACCGTGGCGCGCGGACCGCGAGCACCTCCACCTCGGTCGCGAACCTCGGGTCGTCCCTGTCCACGGGGCTGTCCAGCGACGCGGTGACGGACGAGGACGAGGACGCGGACGATGACGCGCACCGCCAGGCACTGACGGAGGACGGCCGAGTTGAGTTGCATCGTCGGCGGTGGAACGGGGCCATGATGGAGGTTCTCGACCCCGGACCGGATGCCCGGATGCCCGGATGCCCGGCCCTGATCGCCGCGACCAGTCCCGCCCTCGCACGGGCGACCGCGCGAACCGCCGTCGTTGACATGCCTCCGACTTTGGGCGCGTCGTGTGATGTGAGGGCGACGCGACGTCACCCTTTCTCCAGCTAGGTTTCGGGAAATAAAAAACTCTCGGAAGAGACGAACATAACAAAGCCACGACCGAGGTGACCCCTCACTTTCGACGCCGCCATGGAGACAAGAAGCAAGAGACGAAGGACTGAGCCGATCGTAGATAAGATCCGACGCGGCGAGATATCGGTCGTCGTCGCCATCGCCGAGGAGCTCCCAGACGTGTTCGCCGCGGAGATACTCCCCAAGCTCGACGGGAGGGCAACCCTCAACTTGGCGCAGGTGAGCAAGAGGTACAACGACGCGGTGTGGAGCGTTGACGGCGTTCGATCGTTGGAGGCGAAGATCAAGGCAGCATGGCCGGACGACTATTCCTCTGAACCGTTGTACTGGGTGGCAAATTCCGGCAACATGCCCGCGTTCAGGGCCCTCCTGAAGTCTGGGGTGGACGTGGACACGGACCTGTTCGAGGGCTTCACGCCTCTACACGGCGCCGCTCGTCAGGGCCTCACGCCGTTGGTGAAGGCGCTGATTGAGGCAGGTGCCGATGTTAAAAGGAGATATTGTAGTGGCTATACATCTCTGCACCTGGCCGCCTTCAAAGGTCACGCGCCAGTCATCACGGAGCTCATCAAGGCGGGCGCAGATGTGAACGCCACTGACGATACAGGCTGGGCCCCACTCCACTTCGCGGTTGAGTGCAGAGACGAGGATTGCATCGCCTTGCTGCTCGCGCACGGCGCTGATGTCCACAAAGCTAATGACCTAGGTAGGACACCAATGACATATGCCGTGTATCACGAGCACCAGAAGATCATCGAGATGCTGAAACAAGCCGGCGGGTGATAGTCACGACGACACAAAAATTTACATTGCAAAGAAATAACTCACGTGCCTCACGCATCCGCCGCCACCACCATGGTGTTCAGCCCGCACGCGGCTCGGTCCTTACATATGTGGTAGTACCCTCCCTCCACGCCCCACCCGGTTCCCCACGAGTTCTTGACGATCCAGTAGTCCTGCGTCCTGTGCCACGGCCGGGCTGGCGCGGTTCCGTTGACTCCGTAGCCGACGATGAGAACGCCGTGGTCCAGCCCTTGCTTGTTGCATATCCAGGGGCACGCGACGCCGCCGACGTAGGTCTGCATCCACGCGGCGTCGATGCCGATGGACAGCGGGCCGTGCTTCACGAGCGCCGCCGCGATCTGTTTCTCGTCGGTGGACACGAGGTTGAACGCGGAGACGGAGGCCACCGGGGGTCCGTTTTTCTTACTTGCGCACTTGCCGTCGACGGCGTGGTAGGGGTAGTCAGTCTCGGTGTCCAGGCCGTTCTTCTGGACGTATCGCATGGCGTTCAGCGGGAGGCCGCCGTTGCAGCCGTAGTCGCAGTTGCGCGGGTGCTTCGGGTCGCACGTGTGGTCGCAGTCCACGAGCTGCTGCTCGGAGAGGGAGACGAGTTCGCCGGTCTTAACAAAGTTTGCACCCTCGACGGCGCCGGTGGTGGAGAAGCTCCAGCACGAGCCGCACGCGCCTTGGTTCTTGACCTTGGTCACCGCGCCCTTCTCGCGCCAGTTGAAGGTTAGCGGGAGGTCGTCGGTGGGGTAGTCCGGGAGCGTGGTCATCCCTTCGCGGATCGAGGCGACGTCGTCGTTGGTGACCTTTGACCCGAGGAAGGTTGCTGAGAACTCCTCGGGGGTGAGGTCGCTGAATTGCGTCACGCCGTGGACCGCGGATCCGCGATCCTGCGACTGGCGCTCCGCCGCGAGACGCATGTTCCTGGCGAAGATCTCGAGACGCTCGGCGTACTTCGCCGCGTCCGCGTACATCTCGCGCTTATCCGGGAACGCGTCCAGGAAGGACTCGAACGCGGGGCGATGTTCCTCGAGCTGCACTGCTGTCGCGTCATCGTTCGATTTAGGCTTCGTGTCCGCCTCAACTCGGTGGTGCGAGCGGAGCGAGGCGAGGGGATTGCCGATGGAGAATCTCGCGGCGTGCGCGGGGATCACGCACGATGCGAGGAGCGCGAGGGCGAGAAGTTGGACGCGTCGCATGGTGCGCGTCGCCTCTCGGAGTGGCGTGGACGGTCCACTCAGCATTCCGTATCTATCACGTGCTGTGGAGACCCGCTCGGGAGAACGTGGAGGATTCGGAGTGAAACGCCCCTCCTCCCGATCTCACTCCTTCGCGCACACGCCGAGGCATATCGGCGATGTCGACTCTCGCTATTGCCGCCCCGTCCATCGCGCATCTCTCCTCGAGGGTATCGCGAACGCGCATCGCCCGCTCGCGACGCGCATCTCGGCCCGGGCGCGCCACCGCGCGCGGTCTCCGCGTCGAGGCTTCCGATGGCAAGTTGTGGTTCGAGGAGCTACCCGTCATCGGTCCCGTGCTCTCCGCGGTGACGCCCCCGAGGGTGAAACAGGCCGCGACGGAGATGGAGTACTTCGGTCAGGCGCCGCTGCAGGCCAAACCCACGGCTCCGACCCCCGTGCTCGGCTCGTCGTCGCAGAACGAAGTCGCAATCTACGACTTTACGTCGTCAGGAAACGACGCGGCGACGTTTCCCACCGTGTGGGGCGCCCTGAACGACGTGGTGATGGGCGGCAGCTCAGAGGGCGCCGGGAGCATCGTGACCGTCCCGGATGCAAACGGCGGTACCTGCGCCAAGCTCGGCGGCGTCGTCGAGGGTCAGAGCGGCGGGTTCGTCTCCATGCGAACGCGAAACTACGAGCGCCCGCTGGACCTCTCAGCGTACGACGGAGTGCGTCTGAAAGTCTGCGGCGACGGCAACAGGTTCAAGCTCATCGTCTACGACGAGGACGACTGGTGGGGTAACATCGCGTTCCACGCCGCGTTCGACACCGTGGAGGGCGAGTGGCGGACCGTGGACCTGCCCTTCGCCGACTTCAAGCCGGTGCGTCGGGGTGAGGCGGTGCCGGTTGGGTCGCCGGATCGCCGATCCATTCGACCTTCGTCGGTGCGGTCGATGCAGGTGATGCTATCCAAGTTTCTTTACGGGATGGGGGATTTGAACCCGACGTTCGCGTCCGGGCCGTTCTACCTGGAGGTGTCCATGGTGTCGGCGTACAAGGGGGACGGGGGGGCGACGAGATGAGAGTGAGAATGAGAATGAGGGAACCAGACGCCTTTCTTCGCGAGTTGTTCGTCTTATTGTTAATGGGTTTCTCCACGACTCTCACGGGAGTGGGGCTCGTGGAGGCACTTCGAGGGGCAACTCGCGGAGGAGGGCGTCGTTCATGCACGACGGATACGAACGTGAACGAGAGTCTTAGGCTCGCATTGTAATACCAGCCAGCCGCACGCACGCACCGCCAGTTTCAATCGCGTCGTCAACGAGGACACCCGCCGTCGAGTTTGGCTCGCCTTTAATAACACCCGAGCCCGCTACGCTTCTAAGTTTCTATCGTGATCGTTCACGCTCAGTTATCCGCCGAGTCGCTCACCAGGCACGCCGGCAGCGCCGCACGGTGTGGGTCCATCCCCCCGCTCAGCAACACCCCGTACATCAGGTCCACCGCCCGACCCCCGTTGGCGTCTACGCTGTCCCACATAGTCGCCGGCGCGCCCAGCCTCGCGACCGGTCCCCAGTCCCCGACATCGTTCCCGTTCCCGTACGCCGCCGTCGTCGTCGCCGCCGCCGTCGCCGCCGTCGCCACCGTCCCAGCAGCCACCTTCGTGAGCAGCTCCAGCGCGGGCGTGGAGTGCGGTCCGTCCAACAGAGACGCGACGGGCGCAAACAACGAACCGCTGCCCGACACCCTCGGGTCAAACACCGCCGCTGCCGCCTCGCCGCGCGCGCGGGTGACCAACGCCGTGAGCAGCGCGAGCGCCGCAGCCGCAGCTGCGCCGCCTTCATCCCCGCCGTTCTCCCCGCCCTGACCCACCGCGATGTCCACCAAGGTCTTCGCGCAAGGAACCGCGTGGCGCGGGAACACGAAAGCGGCGAGGGGATCGGCGAGGATCTCCGCCAGGCGCCCGCACCTCGGCGCGCCGGGGGGCGGCGGTGGCGGCGGCGCGGGGAGCTTGATCCCGCGCCGCCTCGGCGCGACCGCGTACCTCCGACCCCGTCCCACCGCGGTCCTCGCGCGCGGCGACGGGAGGACGGAGTCCAGTGTCGCGGCGAGTAGGTCCAGGTCGCCGCGGGGTGAAGCCGACCGGAGACCCGCGGCGAGCCACCGGCCCGTCGCCGCGCCCTCGCCCGCGCCGAGCGGACCCGCGCGCGCCCTCGCCATCGCTGCCGCCGGGGATGCGTTGATCCCGCCGGGTGACGCGTTGACCACGGTCCCGGCGGTCGGGGTCTTGGCGATGGACGCGCGGGGCGAGGGCGACGGGGATGGCGCGGATTCGAGACCTCGGGACGGGTCGACGCCTCCCTCGTCGCGTTCCCGTGCGGCGTCCTCCTCCGCCGCGACCGCCGCCGCGAGCACCAGCGGGAGTAACCCGCTCGTCGCCAACGCCAGCGCGCGCTCACCGCCCCACCTGTCCCTCACGCCGACCCGCGGGACAATCGCGGCGAGCCCTCGAGCCGAGTGCGCCGCAGACTCGGATCGCGTCAACCCTTTCAGCAGGAGCGGCACCAGGTCCGGGAGGCTCATCGCGGGCGCGGGCATGCCCAAGGGCGGGCGCCACGTCGCGTCGAAGTCCTTGGCGTTGGCGCCGCGTCGCCACGCGTCCAGCGCGGCGGCGACAGCCTGAGCCACCGCCGGGTTTCGAGTCGCGTGCGCCGGGAATCGCGTCCCGATTGGCACGGGCGCCGCCGACCTCAAAATCTCCTCGCTCGCGCCGCTCGGATCGTCGAGCGGCCACGCGAGGGTCATCGCCGAAAAGAGCCTCGCGGCGCGCGCGTACAGCGGCGGGTGCAAGGTCCGGAGGCACGCCGCTGCGCCCCACAGCACGTGCGGGTATTCGATGATGTCACGCTCGCGGTGGGCGACGTGTCCCAGCATCTCGGTCAGCGTGTCGAGTAAAAGACCCGCGAGATCCGCGGCGGCTGACGCGGACCGCGCGGATACCACCCTCCGCGCGCCACCCCCGCGCGAGGACCGGTAGTCGGCGCCGCGTCGGTCGGACACGAGGCCGTACGCGACCGTCCCACCCTCCGCCGCCGCCGCCGACGAACACAGCGCCGCGAGAAGCGCCTCGCCGCTCTCGAGGTCCAACGGTACCCTCAGCGCGGCCAGCACCCTCGCCGACGTCGCCGCGAGCGAATACGACGCCGCGCGGAGCAGCCAACGCCTAGCCTCGTCCGCCCACTGCTCCCGAAATCCGGGTTCGAACACCATCGCGTCGGGGAGGAGACCCACGAGCTGCGCGATGGACTCGGGGGTCCAAGGCGCCGCGCCCTCGGTGGCGCCGCCCCTCACAATCACGCCGCCGATGAGACCCCCCGCGGCAGTGCCCGCCCCGCCGCCGCCGCCGGGACGCGCGAGTAACGCCTGTAGCCTGGCGACAGCCGCGCGGCCCTTGGTGTCGTCGTCCTCGTCCACGCCGCCGCCGCCGTAGGAACCCGAATTACTTCCCAAATTCGCTCCGTACGCGTTGGTATACCGAGCATCGGCGCCAAATCCGGGTATGCCGTGTCCCTGTCCCTGTCCCGTCATACCCGCGGCGCCCCACTGGCCAACCTCACCCTGCCACCCGGGCACGCCCGGGGTGATCTGAAGACCGGGGACGAGACCGGCGTGTGCGAGGTCGACGCCGTTATTTTGAAAGTCGTACGAAATCTTATCCGCGCCCACGCGTCCCTTGGCGCCCAGCGGCCTGGCGGCGATGGCGTGGGTTAGGTTGGCGAGGAGCTGGCGGCAGTGCGCGCGGACCGTCGGCTCCGGCGACCCCGCCAGCGTGGCCACGACTGCGTGAAGTAAGACGGGCAGGTGCACCCTGAAATCTTCGTCGTTCTCCGCCGCAACCTCTGCGAGAAGGATGATGGCGAGGTCCGGCGCCGTGAGCTTCAAGCCGTCGTCGTCGTCGTCGTCTTCGTTGCTGCGGCCGAGCGAGCTCCCCCCGCGTATACTTCCCGCGTCGCTACCGCGCATGGAGCTCATGTCCATGCTGTCGTCGCCGCTGTTTCTTCGCTCGACGTCCCCGGCGCCGGGAGGGTAGTCAACCTCGAGACCCCGGAGGGATATGGCGTACACGAGCTGGTCGATGGACTGCTGCGGCGCCGCCCTGGCGAGGTACAGGCACACGCGCTTGGCGGTGAGGCAGTACGTGGACATGGCGGTGGCGGACGACGTGTCCTCCAACCCCTTCATCTCCAAAAATCGCAGCGCCGGCACCACGTTGCGGGGCGAGTGGCCGATGTGCCGCCACATCGTCTCCATCTCGCGCGGGAACGCATCCCCGCGGAAAAACGTGACGAAGTAGAGGGACTTGAGGAGCCGCTCGGCGCGTCCAGCCGCGGCGATGTGCGGCAGGTGCAACGCCGCCGTCCACGGGGCCAGCGCCGCGAGCACGTGCCGGTGCGCGCCGGCGTCCGCGGCGCTGTCGTCCATTTGCCGCACCAAAGCCTCAACCAAGAGCTCCTCGCCCAGCGCGGGCCTGCGCCGCGCGAGCGTACCCGACACGTTCTGCTGGAAAGCCTGGTACGCGTCAGGGAGCTCGGGCAGGGTATCCTGCGAGAAAATCTCGTGGAGATCGCCGTCGCCGCCCCCTGGGTCGTTAACGCCCAAGTCAAGCGCCGCGACGGATTTCAAGAGAGCCACCGCGTCGTCACGCACCGTCGCCGATGGATGCACCAGCTTGTACAGCACGAGCGCGACGAGCTTGGCGGGTGGACAACTCGGGGGTTCGACCGTGACCCGTGAACCGGTGATACCCGGTGACTGTCGCCCGGAGATACCCGGAGAGTTTGGTGAGTTTGAAGACTCCAGGTAGAGAGCGGACGCGTGAATTCGAGCCGCTCGCGTAAACAGATCCGCCAACGCGGAGAGATGCGCCGCCGCCGTTCGCTCGTGCGATGAGTAGCACGCGTCCAGCACGGTGTGCGCCAGTGATGGGTTCGCGCCGAGGTGGTACCGAAGCGCCCGTCTCGCCGTGCTCAAATCCACGCGCCTCGATCCGGAGACTTTACCTTCCAGTAAGTTTCCAATCCACGCCAGCACGCGGCCCCTCGGCTTGGCGGCGGCGCCGTCGAAAACCGGCCCGGCGAGCAGCGCCGCCATCGCCTCGTTGCACGCGTGGTACACCGCCGCCGGGGTTTTGGCGGCCACCGCGTTGGGCGCGCTGCTCTTACCCCCGGTGCTGCTCTGGTCGTCGTGGTCGGACGCGGTCTCGTGCCCCCCGTGGTCGGACCCGCTCCAAGCGCTTCCGAGGCCCAACGCCGCGACGTCCACGCCACCCCCTTTGCCGGTACCGATGGCGAGGTCCAAGACGCTGAGACCCAGACCGCTCCTGACGCTCCCGTCCTTGTGACGGGACTCGCTCCCGTCGAACGAATTCACGCTCCCGGCGCCCCCGCGACTGGAGTTGGTCCCCCTCGACGATAACAGCGCCGCGACGGCGGGGGATACGTCGTCGCCCCTACCTCCTCCAGACCTACCTCCCCCGCCCAGTCCGTCCACGACGCTCGAAGCGGTCTTCTTCACCCACCAGTTGAAGTCCTCCCAGAGCCTGGAACGAATCTCCGGGTCGACCACGTGCGGCGCCAGGGATAAGATGTGCGGCGTCGCAGCCGTCGCCGTCGCCGCCGCCGCGAACAACAGCCGGTTGAGGTCGTCGGGGGAGCACTCGATCGCGGCGCCGGTGGACCGCGCGTACCCCACGGTCTGCTCGACGAACGTGAGGAGGTGCTTGGCGACCGCGTCCCGTCCCGCGGGTCCGGGCGCCACGGCCTGGACGGCACCCGATACCGCGAGGCCGAGGTGCAGACCCGCGAGGTGCGCCCTCAACTCCAAGTCGCGTCGGTTCCTGTCGAAGGGCGTGCCACTCCCCGGGGCGCCGGAGTTGACGGGCGCGTTTCCGAGCGAGCCCTGCAACGGCGCGAGCGCAGCGAGAAGCTGCGGCGCGGCGAGCGGCGGGACCCTCGCGAGCACGCCCGCCGCCGCCGCCGCCTGCGCGCCCCCTTCCTTCAAACACGGAACCAGCAGCGCGAATAAACCGGACAAGGACCCGCGGACCCCGAGGGCCACCTGCGTCGGCGCGGATATAAGCGGGTTCGGTGCAACGCCCGCCGGGGAGAATGCTTGACCTTGGTTCGACGCGCTGAGCACGGGCGGGCCGGTTTCACGCGCCGGGGACGCCGCGCAGACGAAACAGGTGCAGTTGCGCCAAGCCTCGAACGTATCCGTTGTCGAATCGGTGGGTGCCCGCGGGCCGTTACTCCTGGCAACCGTCCCTTCCTGCATCATGACCGCCTGGACCCGTTGCAACGCCTGCGCGCGCGCGGTCGTGGTCCCCTCCGGAGAGGCCGCCGCGGCTCGAGACGCGAACACGCCCAGCGCGGCGGTCCAAGCGCCGCCGCGCGTGTGCCGCACCGCCGCCGCCGCGCCGCCCGCCGCCGCCACGGACGACGCAGCGGCCGCGACGAGCGCCGGGTCCGAGCAAGGGTCCACGCCGCCGGTCCCGCCCTCGGCGCCCAACGCACCGATCACCATGTCCCCCGCGCACGACTCCACGATTGAAAACATGGACGGCGCGGACGGCGCGGGGGATTCACTCCGCTCGTTCGATTCATTCCGCGAGTGTCTCAGGGCCGCGAATAACGTGGCCACCTCACAGAGCATCTCCACCGCCGCGACGCGAACATCCGGCGAGGGTGAGCACAACATCAACAGACCCGCCGCCTCCGCCCTCGAAGGGTCGAAGGTTTCAGTGCTAATGTCCGATCCACCCCGAGATGGGGACTGCGCCAACGCGGCGCACCACGTCTCGCAGACGTCACGAAGAGTACGCGCCGCCGACGTCGCCACGTCAGCATCCGTCAACGCGATCCCCGCGCGCCCCATCGACGGCGGAGACAGTAAAACACCCGCCGCGCCCTGAACGATGGCGTCCCTCGCCGCCGGCGTCGACGCCACGGCCCGCCGCATAGCCTCCCTCGCGGCTGCCCTCACCGCCGGGTGCGGGTGCGCGCACAGCGGCGGGACAGCCTCGCCCAGCGCCCGCCCGCGCCACTCCTCGGGCGCGATGAACGGGACACACCTGAGCAACGCGGTGGCCACGGCGACGGACTCTTTCGAAGTTGGATCCGCGCGTTGAAGCGCCGACGCGGTGTGTCCGAGCTCGCGCCGCAAACCCTTGGTGAGCGCCGCAGCGGTAGCCGCCGCCACGGACGCCGCAGCCTTGACCGCGGCGGGTGCGCTGTCCGCGCCGCCCCCCGCCGCCACCCCCGCCGCGCCCATCGCGACGATCCTGTCCACCAAGCCGACGAAAGGGTCGAGGTTTTTGTCCCGCATGCACTCGAGCACGCCGGCCAGCCCGGGCCTCGGCGCGCTCGTCTCGCCAGGTCGGTTCCGCGGGGCGGTGAGCAGGATGACGTCAGGTATGGCCGCCAGTCCAGCCGCGGTCGCGTCGCACACTTTCCCCTGGTGCACCAGGTCCATCAAGACATCCGCGCACAGCAGCGGGTCCAGTCGAGCCGACGCCGCCGTGGCCCTCGCCACCGCCTCGACATCCGCGCCGCGCGGCCCCTTCTTGATCGCCACAGCCGCCGCGCCCAGCGCCGCCCTCAGCTTACCCCGCGTGGGTTCCGGGAGGGGCGGCGCGGCGGGTGCGGGCCGGTTACCACCCGGCGGCAGCGGCGGCGCGATCCCCTCCACCGCCGCCCTCAACGCATCCGCGGCGGGTGCCCTGTACACAAAACACGACGTCAGTCTAATCGCCCGTACGAGAATTGAAATGAACTCACCTGTGCCTCGGTTCCTTAAACGCCCGAAGCAGCGTCGTGTCCAGGAACGAATGCAGCCCCGACCCGCCGTCCCCCCCGCACAACGTCTCGGCCGCGTGCAGAGTACCCAGCAGGGGTAAACCCGCGACGCCGTGTTTCTTCTCCTTGCTCTTGAGCCACGCCGATACGTCCTGCCGGCACGTGCTCACCGCCTCCGCCCAGTCCCCCCTCGCTTCTCGCGACGCCACGTCGGGTATCCGTGCGCCAGCCACCGGCGTGAGCACCGCGTGCAGCAGCGCACACAGCGCGTGCCTCAGGTCCGACTTCCTGTACGCCGGGGTCCACGCCGCGGGGTTCAACCGCCGAACCGTCTGAGCCGCGGATGCCGCGTACAGATCCGCCTGTTTCCCCCTCGACGTCTCACTCCACCCACTCACCGCGGTACACGTCCCTGGCGCGCCTATGCCGTCCAGGGACACGTGCAGGAACCTGGCGCCGTGTATGATGAGGTGAACCTCCCCGCGCTTGCCCTCGCTGTTCACCCTCGGCTCCAGTTCGTCCACCAGCCGCCCGGTGACCAGATCCGGGTCGTGCCGCGACGCTAACCCCAGGCACCGCGCGGCGAGCGTGGCGACGGACGGTGACGGGTCCAGCGGGGGCGGTTGGGAGTTGAGCGCGGTGTCGCCGCCGCCCACGGTGTCGCCGTTACCTTCCTCGGCACCCCCCGCGAGCGGCCGTAGGGCCCATCCCGCGTCCACGTGCGGCGCGGGTTCCCGGCCGTGTACGATGGCATCGAATGCCAGGTCCACGACGTGCGACACGTCGGCGGATGTCAGCGCGCCGGGGGGTAAGGGCGCCAGGACCCTGTGCGCGGCGTGCCAGAACGCCAGCTGTAAGGTCCGCGACCGGCCCAGCTGGTTCCTGTCGCCGCTGCTCGACGCCAGCGCCCTCGCCTGCTGCTGATGCCATCGCGTGAGTATCGAGATCAGCTGCGGACCGCCCGTCGGGGCGAGCGCGGAGAGCGCGGGGAGAAGGTCGCGAAGCGCGCCGAGACCGCGCGATGTGTCGCTCGACTCCCCTGAGCTCTGTTGAGAGAGGTCGGGAAAAGGCGGGTGGGTGAATGTCAGTAGTTGCGTGGGGGAATCAGCTGCGGACGCGTGGGAGGGCCATCTATTGGGAGGGGTGCCGAGGCTGGATTTGGGGGCGGCGTGGGGATTGGCGGATTGGCGGTGTAGAGACGCACCGCGTTGAGGATGGCCACCACGCTGGTGGTATACCTATGTAACAGGGCCTCCGCGAGGTCCATGTTTTCACCCCCCTACCGGCTCGGCCGCCCCTGTGCGCGCCGAGCTAGTCTGGTCTGCCCGCAGGAATTCCGCTCGCATTTTCGGCTCGGTAAACCAACAAGACAAAATCTGACACGGGACCACTTTTGAACCGCGCGAGCCTCATGGGAGGTGACGACGCCGCCAAGCGATGGCCCCGCGTGGGCGTCGGGGTCCTCATCGTCAATGAGGGTAAGGTGCTCATCGGCAAGCGCAAGGGGAGCCACGGCGCGGGCCAGTACGCGTTACCCGGGGGCAAACTGGAGTGGCGGGAGACCTGGGAACAGTGCGCCAGGCGAGAGATACTGGAGGAGACCGCCATCGAGTTGACCGGGGACGTGACGTACGCGTACACGTGCGAGGCGGTCATCGACGAGAACAACCACTGGATCACGGTGTTCATGCGCGCGGACGTCCCGGCGGATACCACCGCAGTCAACACCGAGCCCGATAAGTGCGAGGGATGGGAATGGATGAAGTGGGGCGACGACGAGGTGCCCACGCCCAGGTTCCTGCCGCTGGACATCATCCTCAAAGACGCGGGGCCCAACAAGTTCGAGCCGTGAGTTCCGCGTGTGTTCCTACACTAGTGCCTAGCTAGGCGCATCCGTTGCGATGTGCTATAAATCCCCCTGGCGATGAACGTGACTACCGAGACTACCGAAGCGACCTCCCAACTTTAACCAGGTTGTCCCATCCCGACGCGGGGTGCCACTTTGGATCGGTGAGTGGCCACAGACCACACACGAACGCGCACACACCGAATACGTACGCCACACCGATGAACCTCTTACGTCTGTGCCCCAACGCCCCGACCACGTCCGGCAGGCCCATCACGTTACAGAACGAGTGCGCCGCGACCGGGCCGAGCAAGTGA
>MDSX01097546.1_pt1 | contig 13345 bp, 11 predicted proteins | sample 811141 | NCBI WGS metagenome assembly MDSX01 (sample SAMN05326642, study PRJNA326480) | marine metagenome | isolation source: seawater | place: Atlantic Ocean: South East | collected 2010
AATTATTACTAGACTTTTACCTAGTAAATACTGAAATATCTCCCCAAGGGAATAAGGTTCGTGCCACTGTTAATGGGAAAAAATTTATTATTGATGATTGGGTCCCCTATTATATTGAAGGGTTACAGATTGGTGAGGTTACTGTAAAATTGGAATTAATAAATTCTAACGGTGAATTGATTGACGCTCCCTTTAATCCTGTTGAAAGGAAAGTTACATTAGAATAATTAATATTCGGGATGTGGCGTAGTCCGGTTAGCGCACACGGCTGGGGGCCGTGGGGTCGCAGGTTCAAATCCTGTCATCCCGACATTTTTTCTACTTTTGTTATTATGAGAAAATTAGCATACTTAATTCTATCAATAATTTTATTGATTTCCTGTCAAGATTCTGGTCCTGTAGAATCAGATAATCCAAATATTATTTTAATTACTCTTGACGGGGTAAGATGGCAAGAGGTCTTTAATGGAATTGATTCCAATTTATTAAATAATAAAAAATTTACTAAGAATGCTTCTATGTTAGAAAACATGTTTCTTAGTGAAGACAATGATATCCGTCAGGAAAAACTAGTGCCATTTTTAGGAACTTTTATAAGTAATAATGGCATATTAATTGGAAACAAGAATGAAGGATCAAATATAAAGTTAACTAATGACCAGCTATTCTCTTATCCTGGATATAATGAAATATTAACCGGCAGTCCAGACTCATCTATTACAAGTAATGATAAGATTTACAATAAGAACAAAACAATATTAGAATTACTGAACATGGACAAAAATTACAAAGGGAAAGTTGCTGCATTTGCCAGTTGGGATGTTTTCCCTTTTATTATAAATGATAAAAGAAGTGGTATACCTGTCAGTGCAGGATATAGTAATTTGGAAGACCAAAAACTATCTAAACTAGAGTCATTTATTGATAAGTACCAAACAATGATCCCTATATTTAGATATAACGTTAGATTTGATTTGTTTACTCATATTCTTTCAATGGAACATATTAAAAAGAGAAAACCAAAAGTTGTATATATTTCATATGATCAAACAGATAGTTTTTCTCATGATGGAAACTATGACGATTATATTCTTTCATTACACAACACTGATAAAATGATTCAAGAATTATGGGATTATCTACAGAATAATAGTTATTACAAGAACAACACATATGTATTTATTACAACTGATCACGGAAGAGGCGATGGAGATTTTCCTAATTCTATGTGGACTAGTCATGGGATGTCAGTTGAGGGGTGTGAAGATATATGGCTTGGAATATTAGGCCCAAATCTAAATCAAGGAATAATTAAAGGAGATTTTTATGCTAATCAGATTGCACCTTCTATTGCTAAAATTAGTGGAATAAATATAGGGGAAGAATATATAGAAAATTCAATTGAGATACATTAATATTAATTTAGTTTTGATTTTAAAAATTAATTTTTATTTTCGCGGTAGAAATTATGAGAATAACAATAAATAATTCAGATCATTTAGGAGTAATTGCAAGTGGACTGTGCATGTTACACTGCTTTGCTACTCCAATACTTTTTTTATCTCAAGCATCTTTGGCTACGCATGAAGTGCCTGTATTATGGTCAATGTTAAACTATATGTTTTTAATAGTTTCATTTTTTGCTGTATATCGTTCAGTACAAAATTCTTCTAATTTATATGTCAAGGTTTTCTTATTTATTGCTTGGGCATGTCTAACGGGGCTAATTCTAAATGAAGAATTTGAAATATTTTCTGCTGCAGAAGCTTATACTTATTTATCTGCTATTACACTTTGTGGATTACATATTTATAATTTAAAATATTGTAATTGTAAAGATGATAATTGCTGTGCCAATCCAGAATAAATTTTTCAGAGATTTTATTTGATTTTTTTAAATGAACAGAAAGTAAAACTTTGTTCAGTTTTAAATGGGGTGTTATGAATTTCCTTAAATCCATCAATAAGTTCAAAATTTTCTTTTAATAATTCAGCTAATTCACTAACTGAATATCGATGAACTTCTAAACCACTACATTTTAATGGGCCATCTTCAGCGAATGCACCAATGATAACATGTCCGTCTTTTTTTACACAATTATTTAAAAGCTTTAGATATTTGTTTCTTTCATGGACATCAGTTATAAAATGAAATACTGCTCGGTCATGCCAAAGATCGTATTGATTGTCTAGTGAAAGGTCGGTGATATTTGATTCAATACAATTTATTTTATAATTATTCCCCTCTACTCTTTGCTTAACTTCCTTTAATGCATTACCAGAAATATCAAGAATAGTAACATTTTTATACCCAAGTTCAAGAAGATTATCAGGCAGGAAACTTTTCCCCGCACCAATATCAATTATCGAGTTGTTTAAATCTATATTTAGCGAGTCAATAATATTTAATGAGGTTGTTGGAGATTTTTGATACCAACTAACTCCGTCTATTGCTTTAGTAGAATATATGTTTTCCCAATGATCTTTGTTCCCCATTTATAGAGTTATTAACTCTACAAAAGTATGATTACTTTTTAAAAAAATAATTAAATTATATAATTATATATTGGCCCCGTAGTTCAATGGATAGAATAGAAGTTTCCTAAACTTTAGATGCAGGTTCGATTCCTGCCGGGGCTACTATTAATTTTTTTTATATATTGAATTATGCGATTAATTTTTATTTTTCTTTTTCTTAGCAGCTTAAATCTGCATTCCCAGACATTGTTTTCTGTAGACTATAAGTCTCAAGCAGACATTAATGTGTTTGTTGTAGAATATAAATCTCAGGCAGATCTTCTAGTATATAAAGTTGATTATAAATCTCAGGCAAATGGCAATGAAGGCTTATGGTTTTTTGTAGATTATAAAAGCCAAGCCGATTTTAAAATCTTTTTTGTAGATTATAAAAGCCAAGCTGATTTGAAAATTTATTTTGTGGATTATAAATCTCAAGCAGGCTGGACTTCTAATGAGAAAAAACACTTATTATATTAATCACTAAAATTTTTTTAATTTCTTTGCAGAAGATATTATTTACTAATGAAGCTATATAGAATTTTATTTATACTATTTTCTTTCAGTTTTACTTCTATAAATTCTCAAATTTTAGAACCTGTAGAATGGAATTTTGATTCAAAAAAAATAGATGAAAACAAGTATGAATTAATTTTTACTGCAGATATAGACCCAAATTGGGCAATATACTCCAAAACTGTAGATGAAGGAGGTCCAGTTGCAACAACATTTTATTTTTCAGAATCTTCAAGCTATAGACTAATCGGTGAAATAAAAGAGGATTCAATTAATATGGTAACTGAAAAAGAGCCACTATTTTTTGATATGATTGTATCCAAGTTTTATAATCAAGCCGTTTTTAAACAAAAAGTTGAAGTAATAAACTATGACAGCCCTATTACAGGAGATTTTGAGTTTATGACTTGTGATGATGAAAAATGTCTAGCTCCTGAATTAGTAGATTTTTCATTTGATTTTTCTAATAATTCTACAGATAAGTCTAAAGAAGATATTTCCATCAATCAAAATAATCTTGAAAAAAATAATTTGAATCTATACGGTTTTTTACCAAATGATATAAAAAAATCAAATATAGACTGTGTCAGTTCATCTGGCTCTCAATCTACAGTGTCTGAATCATCAAATACTATTTATAATATTTTTGGTCTAGGTTTTATAGGCGGGTTACTGGCACTACTTACACCATGTGTATTCCCAATGATCCCATTGACTGTTAGCTTCTTTACTAAGAAAAATGAAGATGGTAATAGCTATTTTAATGCCATATTATATGGAGTGTTTATTGTGTTAGTATATTTAATTTTGAGTATACCATTCCATTTATTAGATTCTGTTAACCCGGACATATTAAACGATATTTCAACAAACATTTATTTAAATATTTCCTTTTTTGTCATATTCTTAGTATTTGCATTTTCGTTCTTTGGTTACTACGAATTGACATTGCCTTCATCTTGGGTGGAAGGCTCATCTAAAAGTGAATCCATTGGCGGGATAATAGGAATATTTTTTATGGCACTTACTTTAGCTATAGTTTCTTTTTCATGTACAGGCCCAATTTTAGGGTCTTTGCTTGCTGGTTCAATTTCAGGTGATTCAGGCGCATGGGAACTAACTGCTGGAATGGGAGGCTTTGGACTTGCCTTGGGCTTGCCATTTGCTTTGTTTGCTTTGTTCCCAAATATGATAGAATCATTACCAAAATCAGGGGGATGGTTAAACACAATTAAAGTATCTCTTGGATTTATTGAGCTTGCACTAGCATTAAAGTTTTTATCTAATGCTGATTTAGTTGCACATTGGGGAATAATTAAAATTGAAGTCTTTTTAGTATTATGGCTAATTATTTTTCTGTTGTTGGCAATTTATCTTTTTGGTAAAATACAGTTCCCACATGAAATTAAACCTAATAAGATTTCATTGATAAGATCAATGTTTGCAACATTATCTTTAGCCTTTGCATTATATTTAGCTTCTGGATTAATCTACAATAAAGAAACTCAATCGTATAGGGCATTAAGCTTGCTAAGCGGGCTTGCGCCTCCTTTGGGATATAGTTATTTTTCACCAAAAGAATGTCCAAACAATTTGAATTGTTTTAAGGATTTAAAATCTGGAATTGAATATGCTAAAAAAGTTGAGAAGCCGGTTCTATTAGATTTTACTGGATATGCTTGTGTTAATTGTAGAAAAATGGAAGAGCATGTATGGCCATTAAAACAGATAGATAATGTAATTAGGGAGAACTATGTTTTAATTTCTTTGTATGTGGATGACAAAAAATTATTGCCTGAGCAGCAGCAGCTTTTAGTTCCTAGGACTAATGGGAAAGGAGTTAGAAAGCTAAGCAATTATGGTCATAAATGGGCATATTTTCAAGCGCAATATTTTAAGACCAATTCTCAGCCTTATTACATTCTATATGACCCAGACTCTAATATGATTTTAAATAATCCTGTTGGATATATGCCAGATGAAGATGAATATTTAGAATTTTTAAATTGTGGATTGAGAGCATTTAAAAAGAATGAAATTCCTATTTTTAATATTAATTAGTAAAAAAATTGAATCCAGAAAAACAACATAAATATGATCTTGCCTATTTAAAAATTGCTAATGAATGGGGGCAGCTTTCTTACTGTGAAAGAAGAAAGGTTGGGGCTATAATAGTAAAAGACAATATGATAATTTCAGACGGCTTTAATGGAACACCATCTGGGTTTGAAAATGTGTGTGAGGATGATGATGGCTATACAAAATGGTATGTGCTACATGCTGAAGCCAATGCAATCTCTAAGGTTGCCTCATCAACTCAATCATGCGAGGGGGCCACATTATATATCTCTCTTTGTCCATGTAAGGGATGTAGCAAACTAATACATCAAGCGAATATAAAAAGAGTAGTATACCAGCAGGAATATAAAGATAAATCTGGTATTGAATTTTTAGAAAAAGCTGGTATTGAAGTATGCCACATACCTAATTCAAATTAGTTATTAATCTTTTCTAAAGTCTTTTATTTTATTTGTCAGAACCAAGATTCTTATAATTACTAGACAACAAAGCCCAGCAATTATTGTCACCAAAGCAACAGCGTTATTGTCAGACAAAAAGTTGCTAAAGTCTATCAGAGTCATATTAAATATTATAATTAAAATGGCAATAACCGAAATAATTCTTGTTGCTATTTTCATAATTTTATAAAAAAAATTTTTTTTTTTTTGAGTTTTACGATTTGTTAAAAACTTATATGAAATGTTAATAAAAATGCCTTTCATTTTCAATAACATTTTTGTCTATTTGTTAGTCACAATTTAAATGAAATTTTTTATTTAAAATAATATTTATGTCAGCAGCTGAAGAACCTTTACTAAAAGAAAACAAAAATCGCTTTGTAATTTTCCCAATTCAACACCACGATATATGGGAGTGGTATAAGAAATCTGAGGCTAGTTTTTGGACGGCAGAAGAGATTGATTTGCACCAAGATTTATCAGACTGGGCGAACAAACTTAATGATGATGAAAGATATTTTATAAAGCATATCCTTGCTTTTTTTGCAGCTAGTGATGGAATTGTAAATGAGAATCTAGCAGAAAATTTTGTAAACGAAGTTCAATATAGTGAAGCTAAATTCTTTTATGGTTTTCAAATTATGATGGAAAATATTCACAGTGAAACCTATTCCTTATTAATTGACACTTATGTAAAAGATGAAGCAGAAAAGGATAAGTTATTTAATGCTATTGATACATTCCCTGCAATAATGGAAAAGGCAAAATGGGCTTTAAAATGGATTGATTCGCCTAGTTTTGCTGAGCGATTAATTGCATTTGCTGCTGTTGAAGGGATATTTTTCTCTGGCGCTTTTTGTTCAATTTTTTGGCTAAAAAAGAGAGGGCTTATGCCAGGGCTGACATTTTCAAACGAATTAATTTCTAGAGATGAAGGAGTTCATTGCGATTTTGCAGTACATCTGCATAATAAACATTTAGTAAATAAAGTGCCACCAAAAAGAATTAAAGAAATTTTAATTGATGCTCTTGATATTGAAAGAATGTTTATTACAGAATCATTGCCAGTTAGTTTAATTGGAATGAATGCAAAGCTCATGACTCAGTACCTAGAATTTGTCACAGACAGGCTTCTTGTTGAGCTTGGATGTGAAAAAGAATACAACTCTTCTAATCCATTTGATTTTATGGACATGATTTCACTTCAAGGAAAAACTAACTTTTTTGAGAAACGAGTTTCAGAGTATCAAAAAGCTGGAGTGTTAAATAAGGAAGAAGAGAAGGATAAATTTAGTTTTGATGCTGATTTTTAATTAGACTAACTAAACTATTCAGACATTTAATAAGTTATAAATTATCTTAAAAAAAGATATAAATTTTTTTGACCCTATATGGATGTATTAAAGAGAGATGGTAAGAAAGAGCCTGTAATGTTTGACAAAATTACAGCACGTGTTAGAAAACTTTGTTATGGGCTAAACCCTTTGGTTGACCCTGTTAAAGTGGCTATGCGAGTTATTGAAGGATTGTATGATGGAGTAACTACTAGTGAATTAGACAATCTTGCTGCAGAGATTGCAGCTACCTTAACAACTGCACATCCTGATTATGCAATTTTAGCTGCCAGAATTTCTGTTTCAAATTTACACAAGAATACCAAAAAGTCTTTTAGTGAAGTTATGGATGATTTATATAAATATGTGAATCCAAGAACTGGCAAAAAAGCACCACTCCTTTCAGACGAGGTATATAAAGTGATTTCTGAAAACAAGGAATTATTAGATTCTACTATAATTTATAATAGAGATTTTGGATACGATTATTTTGGTTTTAAAACTTTAGAAAGATCGTACTTATTAAAACTTAATGGGGAAATTGCAGAAAGACCTCAGCATATGTTAATGAGAGTTTCCATTGGAATTCACTTAGATGATTTGGATTCAGCGATTGAGACATATGAATTAATGAGTAAAAAATATTTTACTCATGCCACTCCAACATTGTTTAATGCAGGGACTCCAAAACCTCAAATGTCATCATGCTTTTTACTTACAGTAAAAGATGATAGTATTGAAGGAATTTATGATACATTAAAACAAACAGCGAAAATTTCACAATCTGCTGGGGGAATTGGCCTATCAATTCATACGATAAGATCTACTGGTAGTTACATTGCTGGAACAAACGGGACAAGCAATGGTATTGTTCCAATGCTGCAGGTATTTAATGACACTGCTAGATATGTAGATCAAGGAGGAGGTAAAAGAAAAGGAAGCTTTGCAATTTATATTGAACCATGGCATTCTGATATTTTTGATTTCTTAGATTTAAAGAAAAATCATGGTAAAGAAGAAATGCGAGCAAGAGATCTGTTTTATGCTATGTGGATGCCTGATCTATTTATGCAAAGAGTTGAAGAAGATATTGAATGGACATTAATGTGCCCTAATGAATGTCCAGGCCTATGTGATGTACATGGCAAAGAATTTGAAGCGCTTTATACTAAATATGAAAAAGAAGGAAAGGGAAGAAAATCAATAAAAGCAAGAGAGTTATGGGAGAAAATTTTAGAAGCTCAAATCGAAACAGGAAATCCTTATATGCTTTATAAAGATGCAGCAAATCTAAAATCAAATCAGAAAAATTTGGGGACAATAAGATCTTCAAATTTATGTACAGAAATTTTAGAATATACATCTCCTGATGAAATTGCAGTTTGTAATCTAGCATCTATTGCTCTTCCAATGTTTGTAAATGATGGAGCATTTGATCATCAGGAATTATATAGAATAACCAAACGAGTTACTAAGAACTTAAATAGAGTTATTGATAGAAATTATTATCCTGTAATTGAAGCACAGAATTCGAACTTCCGTCATAGACCAATAGGTCTTGGGGTTCAAGGTTTGGCAGATGCATTTATTAAATTAAGAATGCCATTTACTTCTGATGACGCAAAAAAATTAAATCAAGATATTTTTGAGACTATATATTATGCGGCAGTTACTGCATCAATGGAAGAGGCAAAAGAAGATGGGACATATGAAAGCTATAAAGGATCTCCTATTAGTGAAGGGAAATTCCAGCATAATTTATGGGATGTAGATGAAAAGGATCTTAGCGGTTTATGGGATTGGAATCAATTAAGGAAAGATGTAAAAAAACATGGCGTTAGAAATTCACTACTTGTAGCTCCAATGCCAACAGCTAGTACTTCTCAAATTCTTGGAAATAATGAATGTTTTGAACCTTATACTTCTAATATATATACTAGAAGAGTACTTTCAGGAGAATTTATTATTGTAAATAAACACCTTTTAGAAGATCTTGTTTCCCTAGGTTTATGGAATGAAGAACTGAAACAAGAAATCATGAGAGCAAATGGTTCAATACAAGATATTGATATAATTCCTGATGATATTAAGGAATTATATAAAACAGTATGGGAGCTTAGTATGAAAGATATTATTGACATGGCTAAGCATAGAGGGTATTTCATAGATCAATCTCAGTCATTAAATTTATTTGTTGAGGGTGCAACTATGGCTAAACTTACTTCTATGCATTTCTATGCATGGAAAAGCGGTCTTAAAACAGGAATGTATTATTTAAGGACCAAAAGCGCAGTGGATGCAATTAAGTTTACATTAGACAAAAAAGCTAAGGAAGAGCCAACTCCAGCAGAACCAATTGTAAAAAAGGAAAGCCCTGAAGTAGTTGCAAACAAAAAGAAGACAGCAAAGAAAACAGCTGAGAAATTTGCAAAAACAAAGGAAATAGATGTTGAGCCAATGAGCCCAGAAGAAATGAAAGAATTAATTGCAAAAACAAAAGAAGGTGAAGATGATGATGATTGTTTAATGTGTGGTTCTTAGAATTAAAAACCTATTTTAAAAAAAGCTCCTAATTAGTTTTAATAATTAGGAGCTTTTTTATTTAGGCCTAAACAATTTTAGGAATTATTATTTGCTTTGACAGGATCAATAGTAGCATCATGAGAAACATGATATTCTTCGATTAAGCTCATGATTGCTTTTAATAGATCTTTAGTCTCTTGGAGAATACTTATATATAAAGTAGTATTCTTTGGACTTTTCTCTTCAGAACTTCTAGTACTAGAAATTTGTGCTTCTATTTTTTTGTTAACCAAGCTAAATAATTCTTTCTTATTTTGTAACAAGACATCCATTTTATGAAAGGATCTTGTCTCGAAAGACACTTTAATCTCTTCGAATAAATTATTTATTTCTTTATTCACTTCCATTAAATCCATTATTTGGGTATATCTTAATTTACTATGGTTGTTATTAATATGTTTATAGCTAATTTTAGAAATATACTCTAAGGATTGAGCGATATCCTGAAGGTACCCCAAAAGATTAATATAAAAATTGCTAGCTCCTAAGCTGGAATCATCTAGATTTCTAATAAAGTAAAACAACTTGTCTTTTAAATCATCTACTTCTTTAGACAATTTATTAATCTGCTTATTATTTTTTTCTAATAAGCTAAGATCTTGTTTAGAAAGTCCTTCTACAGTATTATTATAAACATTATTTCCACGCTTAATTAATTTAGCAATATTTTTTGCACTTTCATGGATAACACCTTGAAGCGAACTACTTTCAGCAATTACCAGACTTTCATCAATTCCATTATCTCTATTAGATTTCCCATGTGTATAATGTCTAATCATTATTATTATGGCAACAAATAATAATATGGCAATCATTAATTCACTTATGTTTATTAAATATGCAATAGTCCCTGCTGCAACAAATGCAATAATTGCTGTCCCAAACCATCCAGCAATTACATTCAAAACTCCTGCCACTCTATATACAGCACTTTCACTTCCCCATGCTTTATCAGCAAGAGAAGTTCCCATAGCAACCATAAAAGTCACATAAGTTGTTGAAAGAGGTAATTTATAAGATGTGGCAATTGAAATTAAAATACTTGCAACCATTAAATTTACAGACCCTCTAACTACATCAAATGCAGGCTTATCTGCTTTACTTATTTTCTTTGATGCTAGGTCAGGAACTGTGAACTGTTTTTCAATAAAATTATTCACAGAATCTGGTAAAATTTTTGAAATAAAATCAGAAGAATTTGATCCTGCTCTTACCAATGATCTTGATAAAAAGTTTGGGCTAAATCTTTCTTCTGTTTCTCCTTGTTCAGATAGATCTATCGATGTTTTAACAACACGATGTGCTTTTTTAGAAAACCATAATGTTAGTACCATTATAATACCAGCAGCAAATAAAAGATAATTAGGAGTAGGCACTTTAGAGGCTAAAACTTGCATGCTAAATTCATTTGCAGCAAGCCCTGAAGCAATCCACGCCTCATATGATTGCCAGGCTGCAATAGGCACTCCAATAAAATTCACTAAATCATTTCCTGCAAAGGCTAAAGCCAATGCAAATGTGCCAACAGCAATAATTATTTTATAAATATCTGTTTTGATTACCGTAATAAAAAAATATGATAATAAGGACCAAACAATAGAACTAACTGCAACAATTGAAATAACATTAGATTCTAAATAATCTTTAATCGTCATACCTCCAATGATATCAAAACTTTCTTTTGCATATGTAGTCCCTTTCATCCCTTTCATTAGAATAAAATAGGTAATAGCAGTTAGTGCGACACCTCCAAAGACTGCTCCTACCCAATTTGCTTTGGATGAAATATCATACGAAAGTAAAAGCCTAGATATCCATTGGACTATTGCCCCAATGGAAAATGCTACTACCACCGAGAGCAGAATACCGAGGATTATTTGAGTTGCTTTTGTTGTATTGATATACATTCCTAAATCTGAAAAACTACCATTGTCCATACCTATTTTAATTAATGCCATCGCCACAGATGCCCCTAATAATTCAAACACGATAGAAACTGTAGTTGATGTTGGCATTCCAACCGTATTAAAAAAATCAAGTAATAAAATATCAGTAATCATTACAGCCATAAAAATTATCATGATCTCACTGAACATAAATTCACCAGGATTAAATATGCCTTTTCTTGCTACCTCCATCATTCCGCTTGAAAATACTGCTCCAACAGCAATACCTATACTGGCAACAATCATAATGGTTCTAAAAGAAAGCACTTTTGTTCCTAGCGCTGAGTTTAAAAAATTAACGGCATCATTGCTAACTCCTACTACAAGGTCTGCAATAGCTAATGCCACTAGCGCAACTAACATCAATAAATAAATATTTTCCATTTTTTAATTCTTTATAATTTAAATTCCGCGTTAAAATATATTAATGAGGAATCTTTTATATCATCATTAATGTAATTAAAATTTCTTGAGTTTATTGAAAATTTTACTCCTTTAGCAGCTATATATTGTGCTCCAATCATTATTAAAGCTCCATCTTTATTATGGTTCCAGCTATTGTCTTGACCAGATAAAATATTAGAGGATATTTCATCAAATCTAGCAAATATTTCAACTTTATTATTAAAGACATAGCTCCCATAAAAAGATATGCCATCTAAACTATGATCATCAATTGCTGTTTTATAGTTCGTTCCATTTTCCATTTTATTATATTCTGCTCCAATTCTCCAAGAGTCGGATTTGTAGCCAGCAAAAAAAGCTATGTTATTCAATGACTTAGAATTTTCAGATGCATGAGTATCATAATAAAACTTAGTAGTTAATTTTTTTGATGGATTATAAATTAGATTCATTCCAAATCTTTGATTTCCATCTTCATCTTGAAGATTTTTATATCCTTCACCATTTACAATAAACAGATTTGCTATTAATGTTTTACTAATTTTAAATTCAGCATTTACCCCTAAATCAGCGCTAGGCCCAAATTTATGTTCATCTTGAAGCATTTTATAAATATATCTGTAGCCCCAATGATTTTCTTGATCTTTATACTGTTTTCCTCCAATTAATCCCATACTGATTTTAACATTTGGATCTATTTTATAATCAAGCTGTGCAATTTTTACAAATGCAGTATGATCACTTCCACCATCATTTTTACCCACATCATAAGTAATTTTTGCAGAGAATTTGTCATCAAACTTATATTTATAACCTAAATAAACTCTTGTTAATTCAAATGCACTGACTTGTTGAATATCTTCTGTATAATCATAATGGTAATTCCAAAATACTTTAAAATGAGGCTGGCCTTTATTATTGCCTTCTTGAGAGAAGCAATACATTGCAAATAAGCTTAGAATAAAAAATATATATCTTTTCATTTTAAATATGAATTAATACTCTATTGCAAAGATCATTTTATAATGTAACCTTAATGTTAAGAGAATGTTATTAGTTAGATATAATTTTGAGATCTATTAACAGATTATTGTTATATTGCTAATCAGGAAATAAAAAAATGTACTGGGAAAAATTATTATCATTAAAAAGGTTTGGAGATACTCAAAAAAGGGAAAGAAAGGATCAGGATGAAACTCGACTTGGATTTGAGGTAGATTATGATAGAATAATTTTTTCTTCAGAATTTAGAAGTCTTCAGGATAAAACACAGGTCGTGCCTTTATCTAATGAAGATTTCGTTCATACTAGATTAACTCATAGTTTAGAAGTAAGTGTTGTAGGAAGGTCTTTAGGTAGAAAAGTAGGATTAAAAATTTTAGAAAAATATCCTGAGTTAAGAAATGCTCATGGCTATCAGGCTAATGATTTTGGAGCAATTGTAGCTTCTGCCTCATTAGCACATGATATTGGAAACCCTCCATTTGGTCATTCTGGAGAAAAATCTATTGGACAGTTTTTTATA
>MDSX01019158.1_pt1 | contig 13344 bp, 12 predicted proteins | sample 811141 | NCBI WGS metagenome assembly MDSX01 (sample SAMN05326642, study PRJNA326480) | marine metagenome | isolation source: seawater | place: Atlantic Ocean: South East | collected 2010
AATCCAAAGTCACCCATTGCTAATTTTTCAAACTTTTTGTCAAAGACGATTTTGGGGGGATCGGAAATTTTATTTTTGAAATTGAGATGAGAAGATAGATCCTTTCGATATCAATTTTATATGGAGTATTAAAAATTATTGCACTCTTTTTGAATTAGACTTTTTTCTGTTCTCAGATGTTCTCAAATTGTATGGGTTTCTCTTCTTTTTTACACTGTTTTTTATCAAAAAAAAATTTTTTTTTCAAAGTTCTCAATAAATTCCAACTAAAATTTCCCCAAAATCGTCTTTGACAAAAAGTTTGACAAATTAGCAATGGACGTTTATTATTTCCCTTATTTTTTATAAGTATTTTATATTTTTTACTTATAAATTTACTAAAAAATACTAAAAAAATAATATAAAAAGAATACTTAGTAATAAAGAATAAGGAGAACATGGCATTTCGCTGTTCAATTTGTGATGTATCTTACAATTCTCAAAAGAAAATTGATACTCACTATAATACCAAAAAACACAAAAAGCAAGTATTGTTCAATAAGGATTTAAGCTCTTCTTCTGAGGACACTACAGAAGAAAATGATGTACATGTCATTATTTCAAACATGGACGCCAAGTTCACTCTTGCATTGGATGAACAGAAACAGAGTATAGAAAAACTTAAGAAAGAGAACGAGGCATTGCGTAAGAAGGTTTTGTGTCTTGAATCGGCTAGACGAGGCGATATTATAAATTCATATAATGGAAACAATCAAATCATCAATTCGAACCTGAAAGTCGAAGTTGTGCAAATTCGAGCTTTAGGGGAAGAAGAGATTTCACATATAACAGAAAGTCTTGCTATGAAAATGATGTCGAAATGTACATATTTCGTGCGTGATTTGATGAAAGAAATTCATTTCAATACGGAACATCCAGAGAACCACAATATTAGTATTCCAAACAAAAACAAAAACATCATCAAGACATATGATGGTGAATTTTGGGAGTCTGGAAATAAGAAAGAAGCAATGGAATCTATTGTCGAATCTCTATTCGATAAATTTGATACAATATACGGTGAAAAGTTTCGTGATAAATACGGTGAAAAGTTTTTTGTGAAACGATGGGTCAATAGAGTCGATATTTTGACCGATAGTGAGAACGAATTACATGAAGAAACAATGAAAACTGAAGTAGACAATTTGAACTCTATGATGCTAGACGCAGGGGATAGATTAAAGTTAATCTATAGGCGACGTAAGATTAAGCGTGAAGAATTAGCAAGACAGAAGTATAAACTGCACGTGGAAGTTTACAAAGAAGAAGAAAAGAAACGCGAAGATGCAAGAAAAAAATCTATTGATAACAAAGAATGCGAACCGTATTACGATCAAAGCATTGACGACTTTACAACTGACTTTGTGAATAACCATTTTGATTATGAAAAGTTCGAAAGAAGCTACGTACATCCAGGAATTCACGACGATCGCATTCAGATTTGTTAAAAAAAGTGATTGCTCACTACTTAAATTTTAAACCTTAAAACGAACTTTTTTAGGGATACGTGTAAGTTCCATATGTTCCACATACAGATCATTTTCTTTTGGCATTATTTGGCCAAGTCTGAAGTAATCATTGAAGACCTTATAAAGATTTTCATCTTTCATGATTCGCTTTTTGATGAATAAAGGAGTGCAATCAATCGTCCCATTCAAGAAATATAAATGCAAAGTTGATTTAGCCCTTACAAAGAAGTTAATGGTCTCCATTTCATTTTTGAGAGTTACCATATACTCGACCAATCTAAATATGTCTTCGTTGTGCATCTTATCAAAATCAAAATCATATCCAATATACGATTGTATAGCATTCATGACAAGAACATCATGATCGCTTAATTTGAAGTTGATATTTTCAAGCAAGGAAAAATTAGCATGGGTTTTTTGATACAAACAATACAACCACACATTCATGAATTCATAATCATCAATAAGTTTGTTACGATCAATCTCATCCGGTTCCATAATATCTTCTATGTTTATCCTTATTTCTATTTGGTTTCAAGTATTATATGCAGCCATTTTATCAAAAAAAGGCTTTCGACCTCGTTAGAATTAATACTTATCTTGTTCATCTTTGTATATCTAAAAATGCGTGATCTTTATAAAATCTTACTGATCAATTCAATTCAATTACAAGATGACTTGTTAGAAATATGCCAATTTACAATCGATTGATTGAATGCATCGACACCATGAAACATTCCTCTCATATCAGTAGGTCTGGAAGTATCCCACATACTGATATCTTGATTGAAAATGTAAGCACAATAGAACATTTCTTTCATGTATTTGACATTTTTCACATCCCAGTATGAAATATGTTGATTAAAACTTTCAGCGCAATAGAACATTCTATTCATATTAGTCACACTCGAAGTATGCCAACTTCCAATATCTTGATTGAAATTCTTAGCACCATGAAACATACCACTCATATCAGTTACTTTAGAAATATCCCAGCATCCAATATCTTGATTGAAATTCTTAGCACCATGAAACATATTACTCATAGTAGTCACACTCGAAGTATCCCAGCATCCAATATCTTCATTGAAACCACTCCGGTTCATGAATAAATTGCTCATACTAGTAACACTACCAACATTCCATGTCCCAATAGGACCAAATTTCTTTTCAACTTCGATCGGATTTTTGTACCATTCAGAGATAGTGTGCCTTAGCGTATCATTGGTGAAACTTTTATCACTTTTATCATCAATCAAAGTCGATTTTCCACAGCCCATTTTGAAATTTGTTGTCTTGTTGTTCTAAGCAAATAATCTCTAATATCTTCTTACACTGTTTGATACAATTCCAAGCTATATTTTTTAACATTTTTCCTTTTTTTATCTAAAAAAACTCTAATGAGAATAGACTTTGAGTAAATATATGCCTAAATCTTTTGAATTTTCGGGAATATCCCAGTAGCTTCTGTAAGTAACTTATTCTTTGCTACATTGTTTCGTTCACATGAATGATTCATAGGAGCGAAGCACTTGAGACAAAGCTTCTTGCAACATGTACATTCAATGACAACAAGATGTTTTTTGTTGCAATGATCACATCGGACCTTCATTCTTACTAAATTTGTGATGATCAATTCCTTCAATGTTATCAATGCGTTCTTATTCTGTTGTCATTTTAAGTGGATTTCCTAATCATTTTTGATAGAATTTGAAAAAAAATGTAAAGACGGAAATTTTTTATGAAAAAATAAACAATTTGTTATACTAATAATACCTAATAATACTAATATGTATAAAAGTATTGGTAACTTAACTTCACACGAAATCTACGAAAACTTTGTGAATTTGCAAGTCAACTTAGAATTGAAGTATAATCGCACAAAGTGTGCCCACACTCGACTGAAAAATACGGAAAACACCGTGTTTCCTGTCTTTATTTGGAATGTCAACATCAAAAAGCCAGATAATTTAGAATTTGAAATCGATAAAAAACGAATGTCTTCACCAATGTATTGTATAATGATATTGGAGAAAATTAGATTCATGCGTGATGAACTTTCAAGGTTAACAAATATACAACAAGAAATACATCTCGTAATGGACTACAATTATAGAAAGAAAAATAGACTAATGCATACAATTTCACGAGACAATGTACATAGATACAAGAAGTACTATAAAAAAGTCGAAAATGAAGTCAAGACAGCACAAGAAAATGAGGCAAAAAAGATACGTTTCAATGAATTGTGTAATATATCTGGGCGTAAACGTAAAATTAGGTTCAACAATGAATGAATAAAAAACCAAATGATTGGCACAAAACTTTCGTTTTTTTACAATCGGTCTCATGGCATATAGCGACGAGATCCTACCGCGTCCATGACACTCTCATAGTGCGCGGACATGCTCGATCAGGATAGATCGAGGTAGGGTCTTAATAAGATCACCCCTCAACTTTCTAATCCCTTCACGGTGATTTACGAGAATTTTAATGTGTTTCAATTGCAACTTAGCAAGCTTGCTGTCTTTCTTCTTCAATGAGTTCTTACACTTCAACTTCAATGTCGAAATGCGACTATCAAACGAAGACTCTTGAGCCTTTAGCTTTTTTAGTGCATCCATGATGGATCCCGTTATGTTATTTATGTAACAACTAATGAGTTTTAGGGGTAAAAACGGACCATTTTCCTCCCATTTTCCTAATAATCTTGATCTGAAACTATTGTGAATTCATAAGTTATATAACAAATTGATTTGTAATCAAGAATGTGACATGCTCTCTTAAATAAAGTCCCGTTAATTTTTTTATGCATTTCCATTTTTCGTTGATATGTCGGAAAGCGATTCTTGGCCGATTGAAATCGAATGTCATTCAACACTTTTCTAAAACAGAGTTCGTAGTTCATTTCGTATTCATTCATTATTAGTGCAAGAGTTAAAAAAATGTGATAAATACCACAAACAAATCCTGTGATTCCAACCGACAATGATTCTACTTGATATAAAGTGAATCAACAATAACGATATCTTTGATCAATTTTGATTGAATCTCCGTCAATATTCTATGCAAATCACTTTTTACGCTGTATATTTGAAACATATTTAGCATCTCTTCGCAGATATCGACTTGTATGGAAGCAGCGATCATGGGACTCATTGTTCTGGGATTATTTCCGCTGTTCGTAATAACAATCGTGGTATTGCTGGTATTACTGGTGGAAATGGAACGTTCGGTTCTGGTGTGTTTGTGATGAACACAAATGACAATTTACAAAATTGCTTAATGTTTTCATATAAAAATAAAAAACATAAGAATTATATGAATTCAAGATGAATTACGAAAATTTCGCACCAGGAACTAATGATACTTTTATGCGAACAGAAGGAAAACCAGAAAACAAAGAACGATTTCTCAATCGCAATAAGGCGATTATAGAGGAACTTGAAAGAAACCCTAATAACCTTTATTACGCTGGAGACACAGAATTGAAACCAAGTTTTAACCCAAATGATGAGTTTATTCCTGTCGTTTTTCATAAACTTTCTGCTGATAAACTACGTATAACTCCGTATAAATTCAAACATCCATACAAATTCAAAATTGACAAAACTGGAACAAGGTTGTTTAATGGAAAAAGAGAAATTGGGAAAACCGCAGGAGATGTAGTTGGTTTAAAGATTCTTATTGAAGGAAAAACTGACTCAAAAAATTTTACATTTCATCATTTACAACTTGTAAGCTTAAATCCTCATTTCAATTGGCTTCCTTTTCATCAAGGAATAGAAAATGGAGATTTATCAGTAGACCATTTGTTAGGAAGTCACGAACGTTGTCACCCTAATCTACTAGAAGTTGTTCCAAAAGATGAAAACCTTAAACGAACAAGTTATTTCGAACGAACAGAAGAAGAAATTCAAGGTGATATACAGGCTGGTGAAAGCAATTCAATTCCAGTAAGTCTCTTTGAAAAAGGTGAACCGAGATGTGATGAGAATGATATTACTATTGAATACAAAAATGCTTATGAATGTGCTAAAGCAATTTATAAAGGTGAATATGATGAAAATGAAATTGACAAATTACGTTCTAAAATTGCAAGTCGTCTAAATGGAAATACATCACCACCAACAATTAAAGGCTACGAAGAATTCACATATAAATACGGTCAAAGCTATCTTGATATACAAGAACCAATTACATATGATGTGTATGTTTTTGAAAATAACGAATGGGTTCTAAAAGAAAAGGATGTTCTTGAAGTAGTTATTAAATTTGAAGAATTGGAAGATTTTCGTCAAAAGAAAATTAAAGATAAATTCGACCATATTCCTGAAGGTCATTCAAAGTCTGGAAGGATTAATATTAAAACAAATCAAAAAATTAGATTAAGAAATATGACTTACGGGTCTTGGAATGAACAGAGAAAAGTGCGGGTGTATGGAAGTTCTTGTATTTACGCTTTATCATTATATTGGTTTGGAACAAAAGAAGAAATTGAACTATACGAAAAAAAGAAAATTGATAACGAAAAAATAATGATTTGTCATTACGACGGAGAGTTTCCTCATCCTTGTGTGAAACGTCCAAGTGATGTTGGTGAAGATGGTGAAGAAAATTCTAATCAGTGGGGAACATTTAGGGTTGATACAGAATCTAATAATGCAAAAGACAGATCGTATGTCAAATTAAGAAAAGATGAAAAGAAAAAAGAAGGTCATTTTAAAGTGTTTAATATTAAAGATGGTAAGCAAATTGGTGATAGATTTTTCTTCTCTCAACAACATTTCAATTGGTGGGCAAAAGAAAATGGATATGAAAAGAAGTTTAAAAATATCAATACAATTTTAAACCCAGACACAAATAGAAAGATAGAACACGGTCTAACCTTCGAAAGGTACATATATCCATCTGAAACTCCTATTGAAGTTTAAAAAAATTTTCACGCAGAATTTGAAAAAAAACCTCAAAAAGAGAGGCTAAACACAAAAGTGTTTTTTCACGTCATAACAGCACGATTTTCACGTCGCTCTTTCTTTAAAACAACCAACATCTTCTTCATACGAACCCGTGCGTCAACGTACAGTTTCAAGTTCTTCAGATTTTTTCTGTTTCTCGAAATCTTATTTGTCAAATTTGCAATCTTCATCTCAAGCCGCTTTTCTTGAACCAATAGCGGATCCATGTTATTGTTGTTGTTTTTGAATAATTTTATAATTTTCAAGGTCATTTTTTTAACATTTCCTATCTATTTGATATAAAGGGAGTCAATTATAACGATGTCTCTTATCAATTTCGATTGAAGTTCTGTTAAGATCTGTTTTAGTTCTGATTTTACATTATAAATTTCGAACATATTCATCATTTCTTCGCAGATATTATGTGATTTCAAAATGTTCTTACAGAAGTTACCTTCTGAAATCTCTGGAACAAATTCCTTAATTTCATTGAAAGATGTCCCATTAATCCACAGATATAACGCAACTCCAAACATAGGGGTTAGTTTGTTTTCAGGTTCTTTTAATCTTCCTTCGCTCGATATCTGTTCATGACACTTTTTTAATGTGGATAATTCATATTTGACATTTTCAATCTGATTTTTTTCATTGAAGACATCATTTAATACTTCAAATGCATTTTCCATAAGGTTTTCCCTATTTAAATCTCTATCATCAACTAATGTGCCGATAATAAATGGTATTATGTACTTATAATCTTGAATCGAATAATAATCGACACTTTGAAGCAAAGAATGCAAATATTCAACAGCTAGAAAAGATTCAATTTCTTGAAAACTAGCAGCAGAACGGCCTTGGATTGTAATCGTGCCAGAATTCTGCATATATCCCGTATTAATTAAAACATCTTTAATGTTATTAATAGTATTATCGATATATTCGTCATTGTCAATTAAATCTTTATTTAATTTCTTCAAATCTTGTTGCAATGTACAGCGATTTCCAAATTGTTCAATATCTTTCTCATCAATTTCATTTTTTATTTGATTTATCTGAACATTAATTTGCTGTTTTTGCTTAGGTTTGCATATCAACTTTTTGTTTTCCAGTTTCTTCAATTCGTGAATCTTATCTTCATTTTCAATTGTAATGCCTTTAATTTTCTTATCGAGTTCTTCGATTTCGAACACAATTCCTTTCTTTTGACTTGAAATTTCATTGAAAAGCATCGTTTTTCCCAATTCTTCCTTAATATTGATATCATTATCGACGCATTTAAGAATAAAGTTGGGGTCAATTTCAAATTTTGATTTAATACTCGCATGCTTTCCTGAAATCATCTCTGCAAACTCTGACAAAATAATCATAGGTTTATTTGTGATTTGAAAGTAAATCACGTGGCCTACGGTATCTTTTCCTCGTCTTCCAGCACGACCAGCCATTTGAATATACTCAGATGGCAATAGCACACGTTTTTCCTTTCCATCGAATTTCTCAAGTTCAGTGAACACAACTGTTCGAGTGGGCATATTAATGCCGACCGCGAACGTTTCGGTGACAAACATCAATTTAATGAATTTTTTCTCGAAAAGAATCTCAATAATTTCCTTGATTACCGGAATTAGACCGGAATGGTGAATACACACACCTTTTGACAAGAATTTTCTTATTTGCCAATATTGCGCAGTTTGCATACCACCCTCGCCGAGCATCTTCTTAACATAATAGTCGTAAAGTTTCAGACACTCGGTTTGTTCTTTACCAGTAATAAGGGAGCGTTCGAACATATCTGCAAATTTTTCACAATTCTTACGAGAAAACACGAAGAAGAGAGCTGGGAACAAGTCTTTCTCTTGCATCATCTCTACGAAATTCTTCAATCGGGTTGATTGTGAAATTTTCTTGTCTTGATTTTTCCAATTGGTGAACATCGATTTGTAAAGACTATCGTTGAATTCCTCATCTTTTACAATGTTCTTGAATTCTCCGTCAACATAAACATTCTGCTGCAAAGGAACAGGACGAAAATCAGTAGAAGACATAACGCATTCTGTTCCGCGAGTTTTTTCCAACCAATCCTTAAGAACTTCCGGTTTTGAAATTGTTGCTGAAAGTAAAACGAATTGAACGTGACTGGGCATCATTGAAATCGTTTGTTCATATACAGCACCTCTATCACTGTTTATATAATGAGCTTCATCTATTACAATTACACCAACATCATCAAAGAAGTCTTTATTTTGGAATAGCATATTGGCTACGATTTCTTGTGTAGCCACAATTACATCTGCATCGGGATTGATCTTTATATCTCCCGTGAGAATTCCAATCGAATTAACGGGGAAGTCTTTTTGGAAGTCTCCGTATTTTTGATTAGACAAACATTTGATAGGAGTCGTAAAAATTGCTTTCTGTCCTTGTTTCAAAGCATGTGAAACTCCTATAATTCCAACCGATGTTTTTCCCGAACCTGTGTGTCCCAAGCTCAAAGTGTTCTTTCCATCAACAATCGCTTTTGCAGATTTGATTTGAAAATCGTCAAGTTTGTAAGGAAATCGGAATAAGTTTTCAATAATATCTGAATTCATTTTCACAACACCTACAAAACATCTACAATCTTGATGTGTTTGCAAAGTCATTTTCCCTTTTTTACTACGAAATAATTCAAGTTCCGACCTTATTGAAGGTCAAACTTTCAAAACAGTCAATAGTTCATGACCTTGACGAAGACTATTAAGAGATAAGTTTGGACAGCAACGCAGATAGTTTGAATTGTAATTAAAAAACCTTTCGATCTTCAAAATTTACTGATATCCTTCAAGCAATTTTCTTGATATCGACTAAAGTCAAATGAACGTCTTCGTCTCTATAATCTTTGACAATACCTGTTTCATTGAACACTTCAACCGCTTTTGGTGTGACGTAAGAATTCGTGTCACTCAAATAAATCTTGCAACAGGGGCAATGCGGTGATTCTTTCAGCTCGAGAAGCATAGATTTGAAAATAGTCCTTAATTGAAACTCTTCTCGTTCTTCATTGAAAAACATTTCAGAAATGACAAGTTTGACTCTGTAAATTGGAAATTTGGGTTTGATGTATTCTTTTACAAGAGACTTTACGATACTTTCATGATCCATAGCTTCGAGCTTCAGTCTTTTCATCTACGTGAAAACATCTATATGATAATCTTTGTCATTTTTAATTTTTTTATTTGGATATATTATGAATCTCATATTCACTTCTGTTGTTTTACTTATATTCCTTATAGCAATCCTTAAGTATGACGGAACTGTTGAAGATTACGTAAGTTTTATTTATAAGCCTTCTAAACTTGAACTGAATCCTTTGACTGTTTATACAGAAAAAAATGATATTCCTTTTTTGAAAAAGATTTTAAAAGGGATCCCAATAAAGATTACCAGTAAAGAATCAGATAAGTTTGAAAGTGATGTCGTTTTCTTACCATCAAATTTTTCAAGTTCTAAAACGAACAGTGATTATAGATTACTCAGCAAAATGACAAAACTTCCACTGTATTTAATTGCAAAAACTTCAAGTAAGGTAAAGAGATTTGAAGATATAAATTTTCAAACTAATCTGGGTGTCCGTGCTGGATATAGTCGTGAAATTATAACCGACATTTTGAATCGTGATTCCATGAGTCCCAGAATCATAGAATATGAATCAGATCAAGATGCCAAAAATTTGTTCAAAACAGGTGAAATTGATGTTTTATGCATGATTGACCAACAGCCTTCAAGATTTTCGCAGGAAATCTCGAATTCATACGGAGTAAATTTCATTAAAGTTCCCAATCGTGAAAGCATTTTAACTACGGATATGAATTTGATACGATACAAAACAAATATAATAAGCACTACTTTGAGAACATCCGCTTTTTATTTGTCATTATTTGTTCGAAAAGATATTCCAGCGGAAGTAATATATGAAATAACGGATAGGGTTTTCAAACCTCATAGTATCATAAGATCTTTATCAATTGAAGGCGATCGATTAATAGACTTTCATGAAGGAACACGTAGTTGGTTAATAGACAATGGTTTCATATCAGTAGACGTAAATCAACCTAAGGGTTGTGCGCTTCTTGCTGGAAAATCGAAATGCGAAGGACACATTAGAGCTTATGCCAAAAAGGTTTATTCTGACACTTTCCCATTTGAAGTATGAAAAAATGTTGAAAAAAATTTACATCGTTAATAATAATGACTGAGAGAATAAGTACAAATATTGAATCGAATCGTTGTATCACTAGTGCTTCGAACGAAATAGAACCCAACAAAACTCAATTTCAGAATCATTTCGATTATGTTTTGAATAGATATAAAGGAGAAAATTTCAAGAAAGCCATTCGAAACAGTCCTGAAGTAACGGTTGAGGATCTGAAAAGTTCTACCATTTGGGAAGCGTCTTCAAATTATATAACAGATACGGGTTCATTCGTATCGGATATTTTATATAACAATAGTGGAAGTTATATTGGCAGTGCATTTAGCTCTGGAACATCATCAGTGTTTCGAGGTGAATTCATACAATCGAATTTTTACGATAAGAGAAATAAGGAAGATTCCGATTTTGTTGGACATTCTATTATTCTTTCTGCGTTAGCTATGAGACGTCCAAAGACGATTTCTATATTAGCGAAGAATAAAAATGATACATTTTTTCAGGAGCTTGTCGTAAATTTGTCTGCTGTTTACACAAACGACGAATGTGTCATTGATATGTATTCTGACATATCTCAGCTACCACTTTCTTATGATATTTATCGAATAGTAATTCATGACATTGAACGTGTATCTGTAGTCTCATCCCAATCTGTAGTCATTTCTGGTGTTCGATTTGTTGCATGGCTGAGTGCATCGTCATATATTGATAATTTCTACGTATTTAACTTGAAAGAGAATAGAAAGATGTGGTTAAGCGCAGATAATTCATATGATAATTCTGGAAATGCGTTGGTTCAGAAATCATATTATGGATCAACAGAGATTATTGGTGAATGGATTCAGTTTAGCGAGTATGAAAAATCTCCATATAATGATAAGATATATTTAGGGGACTTTCTAAAATTGACTTCTAACGGTTCAGGGTATGCAAAACCAAAACGGATATCAATTTTGCTCTCAAATACAAATACGTTTTCAAACTCTAACAATTTGGCAATTTTATCGAGTAGTTTAGAATACAATTTTGAAGGTTACACCCATTCAGATATTATTAATCCTAAGATTGATTTACTTAGTTCTTCATACAAATATACACGTGTTATATTTGAAACTATTTCTACTGATATATACTCTAATGTTCGATTAGATGATGTCGAATTCATATCATCGAATGAACCTGAGCCCGAACCTGAGCCCGAGCCGGAACCCGAGCCCGAATCCGAGCCCGAGCCCGAGCCGGAACCCGAGCCGGAACCCGAACCGGAACCCGAACCTGAACCCGAACCTGAGCCTGAGCCGGAACCCGAGCCACAACCTGAGCCAAAACATATCGAAGCCTCAAGTACTTCTCGCGGATCAATTGACGATATCATTTCGTATCCTGATGCTGATATAACGACTTGGATTCCTTGGAGATGTGTGGCGTCATATCCTAATCCCACCACGTCTTCGTTTTACAAAAACGCGACAAACTCAATTGTTTCGATTCTAGGTGAATATGTTCAATTTAATTCGTTCGATACGTCTTCTCTCCCTCAATCACTGGAAATAGGATATGAATTCGAAATTTATTCCTCTTCATTTTATAGACCTAGCTCATTTAAGCTACTTGGAAGTCAGTCTGACGATTTTGATATAACGTCGAGCGTCAATACAGCGAAACTTGTGTCTTTTGGTTTTTTGTCTTGGCAGATTACTGACTCAAATGGTTCAAACGGTATAAGAAAAACAGGAATATTGAATTTTCCATCAAACCCAACCACGAATCTTCCATATACGTATTATCGTCTTATAATAGACGCTGTATACAACACTCAATATTTTGAAATTTCACAGATAAATTTTATTGCTCCTCCCCCAGAACCCGAACCTGAGCCGGAGCCCGAGCCCGAGCCTGAACCCGAGCCTGAGCCCGAGCCCGAGCCGGAACCCGAACCCGAGCCTGAGCCCGAGCCGGAACCTGAACCCGAGCCTGAGTCAGAGCCTGAGCCAAACAGTCTAAATGTATTTACAATCACAAATAATTCTTCAACAATAACGGTAGAAAAGGACAGTGTTTCAATGACTGCCAATACTGCTGGTAACTGGAGATATTTTAAGGTTATCGATGTGTATCCCGATGATCCCAACTTTGCTCTAGATAAATATAAGATCAATTGGGGCGATGCTGGAGCTCCAGCATCGCTACAACATTTTATGTTTTTTTTCGCCAAGGACTCTGATACAATAGATGATGATTACATACGTGATAATAGTGCTGGTCAAGCATACTATTATGATTCGAATCTACCTTATGAAGGAACGTGGCGAGTGAACCGTAATGATAGTTTACTTCAAGTTCACGATAGATACGATATATCACATAGTATGTATCTTCAATTTATAGAAGGAAGTGATAACTCTCATAGCATATATACGAATCCGTATTCATCCGATCCATTCCAGACATTTACAAAAACGAACACATTTACGTATTCCGGTAACAATGTAGCCCTATATTATGCGTATTGGAACTCTCTAACAGACACTCATCAATTTCAAATTGAAAAGTTTGCTTTCGAAAATGCTGAACCTGAACCTGAACCTGAACCAGAACCAGAACCCGAACCAGAACCAGAACCAGAACCTGAACCATTCCTTACGTTCCGAAAAGTTCGGTTTACAAGAACTTCTACTTCGGGAGCTGCTGA
>MDSX01069610.1_pt1 | contig 13343 bp, 16 predicted proteins | sample 811141 | NCBI WGS metagenome assembly MDSX01 (sample SAMN05326642, study PRJNA326480) | marine metagenome | isolation source: seawater | place: Atlantic Ocean: South East | collected 2010
ACAGGGGATGTATGATTTGCATGCCAGGGAGCGGGGCGATGGAAAAGCACGAGTCCACTGCTTTCGACCTGGCAATTGCTCCCTTTCAAAGAAAGAGTCTGGAAATTGGCGATGTGGTGCACGCATCTTCTGACATGCAATTCGTCGTGGGAAGGGTCTCTGCAGTCGAAGGGAGCAGCCATACCGTTAACTGGGACTCCCCTCTTTGGATTAGATCGGACGGAACCTCAAGGGTACAGATCGTACAGCTGGATGCTGTGCCGATGAGAATTATGGGTGTGGCCGAGGAAATCAGGGCGATGGGTGATTAGCTGGAATCCCCTCGAATCTAGCCAAGTCTCCAAGGTATTCTGAAACCATCCTACCTAGCTTCCTCTGGTCTGTCTCCCTATGAAGGCTGACTCTCATAGAGGATGCTCCGGGAAGTCCCTTGGTGAAGGATACGGCGTGCCTCTTCAGATTCTTGTTCGGTCTGTCAGAGTATAGGTCTTCACTGAGCTCGAGATAGCGATCCCAGCACCAAAGCCTAGCGATGGCATGATCGCCATCCCCCCACGGAGGGTCATCATTTGTCCAACCGAGGTCCCTCTTTATCTCGTAGAAGATGGATGGTCGACCGATGGCCCCCCTTCCGATCATCAGTCCCGCAGCTCCCGTGTGTTCCAGGCATTTTGACGCGGTGAGGGAGTCAGTGACGTCCCCATTTGCGATGACTGGTATCCCCACCGATTCCACGATCTCCCTTATCTGGGACCAATCTGCCTCTCCCGAGTATCGCTGCCTTAGTGTGCGACCATGGACGCATACCCTCTCAACGCCCACTTCCTCAAGCCTCCTGCAGATCTCCAAGGCAGTATTCTCACCGCTTCCCGTACCAAGCCTCATCTTCACGGTAATGGGCACACTCGCCACCTCTATGCAAGCACTGACCATCGCTACCACCCGATCGGGGTCCCTCAGAAGCGCTGCGCCGGCGTCATTGCGGCATACCTTGGGAGCGGGGCATCCGAAGTTGATGTCGATGATGTCCGCTCTGTCCTGTAGCATCTCCACGGTCTGGGTCATCTCTTCTATCACCCCTCCGAAGATCTGCGGTATGAAAGGAGACTCCCTGCTATCGCTTTCGACCTTCAACCACGAGTATGCGTTCTTCCTCGTTAGACCGGAAGCAGCAGTGAACTCGGTCACCGTAACGTCTGCCCCACATTCCCTGGCCAGTATCCTGTAGGCCAGGTCGGTTACGCCTGCCATGGGGGCGAGAAAGAGGGAGCTCTCAGGTGGGTTCATCGTCAACTCGGAAGGGTCGTCTGATTTGAGTACGTCGAGATATCAGAACGTAGACTCCCATTCCGCGACGTCCTCAGCTAGTTCCCATTCCATATCGTTCTTCACAGTTCCACGAGACTTGAGAATCTCCCTAGACAGGAGCCAATAGATTAGTGCAAGGGATCTCCTTCCCTTGTTGTTGGCCGGAAGTGCTAGATCGACATTCCTGAGCCTGTTGTTGGCATCGCAGATAGCGACGACTGGGAGGCCGGACTTGACAGCTTCCGAGAGGGCCTGTGAGTCTGCCGCCGGATCGGTAACTAGGATGACCTCGGGCTCAGTGTAGGTCCTCAGCCTTGGATTGGTCAGGGTCCCGGGGATGAATCTCCCTACGATATGTCTGGCTCCAATTGACTGTGCGAACTTCCTGGCTGGCCTCTGTCCGTACTGTCTCGCGCTAACCACGAGGACTCTGCTGGCTTCGTAGTTGGAGAGGAAGTTTGCGACGACCCTGATCCTGGAGTCTGTCTGATTGACGTCTATGATGTGCAGACCGCTGCTGTCCTGGTGCATTGTGTCAAGGAACTCTCGCATGTCCGCTGACTTCTGGTTTGTACCGATGTGAACTGCGTGCCTTTCGTACACGTCAAGCGGGACAAGTGGTGATGTAGCCTCCGACATTCGGTTTCCTCAGCGTCGCGGCCACCTGCCTTCGGTTGATAAGCGCTGCGCAGGGGACACGCGCCGGCCCTCCTCAGTCTTCGAGGTCTGAGAGGAATGTGCATTCCTTGTCTCCGTCCTCGTTTACTTCGTGCGTCTCGGGGAAGTGAACGCATGGCTTGGTGATCGTCGCATAGAGGTCGAACGAGTCATGGAAGGATAGCTGCTCCACGGGAGTAGTTACGCCCCAACCCCTGGCCTCGACCTCCAGGGACCATGTTCCGTCTATGAAATCCAAGTTGGTCCATTCGACTCGATCTGTGTAGTCCTGTGTGGCCCTAACCTCCCAGAATGGGTCTCCTCCAGATTGCTTAGTGCCCGGCTCCCACAACCTAGCCTCCACGAACCTGACCTCATTGGTCTCGTTCCCAATCAACTCTTCCAGTGTCCCGGAGTATGGGAAACGAACGGTGAAGCTGAGGACTAGCTTCGAGACGGTCTCGTCGATTCTTACGTTGGTCTGGTTCTCGTAGACCACCGAGTTCAGCTCGGCACCAGTCTCGAAAGTCTCGGACCACCCCACGGTCTCGTCCTCATCTATGTACTCGGGGGCTTCTCTCCACCCCTCCATTATTTCCCTCTGCATCGATAGTGCCAGGCAACCGCTGCTGAGCACGCAAGCAGTCATCATCGATGCGAGGATAAGTTCCTTCCGAGGTGCGCTCATGATTTGTCGGGGAGGTTTGCACGTATTCAAACCGCTTGGTAAATGGTGCCTCTCGGTACTCATAGGGTACGTCAGCGCCTGAGCTCGGTCACCCTTCGTCGTCATTGAGGCATGCTCCCCAGTAAGGGGCCAGAAATCAAGTCTGCGATTCTAGAACCCCATGCCGCCCATGCCGCCCATGCCGCCGCCCATATCTGGCATTGCAGGAGCGTCTTGCTTGTGCTCAGGGTCATCGGCGATCAGAGTCTCGGTGGTCAAAACCAGGCCTGCGATTGACCCTGCTGACTCCAGAGCGTTCCTAGTCACCTTTGCTGGGTCTAGGATTCCAGAGTCGACCATGTTGACGTACTCGCCTGTTCTAGCATTGTAGCCGAAGTCCTCTTCCTCGTTTGAGAGAATCTTCTCGATTACTTTGTCGCCGTCTGCACCAGCGTTCTTGGAGATCTGCCTTGTAGGAGCAGCAAGTGCGTCGTATACCAGGTTGATCCCGATTGCTCGATCGCCATCGGCAGAGCCAGCGAGCTCCTTGAGGGTCTCCCTTGCCCTGAGCAAGGTAACTCCACCACCTGCAACAACACCTTCTGCCATTGCAGCTCTTGTGGCGTTTAGCGCGTCATCCACTCTGGCCTTGGTCTCTTTGACCTCCGTCTCCGTTGCGGCTCCGATCTTCAGGACCGCTACTCCCCCGGTCAGCTTCCCGACCCGCTTCTCGATCTTCTCTCTGTCCCACTTGCTGGTGGAGAGCTTTGCCTGGCCTCGAAGTAGCTCTGCTCTCTCCTCAGTGGCCTTCTTGTCACCGCCACCTCCAACGAGCGTGGTTTTGCTCTTTCCAACTATAATCCTGTCAGCACTACCTAGGCTCGAAGGTCCTTGGGCCTTCAGGTCGGCTCCCTGGTCCTTGAACAGGGGCTTCGCTCCAGTCAAGACTGCTATGTCCTCTAGCTGCTCTGCGATTTCGTCTCCGAAGCCCGGAGCCTTCACGGCTACGGCCTTGACGACCTTGCTGACTACGTTGAGGACAAGTGTGGCTAGTGCCTCTCCCTCGATGTCCTTTGCGACTATCACCAGGGGCCTCTTCTGCTGAACACTGGCCTCCAGAGATGGGAGGAGGTCCTGAGCAGAGTTGATTGTGTGGTCCGTGAGCAGGATGAGGGGACTCTCGTGGATTGCTTCCCTCTTCTCCTTGTCGTTGATCATGTATGGGCTGATGTATCCCTTGTTGAATTCCATGCCCTCCACGACGTTTAGGGAGGTCTCTATCGATTTGGCCTCCTCTACTGTTATCACTCCCTCACGACCGACGGCATCAACAGCGTCGGCAATCAGGGTACCAATTTCCTCATCGTTGTTCGAGGCGATTGTGGCGACTTGCTTTATTGTCTCGCCAGTCTCTACCGGAACTGCCCTGCCCTTGAGGGACTCAACTACAGCCTCTATCGCTTGGTCGAACCCGGCCTTAAGCTCTACTGGGCTGGAGCCGGATTCCATATTCTCAAGTCCGTGGTGACACAGGCTCTGAGCCAGAATCGATGCAGTCGACGTCCCGTCCCCTGCATTGTCCTGTGTCTTGCTAGCGACCTCTTGGATGAGCTTTGCACCCATGTTGGCGAATGGGTCTGCTAGTTCGATATCCTTGGCGATGGTAACGCCGTCGTTGATAATCGATGGGCTTCCCCATGACTTCTCCAATACTACAGTCCTCGCTGCAGGCCCTAGGGTGACCTTCACGGCGTTCGCGACCGTGTCTATCCCCTCGAGCAGCTTCTCTCTTGCTTCCTCTCCGTAAACTATCTTCTTTGCTCCCATAGTATCACTCCGTTACCTTGGCTTGGATATCTTCCTGTTTGATCAGCAGATAGTCCTCCCCCATCCACTCCATCTGCGTCCCGCTGTACTGTCTGAAGATCACGCGATCTCCGACTGAGACGCTACTAGCGTCCGCACCTACGGCCTCGACCCTTCCGACATTCATCTTGTCGCGGGCCTCCTCCGGAAGGAGAAGACCTGAGGCGGTCTTCTCCGGGGCATTCTCCATTGCTAAAAGCACCATTTCTCCTATTGGTTCTATTCCTATTCCCACGAAGTCATCTCCAAGTGGGGCTACCCAATTTTTGGTCTATTTTAAACTCAACGAAAAAAAAGCATCGAGAAAATCCCGGAAAAATGATCAGGAAAACCAAGGATGCTCCCCGAAATGATTCCTCGGGACGTCTTCACCAGAATCTAGGAAGTGGCTGAATCCGGAGAGTACCGAATCGAGGTATCTACTCAATCTCGGCTTAATCAGGAGAATGAAAGGTAGGTAGGAAAGAGGCTTTGGCCAACCGGCCAGTAGGTATGGGAAGACCGTGATATTAAGGCTGCACTCATCCTTTCCTAGGGACTCCAACCTCCATTTGACAAGCGACTTCGGACCACCCTCCTCCCCTATCAGGAGTTCATACCCCCTTCCGGGGGACCAGACGTGAAAGTCCCGGATGTACCGCATTCCATTGAGGTAGACCAATTCGTCAGAATGTCCCTCTTCCCCCCAGGTTATGGCTTCGTTTGACCTACAGAAGGGATGGCAGCTGTTGAGATTACCTGGCCCGCTAATCATCTCCCAAATTTCCTCTTTGCTTGCTTGGAAGGCTCTGGTTCTGGAAACTGAGTGCCTCCTAGAGTACGAATCCAGTAGAAACCCCCCTCATTTGCTCAGCCACTTAGCCAATATCGGCATGATTACTTCTGGCATTGTGACTACTCCCATGTGCCCACCCGGAACCTCTTCGACTTCTACGTTTGTCATCGATGCGGTGAGAATCGTGCAAGCCTCGAACTGGTGGGGTGGTGTCTCGGGACTGAGGGTAATCAAGGTGGGGTGTTCTATGGATTGGTAGAATGAAGGAGGCGTCCGGTCGTAGCATAGCAGCCTTACCTCGCTGAGTATCTTAGGATGGAGCCCCCTCCACATATCCTTCCTGTGTTCAGGCATAGACTTCCATGTCCCCGGGACGTTCCAATAGTCAACGAAGTCCTCCAGAAAGTCCTCCATTGCCAGTCCCTCTGTGAAGAAGGTCTCGACCACCTCACCAAACTCATTCTTCAGATCGTCGCGCTGTGTATGATGAAGACATCCCCAGACCGTCGGCTCATGGATAGCGACTCTCCTCACCGAATCAGGAAATTCCTCACATAGCCTCAGACCGATGAATCCACCATATGAGTGGCCGAGGATATCCACCTTTCCTTCCTCCTGAGCGAGCAGCTCAGAGCAAGCCAGGTAATCGATTGAAGAGTCGATTTCCCCCTGCCCGGCCCACTCTCCGGATTTAGGGTAGGACAGGTAGTGTGGGCAGATAACTCTCCTAGGACCGACCATCGGCAGGAACGCACTCCACTGCCTCGAATCTAAGCCAGTACTGCAGAGCATCAGGATAGTAGGCCCGGGTCCATCCCTCTCCAGGTAGTAGAAATCGTGCCCATCTACATTCAAAATTGGCATTGCCGCGAACTAGTGAGGGCTCGATATTAAGGTCACTGTGGCCTATCCAGCCTCAATGTGCCGAATGAAGCCGATTGTTTCCGTGAGGGTTTCTATCGACATTTGCATGTCTGGAGTGAGGTCCCCCAGCTGGACTGTGACCTCCTGGTCGGTTATGATCGGTATCTGCCAAGAGGCTCCTACTCTCTGCGACTCTCTCGATAATTTGAACAGGAGCATTGCCTGCATCCTATTAAGCGTGAGGAATTCTCTAATGCCGGCCTCGTCGGCTCCCTTCACTCGGAACGCTTTGTCGAACTGATCGTTCCCCGTCTCTATGTCCTGCTCTCTACGGCGGAATATTCCGTCTCCCCAAGCGTGGGGGATGATCTCGAGACCCAGTGTCATGGGATCCCTAAGACGCACAGTCCACTTGGTGCTGTAGTAGACATTTTTTGAGGCTCCGGATGATGTACCACGGCCCCCATCACGAGATCGTTTCCTCTCGAAGCTCACGCTGCATTGGTAGCCATCCAGAGTACCGGTTATGACATTTCCATTCCAGTTGTGATCAGGGTTGTATGAGAATCCTAGTTGGTCTGCCATTTGCTCGTATCCTGCATTTATCTGGAGCCTGTGCCTTCGTAAGCCCAGTAAGCTACGAAGCCCCAGAAGGAATGGGATAGCCAAAAACAGAAGGCAGCAGAAAGCGTCTCCACTGCTTGCCATCCCGAAGCCACGTCCATTTTTCGGTAGGAGTACTAGCAGATAACATAGCCGTCCTCGGAGTCTGATCTCATCGAGCCAAGAATGAAGGGCAAGCCTGGATAGGGAGGAGCATGAGGAAAGGCAAACCAGACTGGTGGGAGGATGCGGTTTCTCATCTTGTGGAGGATCCACTCATCGGAGGACTTGTGGACCGATTCAGGAAGGAAAGTTTGCAAGGAAAGGGAGATATCTTCCAGACTCTGGTCAGGAGCATAGTAGGACAGCAGATTTCGGTGATAGCGGCCGATTCAGTGCATGCCAGGTTGGAGGAACTTTGTGGCGCCATCACGAGGGAGTCGATCGCAGCCAAGACGCTGGAGGAGCTCACCGGCTGTGGCCTGTCCAAGCCGAAGAGCGAGTACATCCTCGGAATCGCCAACAGCGATTCGCCAATCCTTCCGGATGCCTACGAGGAGTTGGGGGATGACGAGATAATCAGACATCTCGTGAGTTTCAAGGGCATCGGGCCGTGGACTGCGGAGATGATGCTGATATTCTCATTGATGCGACCGGACGTCCTCAGCCTCGGTGATCTCGGGATCGTCAAGGGCATCCAGATGTTGGTTCCGGAAGCGCGAACCAATCGGGAAATGGAGTCGGTGGCCGAGGCTTGGAGGCCGTTTCGCAGTGCTGCGTGCTGGTTCCTATGGAGATCCTTGGACCCCGTGCCGGTTGAGTACTGATTCAGAAGGTCTTCAATTGACGGGTCCCAGTCCCCCCGGGACCCATCCAGAGATCCGGCTTGTTCCCGAGTATTTCCTCGAGGCTGGCCATGTCCTCGTCAGTGAGCCTCAATGCGACTTCGATGCAACCCATGTTGTCCTCGACCTGCTCAGGAGTCGTTGCCCCCATCAGGATCGTGGAAACGTTCGGGTTCTTGAGGCACCATGCTAATGCGAGCTGGGCAGGGGTGCAGTCGATCTTCTCCGCGTAGTCGCAGATGCGGGCTACGATCTCGAACTCGCCTCTCTGCCTGCGGTCCTCCAGATCCTCCAGCAGCCACTCGTAACCCTCCTGGGTAACTCTGGAGTCCTCGGGTATCCCATCCAGGTACTTGCCAGTCAGGAATCCTGACCTCAAGGGGCTCCAGATGGTCGTTCCAATCGAGTAAGGAGGGTTGTAAATTGGGAAGTACTCGTTCTCGAACCTGTCCCTGTGCAGCATGTTGTACTGGGGTTGCTCGAACTGAGGTGGCTCGAGTCCCTCTGACCTAGCTATCCAGAAGGCCTCGGTGATCTGCTGGGCAGACCACTCGCTGGTCCCCCATGCAGTGGCCCTCCCACTCCGGACCATCTCGGTCATCGAGCGTACGACGGTTGCGGTTGGAGTGAACGGATCTGGCCTGTGGCAGAATAGGAGGTCGACGTATTCCAGCTGGAGACGCGAGAGGGATGCGTCGAGGCCCTCTCGGCAATGCTTCATCGAGAGGCCGGACTCGTTCACTCCCGGACCCCCCCAGAATGTCTTCGTAGTGATGACGAGGTCTGACCTCCTCCATAGATCGGGATCCTCAGACTGAAGATCCTTCAGCGCGATTCCGAAGATACGCTCAGCCTCACCATTCGGATTTCCATAAGCCTCGGCATGGTCATAGCAGTTCACCCCCGCGTTCCTGGTCATCCTCATGAGTTCCTTGGCGGTCTCCACTCCAGCCTTCCCGGATAGCCTGTCCTTGATCCCGTAGGTGGCCCAGAAACCGTAGGATAGCACGGAGACCTGGATGCCGGTGTTTCCCATCATCCTGTAATACATGTTCTCGTGAGTCATGTGCGTCCACTAATGGTCCCCTTTGAGAACCCTCGTGTCGCAGTTACTCCATATGGATACTGGCGCTTGACACCATCAGAGGTATGCCGACCCACAAGGTACAAGCTAAGTTGCACCCCAGGTTTACCGGGTTAAGGTAGGGGTCGCCAATAAACAACAGACCATTGATCGCTAAACCTACTGCGCACATGGCCCAAGCAATGTATACCCCGATCCTCCTCCTCCTCGAGATCAAGACCCCTGCCATGACGCCCACTAACCCTATGATGATGACAAGAAGGGAAATGGCGACGAACAAGAGCCCCACCGGCTCACTCTCCGCCTCGTTGTCCCACCATCCAGGCTGGAGGACGAAATCTGCCACTACCCAGAGGAAAAACAGACCCGCTAGTGTAAGGAGCACGGAAAGGATGGAGTATGTCACGCCCACGACCGATGGGAGGGGGCTCTTCTCGGTCGAGAATGGATTTACGACCTGGATGGAGGTGGGATTGTTCGGGGGAGGGGGAGACCACCATTCTCCCTTCTCGGAGTCCTCATCCATGTTATTGGCCGGACTTGATCTGATATTGAAAGCTCGCGGATTCACCGAGCGAGCTTCAGAGATCGGATCCTAACCCCCCCGGGAGATCGGAAGTACTCAAGTACTGGCTTCTATGTCCGGATTCATGAGCAAGAAATTCTTCGTGAAGATAGTCACTGACCCAGAGGTGGATTTGAGGAAGTGTGTGGTGGGATTGGCTTGTGCGATGCAAGCCGTGAAGGATGGACATGATGTAAGCGTGTTCTTCGCATCCAATGGTGTGAGGATGCTAAAGTCAGAGTATCTGGATGAGATTGACCGAAGCGGCGAGCTCCCACAAGGAATGATCTTCCAAATGATGAGGACAGTAACAGACGGAGCATCCTGTGTCTACTGCTCGACTGGCTCCATGGCTGCAATCGGGATAACCCCGGATAACGCCGAAGGGGTCTTGATCGATGGATTCAGTTCGTGGATGACATGGAGCGGCCCGCCCGGAGTGATCGAGCTGAGTGCAGCATCAGAGGTACAGCTGGTGTATTGATTATCAGAAGGTGATTGGCCAGTAACGGTAACATGTTTTGCCGCATTGTACCGCGGTCTACTCCCGTCGTCTTTAGCCTGTTTAGACGGTCCTTCGGTGATAAGAATTCAATGCTAGTGCTAATAGGTCGTTATTGCTTGTGTGGCATGTGGACAGTCGCAAGAGCTTGGTTGTACTATCAGCCTTGGTCCTAATCTGTCTATCCAGTTCGGGCGCCAGATCTGATCAGGTCGCTCCGGATGTCTCTATCGAGTGTGACGATGTAATCGACTCAGTTGACTCTTCACCGAGCCATCCCACCAATTCCGTCTATTTTGATTGCTTTGTGGAGAACCCATCAACCTTCACAGAGGAGATACGGCTACAGTATTCATCCTCAGAATTGGAGGTAATCGGAGAGACCATGATCGTGCTCGGACCTGGGGGTTCGACCACCTTGCAAGTGCAGGCAAGAGCTAGCATCCACAAGGAGGCTGGGCAGTACGATTCCTCCGTCACTGCGACGGTGAATCGGGTCAATGGGGTGCAGACAGGAATTCTGGCTCCCTCAGATTCTGACGACTTCTCTGTGACGGTTGATCCCTTCACGGAGTGCGATGTGTACGAAACTCCCGAAGTGGTAGAGATCGGGAGAGACAGAAGGATTGGTTTCGATGTGCTGTTGGACTGTAGTAGCAACGAGGGAGTTACAGTGAGAACAAGTTTCGTCATGATAGAGTTCGGCAAATTGGGCCCCCAAAACCCTGATCCCGTTTACTGGCCAGATGGTTTCAATGACGAGAGCCCCCCATGTGAGATCTCAACCGAGATCGGGTTTTCCACCCACTATTGCACGTTCGTCGCTAGTTCGGACTCGTCCTCTCTTTCGTCGTTGGACATTTGCTTGGCCATGCACAACGAAGGTGATGATGCTCCCGTCTTTTGTTCGTCCAACCCGATTGAGGTCCAAAAGAGCCTGTTCGGGTTTAGTTCGACGGGTTCGATTGGGATTCTGGTCCCGGCCACTTTGGTAGCCTCTCTCGCTTTGGCAGGTGTGATGTTGTGGAGAAGGGCTGGCATGAAACGATGAGTACGGTAACATATTGTGCCGCCTCCTAGAAGGATATTCTGTGAGTGGATGCCTTGACGACTTCCCGAACGAGCTAGAGCCTAGCTTCTCTTGTCTCTCGGACTCACTGTCATCAGGGCCGGCATCTGGGGTATTGATACTAGTAATTGGGATCCCACTGATAGGCATTGTCAAGTCCTATCTGAGGAGGCTTCTCGATAAGGTCGACTTCGACGAGGGTCTCGAGAATTTCCTTTTCAGGAGCGCCGGAGTGGCTCTTTGGGCGATCGTTCTGCTCACTGCTGCAGACGAGTTCGGAATCAACGTGACTGGCTTAGTGGTCGGTCTGGGATTCATTGGGCTAGCTGTTGCCTTCGCGGCACAAGATACTGTGGAGAACGTAATCGCGGGAGTATTCATAATAGTGGACAGACCCTTCAGAGAAGGCGAGAGGATACTACTGCCTAAGAGCCTGGGGGGGACTTACTCGAAGTGGGGCGATGTGAACTACATTGGGCTGAGGACGACCAGGGTCCGTTCCACTGACGGGGTCCTCCTGACGATTCCGAACAAGCTGCTGACCAAAGATGCGGTGGCGAATTTCAGCCACAGCTCGGACATGGAGCTCAGAGTACGCATAAGATTGGGTCTAACTGCAACTTGGTCTAACGTCACGAAGGCCGAGGAGATTGTGAAGGACATCGCTGAAAATCATCCAGATATTGTTTCGAAGCCCAAGCCACCAGAGGTGGTCTTGAGGGGCTTCGGAGACCAGGAAATAGTGATGGAGGTGCGATACTACGTCGACAATGCACGAAAGATGAGGCCGTCAAAGTCCTTCTTCGTCACAGAGATACTGAGGAGATTTGAGGAGGAGGGGGTTACCCTAGCCTTCCCGGTAAGAGTGAATATGAACAGTGAGGTGGACCTGGGGGATCTAGGATTTTAGCCCTGAACCACGGAAGGAGTCTCGAAGCCGGACATCAATGGATTTTTGTCGGGAGCATGCCTGTAGAGCTCATGCATCGAATGACCATAGTTACCCTGCTTTTTCTAACTGGGGTCCTCTCTGGTTGCCTCACGACGAAAGATGGTTCCCATGACGGTGAGGATTTGCCCGATACAAGTGGCCAAATTCCATACATCGAGGATGGGATTTTCAAATGCATAGACCACGAGGGTCTCTCGAGGTGCTGGCAGACCCACATTCCGGATGACCTTGATCCTACAGAATCAGTACCGCTAATCATCGATATGCACGGATACGCCTCTGACTCGACCGCTCATAGGAAGCTCTCTTCCTTCGACACAATAGCTGATGAGGAGGGCGCGATCGTGATCTACCCAGATGGGGTACTTGGGTTGAACATGGTTTGGGACCTGGAGGAAAATCAGGCTTGGAACGCCGGTTGGTGCTGTGCGCACTCGGCCAAGGAAGGCATCGACGATGTCGGTTTCATTGAGAAAATAGTGAACATCTCTGTGGGCATACACAACATCGACTCGAGTCGGATCTATGCATCAGGTTGGTCCAACGGCTGTGCGATGTCTCAAAGGCTGGCCATGGAATCGAGCCATATCTTCGCCGCTGTCGGTTGTATGGCGATGTACCTAGTTACCGAACATCTGGAGGAATACAGTCCAATCCCTGTCATGGAGGTGCACGGATTCTTGGATCAGGTAGTGCTTTACGAGACCACTGCGCTCAGCGTCCCCTTCAATGAGGACATGTGGACGAATGCCGAGGCATATGACACAGGTGCGATAGAGAATATATACGAATGGGCGGATTACAATGGATGCCCTGGCCCATTGGAGACACTCGAGCTGAATGCCCTCTACTCGATCCAAGGTTTCGAGGATTGCGAGAATGGGACTTCGATAAGGCTCATGACGATTTACGCGGCACAGCACAACCCATACTCCAACGATGTGGATGACGGCTCAATAATCGGGAGCGGGTTCATAGGAACGCAGGGTTTGGTCGAATCCAGTCACATAGTGTGGGACTTCATTAGCCAATACTCCAAGGACGACGGGTCGGCCACTGCTTCCCACACAGCACTTGTCTACTGAGTCTAGCAGGATTAGGCAGCGATTGTGTTTCGTTTCCCAAATGCACCAGATTCTCAATGTAATATACATATTTTGAAATACGAAACGGATTGCTAGGGGATTAAGGTGACTAAGATGAAAGGACAGATAGCAAATATAGGATTAGCAGCGAGTGCGATATCGATTATAGCATCGATCTACATATACACTACCCACGATGGCGGAAATACCGATTTGGGGATTTTCGTAGGTTTGTGGGCCCCGACACTGATCCTGTTCTCACAAGAAATTGACAAGATGATGAACGGCGAATAGAGTAACATTACCCCCTGTTCAGGCAAGATTAATGTCTTAACTGGCCATGGTTGGACCATGTCAGAGGAGAACCTGCTGTCCATAGCGGGTCTTCTCTCATTCTTCCTGGGGACGATTTCACTCTACATCGTCCACAGATCAAATCACCTAAAATGGAACGAGAAAGCAGCTGGGTACATACTGGCATGGATTTTTCTATCCAAATCA
>MDSX01054638.1_pt1 | contig 13342 bp, 12 predicted proteins | sample 811141 | NCBI WGS metagenome assembly MDSX01 (sample SAMN05326642, study PRJNA326480) | marine metagenome | isolation source: seawater | place: Atlantic Ocean: South East | collected 2010
GAGGCGGCGTTGCGGGCGCTGCGGCGTAGGCCTGGATTCTCCTTGGCGATGTCGGAGAGCGCGGGGGCTGTGTTAGCCAGGAACGGAGCGCATGCTGCCCAGTTGGCGACCAAGGCCTGGTTTGCGATGTGAGAGGGGTCGGCGAGGCCTTGGCCGCCATGCCTGAGGGGCAGGGCGACGCGTTCGCGGGTGACTTCGTCAGCCGTGTCGAGTTCTTCGGAGAAACGTTTACGACAGTGGGCGCGTTCGCCGGCATCGCTAGATGGTAAGTACGTGGACTTGGCGGGCTCGGTGCTCGGCGCATTTGTGAATTTAAATTCGCCCATCTCGGAAATGTGGGTAGCGGGCACCGGTAAATAGTATGGCGCAGCACCTCCCCGGTGACCTCTCGGACTGTTTGCCCTATACTCTGGCTAGAATACAGCCTGGCTAGAATCGAAACTTCCCCTTGGGTCGCGGTTGACTCACGTGGTGCTATCTGGTTCATGATGTGGGGAGGGCACGTATCTTGGGGGGGTGTTATTGGAACCAGCCTTTCAGCTCACCAGCTCATTGCTTCTGCTAACAACTGGCGGCGAACAGTCGGACGGTATTAATTGTTCCCCTTGAAAGACTGTGGTGTCCTGTACTATTGCATACCATAGAGAAGTGTTGCGACGTTCACGATGGAAATGCCGACAATTTTTTTAGCGGTTAGGTCCTCTTGCCCGCCGGTGATGGATATAACTGTACAGAGACAAATCGATGCCGAGACCGCAAAACACTTCAAGATTGTGCTCGCATAGCGCATGACTAAAGCCACGATCAAGCCGCCCATGGCCTGAAGCAGAATTACCCCTACCACAACTGTGTCATATCCAGAAAATAGGTCTCCAAAAGATGAAGCATTTCTCTGGCTTGCCAGTAAGAAGGAAAGTGGAAGCGAAAAGCAAGATAGTTGCATGTTCTTCGCCCATAGTGATTTGCTTTCGGTGCCGCTCTTATACAATTTTTCTAGATAAACACCGGCAAAGCCCGATGTCAGGCAAGCTAACAGAATAGAGCAAAGCCCTCTCATGGTGTTTCCCTCTGGTTTCTGATATAAGGCCTCATATCCTCGGCCTGGAGCCTGGACCATGACCATTCCGCCCATGAGCAGCACGAGCGCAATTATTCGTATGTTTGATGTCTTCGAGCCGAGAAGCGCGTAGCTGAAAAATGCGCTCGTCAATATTTTTCCCTGGGAACAAACGACATACAACGTGGTAGGAAGGTTTTTGACGGCGTCAAACAACAAGTTATTCTGGGCGACGTAGAGAACACACGGCAGCGATAGACTTGATTGAGTCGGCGTGGCCCGCAGAATCTTCCAAGCTTCCGATTTCCCACTGGTTGCAAGAACGTATAAAAAACATATGCTAAATTTGACCGCCTCTGCGACCATGACAGCCGAAGACGCGGAATAAACGGGCGCCGACGGTCTGTAAGAATATTTCATCAAGAACACGAGGGAAGTATTTTGCAAGGTTAAACACAATAATGATCCAGCACTTAATACACGTTCCCACTTCACATTTCGAGTGTCGGGCTTCTTCAAGAGGGGAGCCGGACGGGATTCGATCATTTCTCAGCTCGATTATCCCGCAGTTTCGATAATGGAGCCGGGAAGCAATCAATCAATATTAATGTTACATCAAGCCATCCACCAACAACTAACGAACTACGTACGAACATTATTAATGATAATCACAATAATATTAATAAAACAATTTACGACGGTTTTATTTAATTTGTGATGTATTTTAAGAATAAAACCTTCGAAGGTACATTCGTTACCTAATAATATTTATCACTTCGTATATTCAGGACTGGTTTATTTACTATGGGGCTCGGAATGGCCGAAATAAATAAAGTTACGGCGGGGCCCCGTAAGCACCGTGCGTGGAAGGTATTTTATTATTGATAACTAACCTTCATTATTTTTTGGAGACTATTTAATATTATTATTGCCATATGAAGGTAATTTCCCTCATCACCAAGATCCACTAGGTGGACGCGGCCCTCTCCAATGGTGGCGGCCGTCCACGGCGCTACTGGGCTACCCCGGATAACATGCACTCGCGCCAATAAGATTTCGAGTATTCCCTCACGAGACGTTGCACATGGCTTTGAAGCGGATATTCACAAAGCAAACACGAAAGTGTTTAGCAATCTCTTTATTAATGTTGCTTGTTTCCTTCTCTATCTGTGCATTTCTTTCCTCAACAAACGCTGGGCAAAAGAAAGTTCATTACATATTTTCTGTCGCTCGAAATGACAACGCGTCAATCGTTGAGTGGATAAATCATCACCTGTGGCTTGGTTTTGAAAAGTTCGTCATTTATAACCAAGACGACGACCATTCAATTTTGGAGGACAAGCTGCTGGGATACGTGGCTGACGGAAAGGTTTCGTTGCAACGTGCGCCTCCCGGCGAACAGAAATCATGTTACATTGACGCGATTCAAAAGTTTGCTGAAAAGGCGTCAACGATGACATTCCTCGACATAGATGAGTTCATAGTTCTGTGCGAACATTTGCGCATAGACGACGCTTACGCGGATCTTCTTCAGAAACCATCCTTCTCTAAGGACTGTGCTGGGCTTTCTTGGCTTGTGTTCGGCACTTCATACCTGAAGTCCCACGATCCAGCAAATGGCGTTTTGAACCATTTGTTGCGGAGGGAGAAGACGCATTTCAAGGAGCATTCTGGGAAGGTCGTGTTGCGTGGAGGTGCGTGGTCAAAACATGCAGTCAAACAAGCAGCCAAGAACATTCACCCTTTCTGGCATCACTGCGGAGTGTGGGCCGGCCCCGGAAAAATCACACATTTTGATTCAAATAGTGTTCGGATAAATCATTATTCATTGAAACACGGCGAAGAGAGCTTTTCGCATCGAATCAAGAGGGGATCTAAAGGAGATTTTGCAGGCCAGAAAATGTAAAGCGGCGCGAAGGCAACAAATTTTGAATCCAGAAATGCAGTGCTTGATGAAATTTTGCAAACATCCCTTCTTTTGCTCCAAACTTGTTGCTCGCTGGTAGGCAAACGTACAAACCTCGGCAGAAAATAGCACCAAAATGTACCGCCTGCGTGAACACCCGGAGTGAAAGCGTCTCGGTCATTTCACCACCGATGCATATAAAAAAAGTTTCCACTCCCGTTCATGTTATGATTCATACAATAGTCCAGACACAGTGGAAGCATATTCTTCTTGATATGCTACTGACGATTGAATCAGCAGGTTTGCTCGCCGATGCTGAAGATATAACCATTGCAGTTGCAGGAGATGGGACGCTACAGGTCACAAATCTGGTATCCATATATGGACAAAGGTTTGCCAAAGTAAAAGTAATTCAAGTCAGCAATAGCAGTGAGACTTGGGAGTTTGAATCCATCAATTCAATCATTTCTCGTGCATCACATATCCATTCCAAGGGAGGCGATGCACATTTCCTTTACATTCACACAAAAGGCTTGAACATGGCCAACGGAGATTACGTTGCCAAATGGTTTTGGAGGAAGGGTTTAGAGAAGTGGGTCGTGGTCGAGCATGAATACTGTCGCTGGCTTCTACACGAAGGTTTCGACGCTGTAGGAGTCAACGCCATCGATCATATTTCTGAAAATGCAGAGCGAGGACGTGTGAATATCAATCACGCCTGGCACTACAGCGGTAACTTCTGGTGGGCAACGCTTTCGCTTCTGGCATCCAGCTCATCGTTGCCGATAGACCAACCGATAGATCACGTCAAGAGGTTGCAAGCAGAAAACTTTATCCTGTCAAGAATGCCTCATATGTGCGCTGCTTCAATACATCAGGATGAAAACCTCCACGTATATAGCTTGGAGCAGATACCACCACTGGGTCATGAAAAAGATCGAAAAATTCAAATACTTCGTCATTCTTATTAACGGCCTGGCTCTCAGATGCGCGGTTTGTTTCGCTCGTGAATATAAATTCAGTACAAAGGTATAATTTTCTGTACACAGGGGTTTTAGGAAGGTAGTCTACATAGGGTAAAAGTCCCGTACGTACGGAAACGAGTGTACGGAGTTCGCGACCGACCGGACATGGCAATCGCGTGTACCGCGAGGGGCGTGGAGGTCCAGGACGGCACTTTGAGCGGTCATTTCCATTGAGACATTCGTAGAACACGATGTAATGTCGCGGTTCGCGCCCTCAGAAACCCCATCTCTGTCAAGATTCGCACCTACGACGCGCGCCGAGTCACGCGGGTCGCCATGGAAATTGTACATCTCTGGTGGCCAAATCTTCACAACTCCTCCAAGGGCACTTTGAGCGCCCATAGCGCGGTAATCTTGACGGTGAGCGACATCGTTTCTTTGCTTTGCCTGGCTCCATATGACATGACGAACAAGTCTCTCACCAAGATCTTCTTGGAATACTCGCTAGCTTCGCCAGTAGTGGCCCATTTCTGCACCTGATGGTTGATATCACAGATGAAGACTTTTTGCGAAGTGAGGGGAAGGCCAACCCGTGTTGACGCGCACCTCCCGACTGTGGATGAGAGTTTCAGGACGTGTTGTCAGGGAGGAACCTGCCCTTTGTACCCTGTACGAGCCGATGATGCCATAATATGATACCACTTTCTATCAATGATTTGGCGCATCCGCCGTCGCTGTGCACGCATGCATCTGCCATGTCACCACGTTTTGCCATCTCCGATATTGCACAAAAAGGTGTGACTATTTGCTTGTGTGATAGGGGCCATCTGGTTTCCTTAAGTTATAAACCCTCGAATTCCAGAAGTTGCGTTTGTCGATCAATTTGATGGGCATGTTTTTTTGCACCGGTCAGTTGACCCTGGGTTTGAAAGGTTATTGTCCGTCCGGTTTCCCTACCCTCGTTTCCGTACCTATATATAGGAAACGAGGGTACCTATATATAGGAAACCGTAACCTCGTACCTATATACGGTACGCTCATGGTAAACAAGTTTACCTTCATCGACCACCAACGGCCATCCAATTTTTCGCGAACTCGCTCGCTAAACTCTCGCTCAGCTAACTCGCGTGTTCGTGATGTCCCAATCTGCCCCATCGCACGAAGCGGCGTGTACGAATTTCGTACACGATTTATCGCGAGGTGGCGTGCGACTTAGCGGAGCCATCCGACCGTCTCCGGACGTGGTTCAAAAGGTGCACGATCCCCCAGGAGGTGAGGAACTCGGGAAAAATGCGCGACGGGCGTTGCCAATATTTTGAACTGTTTGAGCCAGCCATCTGGCCGCGATGAGGACGTTATGCAGGCGTTTCCTTGCTTGATTGCTTAGTGATTCGCGCTGCACATCTTGATGATGTCTACTCGTACATACACGGACAAATGCGCATCTGTTTCGTGTGTATATCCGGACATCATAGCCATCCATCCCCTCGCACTTTTTTGGCCTTGTTTGGACTTGTGAAGACAATCGATTTTTATCAACAGAATGCTCATTTTTCTTCTTTCTCTACCTCCGGCAACATGTTAAACGCTACGGCTACCTATTCGAAGTGCCCTCAGTATGCTTAACACACAAGTGCCTGCAACGATCCGGAAAGTCTCTATTTGTTTATGCGGAGTTCGTACTCCAAACATATGATGCCATTACATCATCGACTCTGAGACCACCGAAAGCAACACCTTCGGGCAAGATTGCGGTGCTTGTTGAACCGCGAAGTCACCCATTTTATGAATACACCGTGAAGCGGGTGATGAAATTGCTAGGACCAGACTGGGCTTTTCAGCTCTTCGTGTCCAGCGAGAATGAACAGTTTGTGTGTCATCTATTAAATTTGCACGACGACACAGGGAGTAACATTATCATTGCGAAGCTGCGGCCTCGATCAGATGGGCAAACTTGGGAACAGAGTGCAGAGTGCGTTAAGCGCTCACAAGGTCCTTTACGAGGCCATCCCAAGTGAGCATATCCTCTGGTTGACGTGTTACTCAGATCCTCCCTTTCTGATGTGCTGCTACTGTACTCATACATCGGTTCAGAGTGGGGAGGATGCCAATACCCAACATGTGCGCCAGAAACAAGCAAAGCATCTGCGCTGGGGGTAATAGCGGCTTCTCACTTCGTCGTCGCTCTCAACTTCTTCGCGTCGCCTTGGGGGCATCTTGCCAGAAAATTTATGGGGACATCCCACTGATGATTCCAACTTTACCAAATTGGATAAAAGTAATCTCGGTACGTATTTCGAAAGCGACGAGCTGCACGACAACTCAAATGATCGTTGGTTTGAAGATGATCTCCAAATTTCATACCTTCGTACAAGTTATCCAAGTTGGGACTTCTTCCCCCTGGCAACATACCACCCGTTTTGCAATAGGCCAGGCCTTACCGTAAGAGGGGCTGGCGCATGTCCAACCAATAGGGATGCACAAACCACGGATGACTCCGTGGATAAAGCCTGAAATCATTATCTACCTCGTGGAGCACCTTTTCAACAAACATCAAGCACTCATCATTAGAAGTTCAAACATGGACTTAACGGCGTGACCGTTTAATATACCCGCACTCCACGGGTGGACACCATCGCGGCTTTGTTTTGGGCAACTACCTTCACGATTCTCGCACTACTGGCTGATAACCCCCAGGTGCTAGTGGAAAGAAGAACAAATGCTACAAGAAGAGAAGACTGGGCGTCCGAGGCGGGGCGTCGTGACACAGTTGGATCGTGTCCGGAGCTTGAGAGGCCCTTCGCGACACTTCCGCACATAGAATCTAAATTATTTGTACATTGTAGCAATTAGCATCCTGATGATACGAGTCACGTTCGCGTTAGTCGTTACGAAGGTATGTCTTTATTTGTGAAGAAAAATCATGGATAGGTAGGCAAGAATGTGTCATCCTTGCTAAAATCTTCATCATTCGATGAGGCTGGCTTCGACAAGTTGTCAAAGACCATGTCAACTTCCATGAGCTTTTCTTTGCAGCAAGATTTACGAGAGGCGGTGTGCTTGAAGCCGTGCGCCAGCATCTCGGCTATTATTTCAGAAGGGGCAGGTTGACCATCATAGAACCCCTTGGTGCCCTCCGCCTTCGCCTCGAGTTTTACCCTTCTTATATTTTGCCTGTACTTACCGGCACTTCTGAAAACTTCGAGGTCGAATCCTTGAGAATCAATTTTCAGGTAGTCAACTTCAGCAAACGGCAGCAACTCAATTATCGTTTCAAGGGTGACAACATGTATCGGAATGGACTTCGTGGTTTTGACCTCTTTTCGCCAATCCCAAGATGCACCATCCTCCGTTCCGATCAGCTCGGAAAGGCCAGGCGCGTAGGTGGAAAGAAGCCCCGATGAATGTCCGTTTTTTGCGACATGGATATTGGTAACAGAATCATCTCTTCCGATTCCGAAGGGGAATGCATACACGTTTTCCTGGCTCTTCAACTTTTCCCAGAATTCTGGTTAAGGTTCGAAAGCGAGTGTAGTCACGCCTTCGCGATGTTCCGCAAGAAAGTTAGCTCCCACATCAATCCAAATGGGTTTGTCCGGCAAAAACAAACTTGTAAGATTTGAAATCGTACGGCGGTAAGAAGGGCGACTGCAAAGGCCAGAAGAGTCTGTAATCAACGCGGTTTGCATCTTTGCGAAGTGAACACGACACGCCCTCGTTTTTTTTGGGGATGCGTTGGAGATCTAGGAAGGGGCAAACGAGGAGAAGCTGTACAGCAAAGAAAGATATTGAGCAGCAGAGTGCCTGACGACCGCAAGTAAATTTAAGCATATTGGACTGCTGTCGCTTGAATTCGAAGTATCGGTTGTGCGGCGTGCGCGGAATTTCACCCGTTGCCAAAATACAGCTGTATGCATTTATCCAATATTTTAGCCAAAATTATATCATGAACGATTTAACATTTATTTGCGATTAATTAATTAATTAAATATTACAACCGGATTATTTAGCTCACTGCACACTGCCAAAACTTGACCTCCAGGTTGATCTATCCGCATCGCAAGAGGCGAAGTTTCCGAGTGTCCAGTTCCACGATAAAAGAAAAACATGTCCATTCAAGAATACATTGAGGAGCACGGTCTTCGCAAGAAAGTGGAGGATGTTATCAACGCCGCCGTTAAAGCCAAAACACCTCAGCCGATCGCGTTCATGGTGCGAAGCCACCGGTAAAGTTGAGGGGGAAAGGGGCGACCTCGACCGCCGTTTTGCCCCTCCACACCAGCTGCGTTGATTTTCCTCGGTATCCCCCGTCCTCACGCAATAATCGCAACACCCGATGGCCCTCATTTTCTACCGCCTCTCGTTTTGTCGTCCTTTATGTTTTTTTCGGGGTTTTTCCCGATCCTTAATTTCGTTCCTTGCTTCGGAAGGAAGCCAACTTTACTGAACAACACCATGGAATGTATACCAAAAGCCGAGTATTTGAAGAAGCAGACCCCCGCGGCCATCACCAAAGTCGTCGCGCGCCAGATCTTTGACTCCCGTGGAAATCCCACCGTCGGGGCGGACGTGTACACCCATAAAGGAATGTTCCGTGCGATGACCCCTTCAGGAGCCTCGACCGGCATACACGAAGCCGTCGAGCTTCGAGACGGCGATGCCACGATGTGAGTCGCGCCACCCCGACTCGTCTTAGATTTTCTTTGGCGCATCTCCGAGCACGTGTAAAAGCACGGCAGGACAGCACCGACTCAAAACGTTTTCTTCGAGGCACCTCGTTTTCTTGAGTCCTGTGTGCTTCTCAGGTGGATAGGAAAAGGTGTCACCAGAGCTGTTGAAAACGTCAATAGCATTATCGCCCCAGCACTCATTGGGAAAGATCCCACAGATCAGAAGGGCATTGATGATCTTATGATCGAGCTTGATGGCACTAAGAACAAAGGCAAACTGGGTGCAAACGCAATTCTTGCCGTGTCCATGGCTGTGTCTAAAGCAGGAGCAGCAGAAAAAGATGTTCCTCTGTATAAGCATATCTCTGAGCTCGCGGGGAACACGAAGCTCGTCCTCCCAGTTCCCGCGTTTAACGTAATCAATGGCGGATCGCATGCTGGTAACAAGCTTGCTATGCAAGAATTCATGATTCTTCCTGTTGGAGCAACGACGTTCGCTGAGGCGATGCGAATGGGTTCCGAGGTTTACCACAATCTCAAGTCTGTTATTAAGAAGAAGTACGGACAGGATGCTTGCAATGTCGGCGACGAGGGCGGTTTTGCACCGAACATCCAGGAAAATAAGGAGGGTCTTGAACTGCTTAAAGAAGCGATCGAGAAGGCGGGCTACACTGGAAAGATCAAGATCGGCATGGATGTTGCTGCTGCTGAATTTTACACAGCGGATAAGATGTACGACCTCGACTTCAAGACCGAGAACAACGACGGATCTATGAAGAAAAGCGGTGAAGAAATGATCGCCGACGGATCTATGAAGAAAAGCGGTGAAGAAATGATCGCCATGTACAAAGAGTTTTGCGCCGAATATCCAATTGTTTCAATTGAGGATCCATTTGATCAAGATGACTTTGAAAACACCGGCATCCTCACTAGCTCGGGGGTGTGTCAGGTGGTTGGGGATGATCTCCTGGTAACTAATCCTGAACGTGTTGCGACCGCCATCGAAGCGAAGGCTTGCAACGCCCTTCTCCTGAAGGTAAATCAGATTGGCTCGATATCTGAGGCCATTGAAGCTGTGCGAATATCTAAGAAGGCTGGTTGGGGTGTCATGGCTTCACATCGCTCTGGTGAGACTGAAGACTCTTACATCGCTGACCTCTCTGTCGGGCTGGCCACTGGTCAGATAAAGACCGGTGCACCTTGTCGCTCCGAGCGTCTTTCGAAGTATAATCAGCTTCTCCGCATTGAAGAAGAACTTGGCGCTGATGCCATTTATGCCGGTGAGAGCTACCGTCACATCAGTTGGTAAAACCCGGCTTGCCGGAGTTGCAACGCCACAGAAGCGCACGAAACTCAAACATAAGGACGATTAACGCGAAGAACTAGACTTTTGTAGTCAGATGACAAACTGAGGCGTGCAAGTCGCCCGCTGCTTTCGCCACTTTGCCTCGCTTATTTAACTAGCGGCGCAGCACAGGCGCGATTGGGGCGGGACCGCCTCCCTCCGGATGTGCGCGATATTTTCCAACACTCCGCGCGGCAAAAGTTGGACAGGTCTCATCACCGTCTGAACCCCGATCAATTGCTAGAAGGTCGCACACGCGCACTTCAAAGGTCCGCACTTGTCGATAATCGCCCCTCGGATCGCCACCCGTCCCCTTGTTTCGCAAGGATCCGCTCTACCGACCGCGCGCGGGTCGGTGTTGATAGACACCCGTAATGCGCGAGTGTTCGTAGGCAAACTGCAGTGCCGAGTGCACCAGCAACCTGATTTCGCGAGAGATTCACGCGATGAAGCACGGCGCCGTCGAGAGCATGTGTGATGGGTGCCGCGTTGCGCATCTCAACAAAAAGACCCACGAAGGTAGTTACGAAGAAGCATTGTAAGTTTCGTTTCACCTTCGTTTACACCTAACCCTTATTATGAAATAAACGTGTGTTTTTTGTCTCCCGCAAGTGTGACGTGCGTGGATGATCAACGGATTTTTCAACGGTTTCTGGGTATCACACGTTCCGTCAGGACACGGTGATAAAATATGAGATAAAAATCGATTTTTATTTCATCACCTCGAGGAGCAAAAAGATATAATTTAAACCTTGAAATCAGGGTTCGTTTCGCCGTATAAAATTTCGGATCGCCGCGGTTCAAATCAGGTCGAGCCCCAGCAGATTCCGTCATTTTTTGGAATCAAGGTGCACCCCTCCCCGCTTCGACAGAGACGTCCACGGTGAGAAGGGGCTGCTGAAGAGTACATGGTAGATCTGTCAGAAACATGTGTGTGTATGAGAACACATAGACCAGTCTACTACTAGTAGTCTAGCTAGTCTAAGTCATTTAGCCTGACTCCATCACCATGTGTCCAAACTCGAACAAGAACGGAGGCCCATTTTACATGTGATACCTTCCGTGTAATTATTCTTACAAACATAGAATTCTCGTCATATTTCCAACCGACACGCACCCGAGAGCACCACAACTCTGCGCAATGGGAAAACGCTTTCGGAGAGGAGTGTTTTTTACGGCAGTCTTTTTCTTAACAGCGTGCGTTATTTTTTTGCAAAACAAGCAGAGAACCGCGCATCGACATCAAGTCAACCAGAATTCGGTTGTTTCCGCGGATCTGAAACTCATTCAAGCGTCGCCGGGTGGTACCGTGTACAAGGGCACAGACTTTACTCACAGCACGCTGTTGATTAATAAACCTGCGCAAGGTGTGCGACATCATGATATAGGGCTTCCAAACATCTCTTTCCAGCGCCGTTTCCCGCGGCCGCCTTACAATTATTCGTCAAATAAGTACGTTAACGGAGAAGACGGGACACAGAAACTCTCTATGGCCACTGGAGCTGGCGACCAACACCAAGATTACGAAGCCAGTGATCACGTGAAGGAACGTGGCTTTCAACGGATGAACTTGGACGGTGAAGAAACCTATATTTCGGAAAGTCCACCTGCCGAAGACTCGAACGGTTGATAAGCACGTTCGGATCTAATCTTGGCTGTCTTGTTGATTGCTTGACTGGAAATCTCTTTCTTATGCAAACGCAAATTTGTAAAAATAAAGCCACTTTCGTGGCTTTTTGGGCCATTTTGTAAAGTTTCATTACTATTTGCTTGTGCGGATCTCTCCCGAAAAAATCTCGGGGAAACAAGGTCACAATTCTGAATTGTCGCGCCGGGGCGGTCCGGGGCGGCGCCGAAAATGGCTTCCATCTAGCGGAAAATTAAGGTGTTGCATCGTCATGGTGTTTGCAGACGACCCCTAAAGTATCGCTGAAATGTACAAAGTTCTGGCAAGATTATATATTCTTCTTGGGTACCTGGATTGTGCCAAGCTTCCCAGGAGTTCTTCCCCTCCTCGTTGATGCACAATGCAACGTTGCAATTTTGCACTTGAATGCAGTCCTCCGCCGCTTTACAGCTGTCCCAGATGATGTGTAGCAGTGCTTACAAGTGTACGTCTTGCCTTTGTGCTTCACAGGTATGCACATGATCGTGGTATCTTGCGAAAGAGGGGCCCTTCGCTTGCATTGATTGACAGATGTGGAGCCAAAGCTTGCTCTTCTCCTTGGCGGTGCCGCAGGTTCATAATCACCGAGGAGCGATTCCGCAACCGCCTTGTGGAACTTTTTTCGGCTCATCGGTTTCTGCTTGAAGTGGGCGCACTCATCCTTGTACAGGATGTAAGCATTGACGAGCGATTGATCGACAAGCCAGAAGATGCCGAGAGGGTGCCACCACTTTCTTGTCTTCCTGTGAACGGTCAGCGACGAACTCAATTGATCACTTTGGTCACAACCTGCCATGCATTTGTTGTAGACATCTGCGACCAAGGGAGCGGTCACATCTTCGCGCGTTGACCTCTGGCCAGGATGGGGTATCCGTTGTTTCATTGTGACTTCCACTCTTGGATCAATGAAGTTGGCCAGAAAGTGCACACTGCCAGTGTCTTGCCATCTAATCGCCGGGAGTTGCAGGGCTGCCCATCTCCAGAGGATCTCTTCTCTTGCGTGTTTCTTGCCATCGGTCATGATGTCCGCGGGGAATCCTGTCTGTCCAACATCTTTTTTGCATGTGCCGCAAACATACAGCTTGTTCTCAAGCCCCCATCTGAGAAACTTGACGGAGAGGAACCAGTTATCGGCGACAAGCTTGTAAAATTTTCCTGCGCAATAAGATGCTAGCTGTCTGATATAAGGCCACTTCTTTCCTTCGCGTTTGTCAATGATGCCGATGTCGACCATGAACGTGCGAAGATATCCGACCTTTGACTCGTATACGGAAATGATGGTGACCCCCGTCTTGATGGGCTTGTGCCTCGCGTGGATTAGGTAGCTCCCGGTTTTGTGCCCCATCATGACTCGCTGCTCATCCATGGAGAGGTAGCTCCTTGGGGTGTACTTAGTGAGGCAGTTCTGGTGAAACATCTCGAGGATACGGCCTACTTCCTGACTTTGTGGTTGTGGGTGAGTTCCCCGTTCGTCAGGGCCTCGCCCCCCGGCTCCCCCCCCTCCCCCGCCTTCCGCCTGTAGGTACCGTCGGCGAGCGCCTCGACGTCCCTCGGGAGAACGTACGGGGATAAGGGGATCGTAGTTTTGCACCAATTTTTCGATTTCTATTTATTTTCTGAAGGCCCCCACGGAGCCCGACTTCCGTCATTTTCGTCAGAAAGTCCCGTGAAGAGGGTCGACCTCAACACGCCCTTAGGGTTTGTCCGACCGACCTCAAAAGTGAAGTTTTCGA
>MDSX01018375.1_pt1 | contig 13337 bp, 8 predicted proteins | sample 811141 | NCBI WGS metagenome assembly MDSX01 (sample SAMN05326642, study PRJNA326480) | marine metagenome | isolation source: seawater | place: Atlantic Ocean: South East | collected 2010
GGCACCGCCGCCACCCGCGCTCTTGAAGTTCATGGGAGCCGCGTAGTCGACGGGCGCGCCGCGACCACCACGCGTCCGGTCGTCGTCGTCGTCTTCGTCGCTGCCAAAGATCCCGTAGATGGCTTGCTCCTTCGTCCGTCCCCTGTTGCGCGTACGGGAGTCGTTCCAGGCGTCCTCGTCGAAAGTACCCTCGACGTCGCCCTCATCGTCGGACTCGTAGCGGTTGACCCGACGCCCATCCCCCTCGTCCTCGTCGGAGCTCATCGCCCCAGCGAGCCCCGAGGCGCTAGACTATGTTCAAATCAAATCCAACCGGCACCCTAATAAATGCCACATATTTGGCAATAAACCGGCCACACGGCGAAGGTTCCGCCTTGTGCGTCGAGGTGAAGCAAAGGCTAATTCGCATTAAACAACTACACGACTAATTCGTTTACAACCCGAGAAACGGTAGGTGGAACACGCACGCGCGGCGCCCCCGAACAGGACCTCAGACGAGTGACGACGGACGAAACCAAAAATGCCAAAGTCCAAACCCGCCCTTGAAAGGGACCACTCTTACCTAATCGTCGTTGATCTCGGGCAGGTCGTTCCCCCACAGCTTGATCCCGTATTTCTGGTACCTTCTGCACGCGGCGAAGTAGAACGCGTACAGCCCCGAGCCCGCGACTCCCGCGAGGAGGTAGAGCGCGTTCTTAAACGACAGAAACTGGAGCGGGTTGACGCTCTCGGGCGGCAGGATCCCGCACCCCTGTAACATCTCCTTCTCCCGCACCGTGTACTTGCCCGGCGGCAGCTTGAGCTTCTCGCCTTTGTTGAACGTGCCGAGGTTCACGCCCGGGTTGAGCTTCTTGACGTCCTCGAACGCGATCCCTCGCGGTTCGATGATGTCCATGATCGATTCGCCCTTTCGGGTCGGGTACACGCGGGGCTGGTTGATCTTGGTGATGCCGTCGATGATTTGTGAGTCCCTGGCGCTCAGCTTACCGGCGGGTAGTAAGATGGTGTCCCCGACCTTGACCTCTTTGCCTGACGCGGTGTTGATCTTCGAGTTGATCTTCTTGATCTCCTCAAGAGAGATCGAACGCTTCTGCGCGATGGTCTCGAGGGTGTCGCCCTTGCGGAGGGTGTACGGCCGGAGGTTGCTCTGCCCTGACGCGCGCGTCTTGACCGTCAAGACGCGGGTCGGGGCGCGGGTCCTCGGGTTGGACCGCCTGTTGGTGAGAGAGATGGAACCACGGGTGAAGTCGGCACCGCGCGGCGTGAGCGACGTGGACGCGAGTTGCGCCATGGCTCTATGGAGTCGCGACACGGTCCTAGGATGTGTGTGAGTGTCCAGTCACGCACGCGGCCCGCGTGTGTGGGAGGTGGGTGACCTAGCGGTTGCTCGCGTCCGGTGAGGCCGGGGTTTGGGTCGTGGGAGCGTGCGAGGGCGCTGCCGATGCGACGGTGAACGAGTAGCGGAGTTCACACGAACGGAACCGCGTATCGAGGTGCGACGTGCGAAGCCTCCGTGGGGCGGGGGATCGACGCGCGGGGACGGAATGCTTTTCTTTTTTGGTGGTTTCACACTCGAGGTTTCACTTTGAAACTCGCAGCCGACCAAAATTCACGGTCGGACACTTCGCGAAACTCGGGGAAATCCATTCATGAAAAAGCGGCGGCGGTGCGTCCGAGAGCGGCCACTACTAGTGGGCGGGGCTCATCGATGGCGGACGATGACACCTTCAGCGGCCTGAGGGTCAGCGACCCCAACGGCGTCAAGGTGTACCAGGTCACCGGGGGCAAGCAGGTACCCAAGTGGCTCTCCGAGACCAACAAGCGCAAGCTGCGTAAGGATGCGGACTACCAGCGCCGCATCGAGCTGGTGCAGGACCTCGAGTTCTCCACCGCATCCAGCAGGGTGCGGCTGTCGGGGGATGGAAACTTCCTCGCTGTCACCGGCATCCACCCGCCGCAGGTCAAGGTGTACGACCTGTCGCAGCTCTCGATGAAGTTCGAACGTCACCTCGACTCCGAGGTTGTCGATTTCGACATCCTCAGCGACGACTATAGTAAGATGGCGTTCCTGTGCGCCGACCGCAGCGTCGTGTTCCACGCCAAGTTCGGCAACTACTACAAGACACGGTTCCCGCGGCAAGGCAGAGCGTTGACGTACGCGGAGCACACCGGCGACCTCATCGTCGTCGGATCCACGCACGAGGTGTACCGCCTCAACCTGGAGCAAGGGCGGTTTTTATCACCGCTGGAATCAGACGCCACCGGGATCAACTGCGCCCGGATCTCAAACACGCACGGACTCCTGGCGTGCGGCACCGAGAACGGCACCGTGGAGTGCTTCGACCTTCGTGCCCGCGAACGCCTGGGAGGCGGCCTGCACGTGTGCCGGGGCGGCGGAGAGGGATCCGGCGAGGGCGTCACGTCACTTCGATTCGAACCAAACGGGATGCAACTCGCGTGCGGTGACCACGAGGGCGTCGTGCGACTCTACGACCTCCGCTCGTCGCGTCCGTTGTTCGAGAAGGACCACATGAACGGCCTGAAGGTGGTGGATTGCAGGTGGCACGTCGGCCCGGGCGGGCACAAGCGGATAATATCGGCCGATACGAGAGTGGTGCGGGTGTGGGAGCCCAGTACTGGAAAGGCGTACACTTCGATCGAACCCGGGGATGAGATCAACGACGTGTGCGTGTGGGACGGCACGGGGCTCATCGTGACTGCGATGGAGACCAAACGGCTCGGGGTTCACTTCGCGCCGTCGCTGGGTGCGGCTCCGGCTTGGTGCCACTTCCTGGAGAACATCACGGAGGAGATGGAGGAAGAGGCGGCGCCGTCCGTGTACGACGACTACAGGTTCGTGACTCGCGAGGAGCTCACAAGACTCGGGATGGATAACCTGGTGGGGACTAACATGCTCCGCGCGTACATGCACGGCTTCTTCGTGGATAATCGCTTGTACGGCAAGGCCAAGGCGATCGCGCAGCCGTTCTCGTACGAGCAGTACAAGCAACAGAAGGTTGAGGAGAAACTTGCGGAGGAGCGGTCGACTCGAATCGTGGTCAAGAAGAAGGCGCCCAAGGTCAACGCGGCGCTGGCGGCTCGCCTGGAACAAGGTGAGACGGCGTCGGACAAAAAACGGAAGGCGAAGGGACGCGGGCGAGGTACGGACGCGGACACGCACGAGGACACCGACGACGAGGATGGGGACACCAAGGGTGCCATTCTCACGGATGACCGCTTCGCCGGTTTATTCGCAAACGCCGACTTTCAGGTTGACGAGGAGAGCGACGCGTACCGCGTGTTGCACCCCAACGCGCCGAAGCTCTCCAAGCGGGAGCGGGAGAGCATGCTGGAGGAACACTTCGACGTTGACGAGGACGACGAGGACGATGTCGTGGAAGAGATTCCGGAAGATGTCGTGGAAGAGGACGACGAGGACGACGAGCCCGAGCCCGAGCCCGAGAAGCGAACGAAGGCTGATGGTGTTCGGATGTACACGGTCAAGGATGAGCGTCACGCCGCCGCGTTCAGGGAGGGTAAACGCGCGCCCACTTCTCGCGACCTACCCCTCGCCGCTCGCGTGCAGGTCGAGGGCGGCGATGGGACTGGACGCAAGGTGCGGACGGGCGGCAACAAGGAGCTCGTGTTCGACCCGGGGAGCCGGTCGTCGCGGGCTCAGGGCCGGGACGGTGGTTCGAGGGGCGGTTCGGGTCCCGGGGCTGCGGAGGACGGTTCGGGTCCGACGGATAAGAAGCAGAAGAAGCGCGGCATGGGGGGGCTCTTACCCAAGCAGAAGGGCGGGCGCGGGGGACGCGGGGGAGGACGCGGGAGACGGTGACGCCGCTCTCAAGTCGACTAAGAGTTTTAACCGAGAACCACCGCGTCGAAGGTAACCGCAAAGTACGCTACTGGTCACGCGCGAGTCTCCCTACGCGCGACCCCCTTATGCGCCAACCGATCCCGCGACACCCTGAGATTCCAGCGCCGCTATCTTCCGCCGCAACTCCTCGATCTCGGTGATCGGATCGGACGCAAGTATACCATCGTCCACCTCGACTGGACCCGAATCGTCAATCGACTCGTCATCCGCAAACGCGCCCGGGGCTGGCGGGGGAGGTCGGGGCGGTTCACTCGCCTCGACGTCCACGCACTCCGGGCCGGGCATCGATGCGGGGGTTTCATCCGTGCCATCCGAGGGGGTTTCATCGCCGTTAGGGTTCACCGCCGCGGGTACCTCCGGCTCGCACTCGTCGGCGCTAATGTTACTAATGTGAACGTCGGCAGTGTAGTCGTGATGCAGCGCGTCGAAGACCAGGTCCGCGTACGACACGTGGGTGGGTGCCACGTGCGCGGGCCCCACGTGCGTCCGCGTGTACACTCGTTCTGCGTGTACACTCGTTCGGTGCATCGTCTCTCCATTCGAGGGAGTGACGTTGAGTGACGTTCCCTCGTCCATCGCGGCGCAGGCTCGTTCGGCTCGTTCCATGGCGAGCGCCATCTCGTTGGCCGCCGCCGTCGCGGCCGTCCGCGCGGCGACCTCCGCCTCCCACTCCCACTGGCTCTGCGCCCTCCGCTCCGTTCCGCTCCGATGCCCGGGGTCGGTCTCCATCGCGGGTGGGGTGTTCACGGCATGATCCCCCGCGCGGGCCCGGGCGTCGTGACTCGGCACGGGGGTGTTGGGATTGAACCACGACGTGAAGGTTGTCCATCCGTTGGACGACGACGTACTGGGAGCGGGCTGTTGGGGCGTGTGTACGGGGGCCGTGGTGACGGCCTTGTCGTACAGACCCCGGGCGCTCTTACCGCCCGCCTCGCACGCGTCGCTCACCGCGGCGCCCATGCTCGTCGCGGTCGCCGCCGCCCGGTCCTCCAGATCTTTGTACGTCGTGTACGCGGCGTACCCTTGCTTCATCTGCGCCAAGGACGGTATCGTGCTCATGGTTCACCTGAGATACGTCTCGGGTACGATGATGCGTGTTTGGAACGGGCCTAACCACGGACACCACCGGCCCTGGCGCCCCCCGGGTCGTCAGGGACTCTCTTCTCCGTGCGGTGCCGTCTGGTTTTTTCAGTTACACGAGAGAGCGCGCGCGAGGCTGCCCCCGGTCAACATCTCCATCGCCAAAATCGCCAAAAAAGCTTCTCCACCCAAACCCGAATTCCCCTTTTCCCCATCGCTAAATACCCAGCGTGGCGAGATTGCGGATAGGACGGTGCCCAGTGGACGAATTGGAATTACGTTTGGAATTGTCTCGGCGCGACGAATGGGAGACCCGGGAAAAGGTCAGCTTTTTTCAGCCTGGCCAATCAGCGCCTCGACGTTTCGCACCGAATCCGGATAGGTCGAGCCATGCGGGACCCATGCGACCCAGTCTGAATATTTGTATTAAAAAACCAAATCCGATTTGCCATGTGGCGGGTACATCGAGATATTTAAATACAAATCCCGAGTTGGCACTTCCAAGCTCATTTAGACTGGCGTTTTAAGGTTTGGCGAGTGGACGAGAAAAAAGCGCTCAGTTTAACTCGGGGGAAAATTTAGAACCTCGACGCATATTTCAACGCGCGCGTACTCGACGCCAGTGACCCGCACGCGCGATTCGCAGTCGGTGAACGCCCATCGCGGTCGGCACTCGACGTATCAGTCTCGAGTTTTCGCCAACAGGCTGAGGCGGAACGTCCACACCGGCCGACCAAACTCGCATGGTTGTAACGCAGGTGGAAGCGACGGGGTACCACCCGAACCCTCCCTCAAAACGAGCGGGCACCGAAGAGCCGCGGGTGATGTCGGTGCGTCCCGCGCGCGATGTCGACGATACCTGACCGCCATCCCCATCCGTCACGTCTTCTTCGTCACGTGGACGACACATCCGTATTGACCAAACGTTCGTTCCCATCCGTGTTCGCAGGCTGCACCGACGCTTCCGGCGCTACCCTCGCACGGTACGTTTCTCAATTGGTTCCCTCGAAAATACCGACCCGCCAATGGAGCCTCCGCGGACGCGTCGCGTGGGCGACGTGCGACCCCGGAGGCGCCCGTTCGACCCCCGGGGACCGATACCAACGTCGTGTTGAACACGTCGTCGGGGTCAAACGCGCCGTTCACGCACTCGAGCGCGGCCACGCGCCACGTCTTTCCCCGACTGTCCGCGCCCCCTCGGGCACCACCTCACTTTCAAACGTTCGACCCTCCGTTGTCCCTTCGAATATCCGCTGACATTATTCCCACCCCGATTGGACAGGCGCTTCAACCCGGACGGATGTCATCGTTTTCGCGCAGGCTCAGCTCGCCGCCGCCAAGGTACGACCCTTACCGATGCGGACCCGCCCCCCGCGGCGTCTCGCGGCGCGCGACGATACACCCGCACAACCGCGCGACCCCCGGATAGACCCACAGGAACATTCCTTCCTCGGGTCTCAGACCCGGCCAATCAGGGGTCACCGGCGAATCCTTTTGCCCGCCAAAAATATATATTTGGAAGATGTTGGTCGCTGACGATGTGACCCTCCCCCCCTCCAACCGCAGAGTTTGCTCGAAGCTAAGACCACCCCGATCGGTGGACCCACCCCCGAGAACAGCGCGGGAGTCGGCGCGAGACTTCCGCGGGATTCGCACGGCAGCTCCGACGACGAGGGTGTCCGCGGCTTCACAAACGCCGCCACCTCCCCGGTTGGCAAAATCAAGTTGAACTCGAATGGTTCACACCTTCCCGAGTCCCTAGACGCGTCGCCCAGGCCGTGGCTTCAACAGCACGCCACCGGCAGGCGATCTAACCGCGCCAGGGTGGTGAACGACTCGTTCTGCCAACGCTTCGAAGCCGCGGAGGCTGGCCAACTCAACCAGGCCCGGCGACTGGGTTTGGTGGAGAATTTGGTCACAAACGCGCGGCCGAGACACGAACACTCACCAGGGCTGACCAAACCGCAGCCGTCCCGCGGTGGACTCGCGCCCATCAACCTGGACGACTCGCAGACCCCCACGCTGATCCACGCGCCCAAACCACGGGTACCCCTGCCTCCGCACCTCACCGCGGCGGTGCTCGCGGAGAGCGGCCGACCAGTCACCGCCACACCGCCGCCGCACCTCCTCGGAACCGTGCGTAACGCCGCCGAGCTCCTCATCGGGTCACCCGGCGCAGGGATGGCCGCCGCGGATACGCTGCTGCAGATGCTCATGATGGGACCCGCGGACTCGCCATCGATCGAGAAGGGTGCGAGCCCCGCGACGGTCGGGGCGGCCGCCGCCGCCGCCGTCGCCGCCGTCACGAAAACGGCGCAGCGATCCGCCGCTCGATCCGGCAACGTTTCTAGAAGGACGACGTCGTCCCTCGCGCCCAAGAAGCGTTCCAGAAGCGTTCCAGATGCCACCGAGGGCGCACGCGTCGGCACCCAGAAGAAGGGCAGGCGCGGGACACACGCGACGCACACCAACCCGCCACCCCCCGACGACGACGACGAAGACGTCCACCGCATCGTCCCCGAGACGGCTATGTACCACGCCGCCTCCGCCGCCGCCGCTAAACGTCGGATGCTCCCGTCCAGGGGCGGTGGCAGGCAGAAGGTGCACCGCCCGTGGACCCTCCCGGAGGTTGAGGCGCTGGTGGAGGGTGTCGGGCACTACGGCCGGGGCCAGTGGGCGGACATCAAGTCGTTGGAGAGCGACGGCGTGGCGGAGGCGCTCGTGTCGCGGAGCGCCGTGGATCTCAAGGATAAGTGGCGCAACCTCCTCCGCATCGCCATGCTCCCCGTGCTGTACAAGCGACGCGAGGCGACGGAGATCCCGCCCGCGTTGCTCGCCAAGGTTCGGGAGCTCGCCGCGCAAAAAGGTTCGCCGGGGCGGAGCGGGACGGAGACCTGGGAATCCTCTCCGGAAACCTCCCCGGATGGAACCGCCGGTGCCAACTCTGAGCCCAACGGCCCCAAGGGTGTGCGCAGGTCCAAGCACCACTCGCCGTGGACCCTGACCGAGTCAAAAGCGTTGGTGGACGGCGTGGACACCGCGGGGGGATGCAGGTGGACCGTCATCAAGAAGCTCGGGCTGGAATCGCTCGAACGACGAACCGCGATGGACCTCAAGGATAAGTGGCGTAACCTCCTGCAGCTCGCGTCGTTGCCGCAGCAGTCGCGACGCAAGGCGGAGACGCCGCCGGAGCTGCTGCAGCGCGTGCTCTATCTCGAAGCCAAGTACGGCACCGCGCGGAGGAAGGGAAGGAAGAGCGCGGTGGAGGAAACGACCGAGGTTTGAGGCTTGAAAGGTTTGATCCCTCCGGATCGTCGATTGGACGGCGGGACCTGTTGTACCGACTAACTTTGTAACATCAAAACATACTTGTACGTGTTATCAAGCTACGCGCTCGTCGTATCGCATCTCTTTAGGAACTTCACGCCGCAGGCGTTGCACAGAGTCTTGGGTCCCTCGGGTCCCATGCGCCACTGCGGCGTGTTCTGCTGGCCGCAGTCGAGGCAACCCCGGCGGATCCCAGATCCACCTTTCCGCAGGAGGTACTCGCGTAGCACCAAGGAGGACCCGTTATGATCGCATACGGGTACGTCGCGCCTGCGGTTGGTGGCGTTCCAGTGGTTCTTTACCGCGTTCTCGGTACGCCCGGGGATGTTCGCTGCGATGTCGGCCCATCTGTTCCCGAGCAACTCGTGCGCGGCGATGAGGAGTCGTTCCTCTGTCTCCGTCCAAGGTCCTCGCTTGATGCTGGGGCGGAGGTGGTTGTGCCAGCGCTCGCGGCACTGCTTGCCAGCGCGCGTGTGGAGGAGCCGGGCGATCTTTGACCACTCCTTGGTGCCGTGTGTTTCGACCAACCTCACGAGTTGTGCGTCCTCCTCCTTGGTCCAGTTAGTATTGCGGCCAAGGCTGGGGCTGGGGCTGGTGTCGGGGCGGAGGTGGTTGTGCCAGCGCTCGCGGCACTGCTTGCCCGTGTGCGTGTAGAGGAGGAGCCGGGCGATCTTTGACCACTTGGTGCCGTTTCCTTGGTGCCCGTGTGTTTCGACCAACCTCACGAGTTGTGCGTCCTCCTCCTTGGTCCAGTCAGTATTGCGGCCAAGGCTGGGGCTGGGGCTGGCTCTATGCTGAGCTTCTCGAGGCGGGTCCTGATCTCCAGCCTTCGCCTCTAACGGTGACCAATCTCCACGCAATTGAAATGCGTTGCAACGCCACTGCACAGCCCGCCAACCCCGATCGAGGGTTTTAGCCATCATGTGCCAGAACTCCGTGGCACTCAGCTTTCGTTCCCGCCGATGTCGCCACAACGCGTGCATCAATTTGAAGTCCTCATCGCGGGTCCATGGTTTCCAATGATTATTGGGGTTGGTGAAGTTGGTTTGGGGCGCGGGGATCTTCTTGACGCGCTCGCGCTCCTCCCACTCCTTGACGATTAAGTCGTGGTCGGCCTCGGTCACCCACGCGTACCCCTTGGGTGCATCGAGTGCCGTGTTGGGCGTGAGCAACTCGCGCAGATTCTTGACCGTGCCCACGTTGAAGCCCTTCTCCACCTCCGCCGTGGTCCCCTCCTTTCCCTCCCGCTTCTTCGTCCCGCCGCGCCACCACCGCAGCGGCTTGGTCCGCTCGCGCGGGGACTTCCGGAGCTCCCGGCCGTCCTCCGTCTCCTCCGTATCATCGTCCTCGTCGTCGCTGATGACGATGACATCCGTCGGGGACGTATCCTCCTTCACCTTCCCGGGCTTCTGATCGACGTGGACGGGGACGAGGACAGGTTTTTTCTTCACGTAACCCGCAACCTCGGCCCGCATCTCCGCATGCACGGAGGCTCAATCGATCTCGACCCCGGTCTTGACCTTCCCCGGCTGCCGTGCGTACAACGCGGCCACCTCATGCTCCAGTCCGAGACCCGACACGGCAGCCTCCAACCCGTCCCGCTGTGGCTCGACGGGTGGATCCATTGACACGTAATTGATGGCTTCCACCATGATGGCTTTCATCAACTCGCGTCTTCTGACGGGCGGGGGCTCCCGCGGGGGCTCGGCATCCTTCGCATCCTTCGCGCCGGCATCGTCGATGACTTCGCGTTTGGCCACCGGGACGACGACGTTCGAAGCCGACGGGCGTGATGAATTCGCGGGCGCGCATGTCCACAACGCGTTCCTGGCCTCGGCCTCGGTGCGGGGTAGCATTGGGAACAGCGTCCGGCTGCCGTCCTGCGGCTCGTGCTTCTGCGGCATGGGATCGCAGGCGCATGTATGGAGCCCCGCGTGGATCTTCCGCCTCGCCTTCTTCATCTTCTTCGGCCATGTCGGCACCGCGCCGTCCTCGTAGATCTCGTCGATACCCCGCGTCTTCACCTTCTTCGGCTCGTGGACTCCCGTCGCGTCGTTCACATTCCCAGATCCGAGGAAAACCAGGTCGTCGGCCGCCGCGTCCTCGCCCTCATCGCCGGCGTCGGCGGCGCGCGGGGAGTCCGGCGGGGTGACCGGTATCGGTATCCTCACGTTGGGACGCCATATCGTCGACATGCGTCCTGACGAGTGCCCGAACACGTGCGGGGCGCGGCTGGGTTTGTGCGGTCTTGGCCAGTCCGAGGAAAGGAAGACGAATGGACGCACTTTTTGGCTCCCAGATTTTTTTCTCTTCAACAGAATTCTCAGGGGCGCCCCCCCAACTGCGACTCCGTGAGCAGGGGGCAGCCGGGGTCGAGCGCGATGGCGACGGGGTTCGCGCCCCACCCATCACGGGCCATACCCCGCGCGCGCCATCCCCTCTCTACCGACCCGGGATACAACCCCATCCTCCCCATCGGCGGCGAGAAGGAGCGCGTGCTCATGCGATTCCTGGCGGACCAGCCGTACGCGTCGGGCGGGGAGTGCCCGCCCTCGCCGCCCAGATCGTTGCTCGCGTCCAACGCCGCGTCCAACGACACGAGGGACTGGTGGGGCACGCCGGACGACGGGACCGGCCCGTGCATCGCCGGGGAGACGTGGTGCGGCGAGTGCCTCGTCGTCGTCAACGCGGGTCCACTACGATGCTCGTACCAGTGGCAACGACAAGCCCCGGGCGAGTCTCCTCCGGAGTCCATCCCGGGCGCGACCGGCCCGCGGTACGTGGTCACCGAGGACGACCTGGGATGCAAACTGCGGTGCGTGGTATCACGTACACGGATGCGCCCAGACACGAAGGGTATTGGCCCATCCAATGCGACATCGAACAGTCATCAGTCGGCATCCCAATTGATCCAATCAAACGCCGATCCATCCTTCGACGACGACGCGTCCGGCGAAGAGATTCATCACACGATCGCATCCTCCGAGTCCGTCGCCACGCACGCGCCCTACCACTACGCCAACGGGGGAACCACGGGCTTGAACGACGTCGTGGCACTCGCGGACAGCGGCCTCACCTCCAGCAGGCACCCGGGATCGCGCCCGGTGCCGCACGGCGCCGCGGGATCACTCGGGCACGCCCGCGCCGAGAATCCATCACCCGGCGGCGCCGTCAACTCACCGAGGCGCGAGATCGTCTTGAAGCCACCGCACGGCGGGGGACATCACGTCGTCGAGGCCACGTTCGCGCTCGGGTGCCAACGCGAGGGCGAGGGTCACGAGCTGTCCGCTCGAGGCTTAAACGAAGAGGCGAATGAAAAGTACAAGGAAGCTGAGCGGTGTTACCGGAGAGCGGCCGAGTCAGACGGCGGGCACTGCCTCGCGCGGTGCCGGCTCGGGCGGATGATCGAGCAGGGGTGGGGATGCGCCCCCGACCCAAACGCCGCCGCGGCGCTCTACCGCGACGCCGCGAAGGAGGGATGCGCGGAGGCTGAGAACAACCTCGGCGCGCTCCTGTACCTAGGGATGGCGACCGATACATCGATTGAAGGTCCAATGGGCAAACACCCTAGGGATCCCGACGAGGACGCCGCGAATGCTGCGGCGCTGTTCCACCGCGCGCGGTCCCGCGGCCTCGGCGCCGCGTGCAGCAACCTCGCGCTGTGCTACGAGGAAGGGAGGGGGGTGCGGGGCGGTCAGGATTTGGACCGCGCGAGGGCGTTGTACGACGAGGCGGCTCGGGGCGGTGAGTTTTTTTCTTTTTCTTTCCGTATGGGCAATTGGAATGACGTCGTGTTTTTTTCACAGGTGTTGTGAGCGCGTTTGCGGGGTGCGGATCGGTGGCGCTGATGCGGGGCGACTTGCGGGATGCGGTGGCGTCGTTCCGTGTGGGCGCGGCGCAGGGAAGCGACGACGCGTCGGAGCGGCTCAGGGCGCTCACGCTGCGGCACAGGCGGGGAAAGGCGCTGGTTGGGGTCGCGGCGGCGGCGGCGGCGGGCGAGTCTTCCAAAACTTTGCCGTCGAATCGGTTGGGCTCGGGGACCGACCTCGGGACCATACGCAGCGAGCCGGACACGTCGCGAGTGCCGTCCATGCAGGCCAGCGACGACGTCTTCGACGAGGATACGCTCGAGTTACGAACCACGACGGGCGACGGGACCCAGGAAGAGACTGAGTTGACGTATGAACGGGAGGTGGCGCGATACCACCGGCTGTCGCAGGTTCTGTTTGACCGGATGGTTGGAAGCGGGGACCCGGCGTTGGCGCGCGCGGCGGAGGAGGCGGTGCGGGAAGCCTTCCCCGAGATGAACGCCCACCACCGAGTCGATTCAAGTTGACTTCATGGGCGCGTCGTAGTTATTAGCTGACGTTATAGTGACGAGTGTTACAATCTATTTTTCCGAAGACCTGCGCGACCTTAGCTTCACGGGCATGCCAGCCTTGGTGTGAATCGTCGCCCCGGTGATCATCTCCACCTGCGCCGGGTCGCACCCGAGCTCAAAATCGAACCGTTTCAGTAAAACGCTCAGCGCCACCGTCGCCTCCATCATCGCGAACATGTCACCCGCGCACCGCCGTTGACCGCCCCCAAAGGGAAGGTACGCGAAATCTGTCACGAACAAAACAAGCCGTCTCAGTACAATTGCCCGTACGGACTCCAATACAAAAAGAAACTCACCAGTGGCGTTTTCGTTGGGATAGAGCCCCGTGAACAACTCGGGCTGTAAACCGCCCCAGCCCTCGATGGACTTGTTATTGAACGGGCGCTTGAATCTCATCGGGTCGAATTTGTCCGGTTCATCCCACAGGTCCGGGGATCTGTGCAGGTTCCACACCGCGATGAAGCAGTCGGTGCCCTTCTTCAGCGTGATCTCTCGGCCCATCCCGCCGGCGGGCAAGGTGACATCCTCCAGGGCTCTGCGGATCAAGATGGGCGGCGCCGGGTACATGCGCATACCCTCCGCGAGGCACAGCCGCGTTCGCTCCAGCTTACGGATCTCCTCCACCGTGGGAACGCCGTTCGGGTCGGCGACGATGGCGTCCACCTGTGA
>MDSX01051766.1_pt1 | contig 13327 bp, 21 predicted proteins | sample 811141 | NCBI WGS metagenome assembly MDSX01 (sample SAMN05326642, study PRJNA326480) | marine metagenome | isolation source: seawater | place: Atlantic Ocean: South East | collected 2010
ATAACTTACTTAAATATATTCCAAATCTTAAAAGATACTTTGTTGAGAAAGTTATCAAAAAAGTAATTCCGAAAAAGAATTTCCGGAAAATGAATATTAATATAGTTCTCATTCTTTCAAAAAAAGTAAAAATGATAGAAAAAAGTAAAAGTAAAATTATTAATACAAAAAATATCAATTCAGGTGTATGTATTCATAGTAGTAATCCAAAAGATGTACATATCATTATATACAGAAAAGAAGATCTAATGAAAGTCTTATTCCATGAAATAATTCATTACATTGGAGCTGATCTGAGATTTTATGATGAATTCAAAATTAATAATATCGAAATGATGATTAAGAAAAATGTTCAATCATTATTGAATGTCGATATTTATTTTAATGAAGCATTTACAGAAGCTCTTGCGAGATATCATTATATAAAGTTTATGATAAAAAATAATAATCCAAACTTGAATTTGAAAAAACAACAAAAATATTCAATAAAAGTAGTAAAGAAATTTTTTGCTTTATATGATTGTAGAACATTAGATGAATTTTCAAAACTAAAAAACTATAATGAAGAGTCTCATGCATTTTCTTATATTGTTATTGCTTCTGCATTGTTAAATAATGAAGATTTTATCACAAATATAATCATAAATAGGAATATGGAAAATTTGGAAAGAATTGTATATAATTCATTATTTTTAAATAATGAATGGTATGAAAAATCTAAAAATAAAAGTGGTTTAAACAAAGATCAAATGCAATTCTATTTGAAACTCAGTATATAGAACTGAAAGCTATTTAAAGTTTAATATAATGTTATTAATTATTATATTATGACAACAGAAGAAGTCACAGAAGATACTGTTTTTCATAATAAACTAATAGAGTTCAATGAAAAAATTAACGAGATGGTAAAACAAATGAAAGAGTTGCAAGCATATGGTAAAGTATTGGATAAAGAATTCAATGCTGTGTCTAAACAACTGATGAAACTAAAGAAAATCAAAAACAAATCTTCATCGAGACCTCTAAGTGGATTCGCTGTTCCATCACGTCTAACTGATGAATTATATGAATTCCTCAAAATTCAGAAAGGAACTCTTATTGCTAGAAAAGATGTTACAAAAATGATGAATGAATATATCGTCAAACATGAATGCAGAGATGAAAAAGATAAGAGAAACATTATTCCTAATGAAGAACTACAAGCACTGTTTAATTGTGGTCAAGACGAACAAATTACATATTTTAATCTTCAGAGTTACATGAAACAACACTATCTTAAATAATTGATATTAATTGTTTTTTTTATCACATAATTATATATGGATAATGATATCGAATTAAGAAATGCTATTGATAAAAGCATAGAAAATGTTAACTATTTCGATTTAGGAATGGTTCTGTATGTCATGTATAAGTATGAATATGTTGTAACAAGCATTAAGAATAAAACATGGTTTCATTTCAAAGATCATAAATGGAATAAAACTGAATTCGGTCCATATAAAGAATTATCTACTGAAATAATTACAAAATATAAAGATGAGTTATATGAACTAAATAAAATGCGTAGAAAAAATAAAGAAAAAATAATCAATTGTGAAAAAATTCTCACTTTATTAATTGATACTACAAGTAAAGAAAAGATTTGTAAAGAATGCCTTTATATATTTTATTATGATGATTTCATGACAAAATTAGATAGAAATGTTCATTTGATTCCATTTACAAACGGTATTTATGATACCAACTTGTCCACTTTTAGAAGTGGTAAATTTGATGATTATTTATCAATATATATAAATGATCAATTCAAACATATAAACCAAAACACGAAAAATGTTATTAAAGATTTCAATATATTTAGAAACATAATTGTTTCCAAGAGAAAAAATGAATTTCAATTTTCATCAAATAAAAATTGATCTGCATATGTAATTTAAAATTAACTTAAAGACAAACTATATACTAATATATACAACAAACTAACAATATGGGCAGCACAAGTGCAGTAATCACAGTAAAAGAATTTGACATCAGCAAGCTATCTTTCGGTGATGTAAAGAAGCTTGAAAATAACGGAAAATACATTCCTATGTATTATAATAAAAGTCCATTTGTTATTCAAACACCACAATGTCATGCACCTTATGGAATGAATGTCTTTAAAGATGAAAAAACAGGCAACGAAAGTTTCTCTCTAGAATTGTCTTTCAAAGACAGAGATACAAGACCAACATTGCAAAGTTTCTTTGAAATTCTCAATGAAATCGATAATCGTGTTCTTGAAGAAACAATGAAGAACTCTCAAGCATGGATTCGCAAACCTCCTAACAGAGATGTCATTGAAGCACTTTTCACACCTACTATTAAGTATCCAAAAGATAAAGAAACTGGTGAAATTATTGATAAGTATCCTCCTACTTATCGTGTTAAACTAAAGAAAAACCAAAATGGTGCATTCCGTTGTGAATGCTACGATCATGCTACAAAAGAAGACCTTTCTATTGAAGCTATCATGCCAAAGATGGAAGGCTCTAAGATTACAACTATTGCTAACTGTAGTGGTGTATGGCTAGCTGGTGGTAAATTTGGAATTTCGTGGAATGCTTCACAACTACTTGTTGCAGTAAACACAGGCATTAAAAAGTTTGCATTCCGTGACCTTGAGGATGATGATGAACATGTTTCTTCTGACAAAAACAAAAATGAGGAAATCACTACTGAGATATCAAATGATGTAGATACAAGTGATGATGAAGAAGTTGTTGATGAAGAAACAAAAGAAGAAATTGTTATTGAAGAAGAAGAAGTTGTTGATGAAGATAAACCACCTAAGAAGAAAGGTGGACGTGGTAAAAAGTAAATATAAAAATAAAGTATATTAAAAGAAAAAAATAGAAACCTTTTATTTTTTCATCATATCATGATCATATATATCCAATATATGTTTGACTGTATCGCTTCTTTGAATATCATTTGTATCTAGTTCAATAACACAAATAAAGTCATCATCAATTTCTTCGTCTGCACTATAGTCTTTAAATCGTTCAATAAAATCAAATAATCCATTTGTTTCACCTACATCCAAATCACATTGTTGCAAATCACCGGTTACAATCATACTTGATTCTGTACCAATTCTAGTTAACAATGTTTTCATTTGATTATTTGTAGAGTTTTGCATTTCATCTGCAATTACAAGTGTATTATGGAAAGTTCTACCACGGATAAATGATAATGGAGCTATTTCAATTTTACCACTTTCTATATGATATTCAAGGTTATTTTTGGTTGTAAACATCATAAAATTGTCATAGATTGGTATCATCCAAGGTAGCATTTTTTCATTCAAATCTCCTGGTAAATATCCATGTTCTTCATCTAAAGCAACAGCTGGGCGTGTAATTATAACTTTCTCATACATTCCGGAATTTAATTCTTGTATAGCATGTGCACATGCTAACATTGTTTTTCCAGTTCCAGCTGGACCATGGGCAATAGTTACTTTTTTATTACTTAAGCTTTGTAAATATAATTCTTGATTATGTGTACTTGTAAACCCTGTATACAAAGGAGTTCTTTCATTTTTTACTTTCGTATTAGATGTTTTTTTTATTTTCCCACCAGAAAGACACATAACGTTATTTTTGCAAAGTTGTATTACTGATCTGACTAACATATATAAAATAGTATTATAATAAATATTCTTTTTTGAACATGAATAATTTTAATATTGATATTGATGTCTTGGCACCAATGATATTTTTAAAAAATCCTAATGATTTATCTATAGAATTAAATATATTAGATCCTCTTAAAAATACAAAAGATATATTTTATTTCTGCACTGATTTATTTCTTAAAGGTATATTTTTCATGAATGCAAACAAACACATGAAAGTCGTTATCAATGATTTAGCAATGGATAATATATTCATTACTGTTAAAAAATTAAAAAATGCTAAAATACAAACTAATATAACTATTGACGGAACCGAGATTGATAAGAGTAAATATAAATACATCATAAAAAACTCTATAGACCGTGTTAAAAAAATGCCAGATAATGAACTTTTACAAAAGTATTATTTATTAATTCCAATTAATGACTCTATATATAAGATATCATTTCAATTACTTCAATAATCTAATGATTTCTTCGTTCCATTTATTTTGAATGTATACGTTCTTAGGATTATATTTACAGATTACATCAACACATTTCTTTTTATCTACATTTGTTATACGTGCTTCTTCTAAAAGATCTACAGCTTTACAAACATCGAATGAATCATATAACAAACCATTATTAAAAGGTTCACAATTATGAACAATTTGTCTTCCTAAATAAAATAATTCAAGGTGTAAAAAGTTAAGATTATTCATCATAGTATAACTTATAACAATTGTTTTGAAGTCATTATTATCTTGAATAAGTTTCAAACTATAAGGCATAATCATTCTACCATATGTTTCAATTTTACTATCTTTGAAAATAGACATATTTTCGTAGTATCCATTAGATTCAAATTTTTCTTTACAAAACATGTAAATTTTGTTTAATCTATTAGGGTATTTCTTATAAAAACGTTCTGCAATCAATAAGGGTACAAATGCATTTTTGTGTATACTCATATTAGGTTCATAAATGCATATATTTACTTTTTCATTATTTGATTTATTTTTCAGTTGTATGCTTTCGTTTTTTATGTATGATTTAATAATATCAACATCCCAAACATAAGGTAAAATCTTTACAGGAACATTGTAAACAAGATCCAAATAACTTTGTGAATATCCATACATCTCAAGCACCCATACTTCATCTATATAAGAGTTATTATAATTCTTCATTATATTATGAGTATTAAAGACGAATTCTTCTTGAAGTAATATATACAAATTACCACATAGTATATCAACTAATTTGACATTGTTACTTTTGATTTTTTGTAATATTTCTTTATTGATATTATCAGATAACGTCAATGATACCATAAGTATAATGTCGTATGTTTTAATTTCGTTATTATGAAGAGGAAAAACTTTTATAGGAAACATTTCATCATATATTTCATAATCATTCTCAATAGTCACAAAATTACATTGACAATCATCAATCATATTTAACATTTTATAAATGAATAATGCTTGTTGAACACAACCATTAATAAACAAACTTTCTGGTTTTTTAATCAATACACCGACTTTCATCATATTACAATTTAATATTAAAATAGTAATTAAAATTTGATAAATATACGAAATAATATATAGACATTAATATATTAATAATGAGTCTTGTAAAACTTGTAGAAAATACAAAATTTGTTGTTATAAGTAAGAAAAATTGTCCAAACTGTAAGAAACTTAAAGAATTATTTGATGATAAAAAACTTAAATATGATTATATCTTGATTGAAGATTATATGGAATTATTTGAGGATGATGATTTTATATTTGATGATATAGAATATTTAAAAAAACGTTGGAATATAACGGCTTATCCTATGACATTCATTGATAGTAAATTTATTGGTACGTATTCTGAAATACAAAAAATGAATTCATTTGACACATTTAATAATATATTGAAAAGTAAGAATATTTCTTTTGAAGATAATGACAACTTCTAATATCATAGCATTATGTGGGTATAAACGTTGTGGTAAAGATTTTGCTTCAGAACATATTGTTGAAAAATATAATTATTTACACTATAAATTTGCTAATAAGTTAAAAAAAATTGTAAAAGAACTTTTTGATTTTGATGATGAACAAATCGAAGGTAATAAAAAAGAAAATATCGATTCTATATGGGGAATAAGTCCAAGACAAGCTATGCAATATATTGGAACTGAGGTTTTCCAACATCATATGAATAATTTAATTCCTGGTATAGATAAATCATTATGGGTAAGAACACTCGTTAATGAAATAAACAAAAACAAGCCAAAAAATATAGTCATTAGTGATATGCGCTTTAAGCATGAATATGAATACATCAAAAAACACCTTAATACATATAAGCTTACAGTAATTAAAATTATAAACAACGATAGAACATGTGATGACCTTCATATATCAGAAAATGCTTTCAATCAAATACCATCTGACCATGTTATTACAAATGCATTCGATTCACAATTCGTTACTAAAATTGAAAATATTGTAGAACAATTATCGATAAAACGTCTGGTTGTTAATCAAAATTAATAGTTGTAGTTTTATTTGAAAGTATTTTTATATTAGATTTAACAACTAAATCATCCAAATTTTTTTCATGTAACTTTAATTCTTTTTTTTTTTTACAGTCTTTTGATATATATTCATTTGTTCTTCTAAATCTTCTAATCTAGAAGATATATAGTCTAAAATTCCATTTTCGATAGCCCATTTAAAGAAATTCAACTGTCCTATTGTAGTGTTCATGAATTCATTATCATTAAAATAAAATGTGATTCGTTGTCTACGTCTAAAGGGATCAAACTTAGTTTTCTTATATGCTTTAAGTTGAGCTCTATAATTTTGATATATACTTGTAATATTTTTGTTATCTTTATTGTTTTTACAATAATTTGTAATAAACCAATCTATTAGTCTTAATGAAATATTAGATTGACTATTAATAATAGAAAGTAATATCGATACATTATTTTCGTTAGAATAAAAATCTTTTAGTGATAATAACAATAACTCATTTGAATTATTCATAATATAATTAAAACATTAATGCTCTTATGTGTTTAAATAATTTATTCGCATTCGTTGATTTCAAGAGGTCTTCTGTTAAGATCGGGTTGAATGGTAGTTTGGTTCCAGGGAGATACTTTGATTTGAGGATTAATTGGTTCAGATCTTAATTGCATGTTAGCATTTCTAAGACTTGTACCAACAGTATTAATACCTACATGGTAACCAGCGGTTAAAAAGTTTTGGTTTTTAAGTTCACCTTGACCAGCTGGGTTTACTTGAGCCCATTTGTTGTTAGCAGCATCTTTAGGAAGTAAATCCTCAGCAGTTAATTTATCTCTAGGAAAACAGTCATTTGGAGCTTTAGACTGTTTGAAGTCTACAGGTTTGTATTGTTCATTAAGGTCATCTTCAGAAGGAAGAACAGGGTATTTTTCATCAACCGGTTCTTTCACATTTCCTACGATTTCTTGCTTGAGTTCTGGTTCGGGAGCTTGAATATTAACAATGTCAGAATCAACATCTATAGTAGGAACAGTTTCTTCGAATTTCTCAGCAACCTCAACCATATTTTTTTTGTAGTACTCACTAGCTAAAAAGACGAGAACTGTTCCGGCTAAAATTACTAAGACAGTTCTGATATAAGGATTATTAATAAAATTAGCTCTCTGCATTCTATATTTTTATTAATAATTAGATATTATTTTAGATAAATCATATAAATTATCTTCCAATTTAATCATTTCAGACAATGGTATATTATCCAGATCTATGATATGAAATTCGTCTATTTTTTTTTTTATATTATATATCTTAGTTCTTAATGATTTACGAATGTCCATTATATCCACATAATCAGGTTCAGGAACCACCTCTACATCAACACTTTGAGTGTCGGTTATTTTTATAATCTTAAATAATAGCCTAGACTCGGAAATGGTATACAGTCTACATTCTATGTTATATTGACGACGTTTATCAATTATATCTTTCAAAACAATTTTATTAGAAAAAGACATATTTAAAGTGATACCATTCTCAGTCAGTTCGAACGAATTCATTACGTTATTTTCTTTTTCGATTCTAATCAAAATTGGATATACATTATCTAAAGATTTGCTCTTAAGTTTTATACTATGCATTGTATAATCTAATATTGTGCAATTGTACAAATTAAAAATGACTTTATCACCTTCTATAGTTACAAATTTATTATCTTTTAAAGTAGTATTCATCATCTTATATTTTTGTATATATGTATTTAATTAATGCTTAAAAAATCACGCATTATATTAAAATGGATAATGATACAAATACTTTCATAGATGAATTCTTCAAAGATTTAGAATCTGAACAATTAAAAAAAAATATTAAGATTTTTATAGTAAAACCCATATTATCTATGATTTATAATGAATTATTTCCATACATTTGTTTTTTTACAAGTATATTAGTTCTATGTATTTTTTTATTATTATTTGTAATATTTATCTTAGCGTTTTATAATTGAGCTACTAGAATTCATATAAATGTATTTCAAAAGATCATCTTTCAATTCTTTCTTATAACGAAAGTCTAAATTAAAACTCTTAGGTATATCTGTATGATTAAGTGATTTAAAAATATCTGTTAATATGTTATTTAATATATTTTTGTTCTCCTCTAGCCAAATTGAATAGTCAATTTGTTTAGCCATATTAGTGTCGTATAATACTGATATATTTATTTATAGGTATTATCTTTAAATATGAATTCTGAAGAGATATATCTATCATATAATATTGATCTGCTCATGGATCTTTATGAAAAAATCAAATACAAATCATTCTACAACGGAGTATTAGATAAAAACACACACAGTAGTAATTTTATCAATATTATTATAAAAAACATAGAGTATGTAGAAGTATGTAATGAAGATGATGATAGTGGAGACGAGCACGAATATTATAATTATGAAACTTAAAAAAATATATACCTAATATTTAAAATGGAAAATAAAACAACACCTAAAACAACACCTAAAACAACACATAAAACAACACCTAAAAAAACATCGCCTAAAAAACTAGTTACTACCAAACATTCTTGTGGAAACAAAGGAGGATCCGTTCTATCTGACATGTCTAAACTTGCAGTTCCTTTCGGTCTCATTGCTGCTAAAAATAGTTTAGAAAAGTTCATTGCTAACAGAAATAATGAAATTAAAAAAAAAGTCAAACCTGATTCAAAACAAAAATCTTCAAAGAAACTTAAAACTAAACCTAAAGCTTAATGTATAAATTATCACCCAATTCTTTAATAACTGATTCTGTTTTTTCATCATAAGAACAACATAATGTTTCTTTGAATTTATAAATATGAGATAGTTCAATTAAATCATCAAATGAATATCTCGATTTACTAATATTTTTTATTATGAAAATAACTCTTTTGTTATACTCTTCAGAAGGCTCATCTTCATCTTTCGGAATATCGATTATAATGTTTTTGTGTTTTACAAGCATGATAATCACTATACAATATATATTATGTATTAAATCAATTTTTAAAATCTTTTTTTTATTTAAACATGGTAGCTATTTCCTATAATAATTCGGAAAAGAAATATGTCATTAATGTCACTGAAAATTTACCCAAAGAATTCCTCAATCTTGTTAACGATATTGTTAAATTTGTTATAGTTATTATTATATATAATTTTATGTTATATTCCAAAGAACCTAATCTATCAAACATACAACAAACATTTGAACAAATTTTCTATGTTGTTCTTGGTCTTGCATTTTACTGGATTATATTCTTTAAACTATTTAAAACTGTATAAACAAAAATAACAATCATATGTTTATCATATCCCTAATTATTTTTCACACATAATTCATTTAAAATATTTGATCCATAAACTATATAAATGTTCAAGAATAAGAAAGAAAATATCGCTAACATAAATAATCATGACGACATAGTATTCAAAAAGACACATTTTATCAAAGCTGAAAAAAAAACAGAACTAAATAGTAATGTTTTACACGACATTGAAATGATAGAGTCATTTTCTCAATCATCTAACACCATTTCAAGTCAATTCGTAAAAAATCTACATTTCGATGACTCAGTCATGTACGTAAATGACATATTATCAACACCAATATATGATAAAAATATTTTATACCAAAGACAGAATTTTTTATCATCATATAATTTCAAAAACAATGAACATCAATTTCGAGATATATTGGATAGATTTTCAAGCATCAAATGGGTTCTTACTAAAAGAGATGCAGATTTAGAACAACTTCTTCAGACTGTATATTTCTCTTGGTGGATATTCAAATATGCAAACTCTTCATCGTTGTCATTAATAACTAAAAACATTTATTACATCTTACTATCACCAATGATTGGAATTATGTCACCCATCATATATTTCATCTTACCATATTTGATTTTAAAATTCAAATTCAAATTTAACATACCATTTAAAACATACATAAAGACCTTATACCAGGTGTCCACTGCAAACTTATATAGTAATGAAGGAAGCAATCTATTGAAAACGGTCTCTTATATTTCATACATTTCTTCAATAGTATTCTATTTCCAAGGAATTATGCAATCAATAGATACATCAAAACATACTTTTCTTATAACCAGAATCATTACTAACCATATGAATAACATATACAAGATTTATCAATCTTATGAATTCTTATACAATACTTTTAGTTCTAATCCTTTTTATAAAATTGAAAAAATTCATATTGATAATTTCAATACGCACACAATACAAAGACCAGTGTTACTTTCAGATTTTGGATTAAGATTAAAACACTATAAAAAGATTGGAAATCACGTGATTTCATTGGATGAAATGATGAAACAAATTTTTATTTTTGACACATTGCATTCTATAAAACTTACAATTAAAGAACTACATTTATACCCAACATCTTTTGATTTCACCACTCAAATACCATATACACATTTTAAAAAATTGTGGCATGTTTGTTTACATAAAGATCCTGTTAAAAATTCTTTCTCAAATAAGTGCCATAATAGAAACACAATTGTTACTGGACCCAACGCCGCTGGAAAGTCAACATTCATCAAATCAGTTCTTATCAATATTATGTTATCTCAAACTATAACATTTTGTGCATCTGAGGAATGTATTATTACTCCGTTCGAGTATATTGGTTCACAGATAAATATCCCAGATAGTACTGGACATGAGTCTTTATTTGAAGCTGAGATGTATAGATGTAAACATAATATTGATTATGTCAGAAATAATAAGAATAAAAAAGTCATTTTATTTATGGATGAAATATTCAATAGCACGAATGTTGTCGAAGGTATAAGTGGTGCTTATTCTATTCTAAAGCATTTAGCAGATTGTAATAATTGTATTTTATATGTTACTACACATTTTCCGTATCTAACTAAACTACATAAAAATTCATCATTTAATCTATATAAATTCGATTGCTCTAAGAAAAATAATAATGCTATATGTTATGATTATAAAATATCCAAAGGCGTTAGTGAACAATATGTCGCGTTAGATATATTAAAATATAACAAATTTAATGAAGATATCATAGATCTAGCAAATAATATAAAAGATGAAATATTATCCTGTGTTTAATTCACTTAAATAAATAAGTACAATATCTATAAAATAATGCCAAAGCAAATTATAAATACCAAAATGAATATACAAAATATTATTATATTATCTGTTTTTATCATTGGATGTTTTATCCTTTATAGAATGATATCTGTTGTTCAACAACAAGTATTAGTTTTAAAGAATGAAGTTGTTAATATGAAATTACAATCTGAGGAACACGTAAATAATACAATTAATTCTTTTTGCGCTGTTGCTAAAAATGAAGACGATGAAGTAGTTTCCGTTAATTCTGAGCAAATAAATAATATAATGAGTAAGCTCAATGGTTCAAGTGATTCTTTAGAAAGCAGTGTCGTAGCACAAGATATAATCAATTCAATTGTGGTAGATGAACCAAGTGTAAATCAAGAAGATGGTATCTCTGAAAATATGATGAAACAAACTTCAAATGTTGAAGATATTGATGATGATATTAAAATTATCAGAACACCTATAAAACAAACTTACGATGAAACAGAACTATCTACTAAACAACTTTCTGAATTAAAACATATTCTAAAAAGTATTTCAACAAAACCCGTAAGAGGTAATAAAAATGAAATTATTCAAAAAATATTAGAATCGCAATAAAAATATAATGTTATATAATAAAAGACTATGGCTACTTGTAACGAATGTGGAACACGACCTTCACAAAAAAAAGATCCTGAAGAAACAGTATTTGATTTAGCTCCTTTTGATAAAATGGCTGATGGAAGAGCTTTTACAGATTATAGATCAAGATGTCAAAAACTTACAAACATGACAAGCTATGATGAAAGAATGTTTTTAATGAATAATGCTGAAGCTATCATTGGAACTACAAACTCCAGATTTGTAAGCTCTAAATGTGCTAAAGAACCTAAACCTTCAACTATGCTTCCCGAAAAAGTCAAACAAGTATGTGACCAGAATTCTTGCAAATTTGTAATGAATGATGAAAATGGTCTTGGACTTGGAAGATAAAAATGTTATAAAAATATAATAATGACTGATTGTGAATATAAAGAATATACATATGGAAAAGATCTAGTTATTGAAGGATATTTTTCTTCTGAAATTGATGGAAATATTGTTCACTTTATAGCACCGAGTCCCCCAGATTATAGATCAAGTTTTAGTGGTTCTGCTTTACCATATGCATCAAAAAAACAAGCTTATGATAATACACCAAATATTGGAAACTTTAAATTAACAACTAATAAATCTTTTGTTATCAAATTAGCTTATCCAAATTCTTATTATGAAGATTTTTCAAATAATCTAAAAAAACCATATGTTCTTTTAAACTACTCTTTTGAAGGAGTTAAAAAAACATTGAAAATTGAACTCGATAAAATTATTAATAACATAAGAACTCTGAGACATCATGCCAATTATAACGAATTATTTTATGACAATGAATCTAATTTAGAGATTAGATCACAAGAAAAAATATTAAGAGATTCGCAATTTAAAAACATCAATAATGTTAATAGCTTTTGGGGTTTAAGACCACCAGTTTAAAAGTTAAATATATTTCCAACAAACGATTTATTTTTACTCTCAGAATTCTTTAACTCTGAATTTTTTTCAGCATCGTATCTTTTCATATCTGTTTTAAAATCACCGTAATCTAAATCTTCAGCTTTTAATAGCTGGATATCTCTAGCCTTTTTCTTATTTTTGGTTTCTGTTTCGGTAGCATCATCTGTTTTATCGCTTGGTAGTTCACCTTTTAATATTTTTTCAGAATTTAGTTTTTCTATACTAGGAACTTCTGAATCAGCATCATATAAATCTTGAATATCTTTCATTTTCATTTGCTTCTGTTTATAAATTTTATCTATTAATTCATTAATTTCATTGGAATATTTTCCATTAGCTCTTAAAGATTTGTCAAGATGAACATTATTCAATCCAAATTTTCTTAATTGTTTAACAAGTTCTTCTTCTTCGCTTAATTGGTCACTTATTTCA
>MDSX01107259.1_pt1 | contig 13324 bp, 12 predicted proteins | sample 811141 | NCBI WGS metagenome assembly MDSX01 (sample SAMN05326642, study PRJNA326480) | marine metagenome | isolation source: seawater | place: Atlantic Ocean: South East | collected 2010
TGTGTGTCGTTGGATTTGACATGTGTGTCGTTGGATTTGACATGTGTGTCGTTGGATTTGACATGTGTGTCGTTGGATTTGACATTGGGTTCTATTGTAGTTTTCTTAGAAATAGACGATTGTTGTTCCGTCTCTATCGTTGGAAATGAAAACGAACGACTGGTGTCATTGATGACTGGAAGTAAATGACCAAGATTCGATTCATAATTATCTATGCGAATATGAAAAGTGTATAGTGTATTATATTGCAATTGTGATTGTACATGAATCGTATTTGTTATATCATTAACAATGACATTCCCATCCACGACAAAAGTATCAACGGAGGGTATCCATGAGTAATCGATATACATGTTTGTATCATGTACGTTGGATGAAAGTATGTTGAACGAGACATTTCCAAATAATTCATCTGTGTTCGTATCAATATAATGATCTATGTGAATATTGTACGCTTGATATTTGAAATTTGTAGGTATGTAAATGAGTTTAGGTGTAGTGTGAATTACATCGTATACTTCATATTTTATAATAGAACTGTTGTAATTATAAAATGAAGGTAATTCTCCTACATATATTGGGAATTCAGAATATTTAGACACACTAATATTACCAAAGCTATTCCAAACGTTATTATAGAACAAGTAAATATATACATCATGTTCGATAAAGGTATCATCCACAATATTATTTATATACAAAGAGTGAACGAATTCGGAAGATAATTGTATATAACTTTCTATCGATTCAATCGGTGTTAAATCAATAACGCTAATAATATTTGTTGTGTTGTACCCTATATAACTGTTTTGTGAGTAAAAAGATACATTTGCGTAAAATTCACCTACTTGTGAAATGGCAGAGTTCAGTGGAATATCTAATGACACATCCACGAGATTCCCTTGATAGCTATTGGTATATTCGTTTGATATGATTTGATCATCATCTTTATGATACAACTGAACTGAAATATTGGAATATTCGTTTTGATTCGTATTTAATATGGTGAATTGAAGTCTGACATTATCCCCCGGTTTATAAAACATATTATCGAATACAAATTGATTGTTTAGAATACCATATACGGAACGTTGTAATGTACCGTATATATTGATTGAATTAAAGTCTACGTTGGCTTTGAATGTACGTTTAAACAAAGGTTTGAAATCCGTAATTTCTAATATATAAAATTCCTGTATTGAATTTCTATTCGGTTGAAATATATCATTGATATACCAGTGTACGTTTCCATCCCAAGAAAGAAATGATGGATGTGTGTTATCAATATTGGCGTAAATATGGATGAATCTACCATATTGCTGGTAATTGAGATTAATTTGTGGTGGCGGTACTGTATGTATACGGAACGGTTCTTTAAAAATGGCACCGATACGATCTTCTACTATTACATTGCCTGTTAAATTAATAATTCCTCCAGGTATTTTATCTTGTGAAATGTACAATTCAAATGTGTTAGAATTTTGAAAATGATCGATTTGATTACTCAACATTTGATTCGCAACAGGATATGAATCAAATTCAATCGAAGCAGTATATTTCATATAGGAATCGTCATTATTAAATCTTATTGATATTCGGTAATATTCGTAATCGAAATTTTCAAAAGATATGTTACACGTATCTGAAGTGTGTATATAATTGGATATTACAATATTTGCATCCAATATATAATTTGGCAACATCAATAAATTAATTTCAAGTTGCATTACATCCGTCACCACAGGATCTTCGGTGAACTGAATGATATTACCTGTTGTAATCGACGAATATGGACCTAAATTTGCTGTAATTTGGAAAGGTTTTGATTTGGTGACAATAAAAGATACATCTTTCAAATTACGAGCATAGTATATATTATCCATATCATTATAACTTGTATTTTGTATAATGGTAGAAAGAATAGATTGTGGTGTAAATGAAAGTATTTCCGAAGATATACGATCAATTGTATGTTCATTAAAGGGAGTTGATATAATACTAATATAATAAGAACCGTTTGTCGGTAGTATATCCTTTTCTATCAAGATATTTGTTATTGGATTTTTTTTATTGTTTACAATTAACGTATTTTTTGTTTGTAAAAGAATAGACAATTCTGGTGGTGAAATATCAATATTATCAGATATTAAATAAAATAAATCATATGGATCCGTTTCATTTATTTCAAACTCTATATTCGATTCATTATAAAATATATTACTTTGTAATAAAATACCTTCAGAAGTCTCTACAAGTTCATACGTATATATTTGTGGCTTTGAAGTAGATTCCGTGATCAGTGTATGTTCGGATACGACATGATACCTATTAAGTCGATCAATTGTATAAATTAAAATATCATATGTATTGTTGTATAAAGTATTATCGTATATGTACATGTAATTAGGAATGTTTGTAAATGAATATTCATGATTGAATATCGGAAAGTATTCAGGATATCGAATATCTCTTATTTGAACATACAGTGTATGGGGTAAATCATATAAGGTTAATGGTATATCATTTTCATTATACAAACGAATATGAATAATATTCTTTGAACTAATTTCATAAGATGTTTGTACGTTTATATATGAATTGATAATTACTAATTCGTTATCAGAAACATATTTTTGATTAAATAAATCGATTTCGCAACGAATATTGTTGATTGAGAAAGGAATAGTGGTATCTAAATTTGCATGTATACCTACATCCCATAACGTTTGCATTCCTTGAAAGGTAACATCTAAGTTTACATTAGAAAAATCACCTAAATTAGACAATGATAATTTATTATTTAGATAATAACTATTAATTGGTTCTGTGGTTATAAATGTAATCTTAAAAACATCTGATGCTTTGTAATATACACGATCTCCTATATCATATCCAACACCCGTATTATCCAAAAAAGTTAGGTTTGTAATTTGATCTGAGATGTCTCTAAAATAAGATATTTGTATAGTTGCATCAACATCAATAGGAACAAAACTCCCAATATCCATATATAATGTGTTTGGATCTTCTTTGCGAATAATAAAATTATGATTATATGTAACCCATTCATCTAATGATTGGATAGGTTTATAACGAATAATGGAATGTCCTATTTTGTCTATATACGGAATTTCAGATGATTTAAACGGTAATTCGAAACCAATCGTTTTCAATTTATTTTCATTAATTGGATCATCAATATTGGATGTATATCGATAATTTATAAATAAATCAACCTGTTCATCAAATACAGTCCATGCGTATGTTGTTTTATTTTCAAAATCATACAAATATTGTTTGTAATATAATGTACTATGACGAATAGGTCCTAAAACATCTGCAACCATTCGTCCACTAGTGGCAACAATTGGTTTCACAAAATAAGAAGTTTGAATCGAAATAGATACATTATCTAATGATCTTGATTGGTTATCAACTCTAAATATGATATTATTTTCATATGTATCAACATACGCGACACGACTCTTTTGTCCTCCGTAAAAAAAATCAAGTGTACCATCCGATTTTATGTTTACTAAATTATAAACTACTGGGTAATATTTAAACACCATATTGTCATCTGGTATACTATTAGCTGGTAGTCTGATGGTGATTCTGAGAATGTCTTCTGGTATATTCTTTTTTACAATAGCTTTGAAAGACATATGAACATGTGCAGTGGTGTCCAATATTTTTCCATTAAAATTGATATTCGACACATCAGAAAATATATCCTTATTATCTTGAAGTAAACGAATATTAATATTATCATACGATATATTTTTAGCTATATTGTATGATGGTAAATTCATATTTGCGATAAATGAAGTTTTGTCATCCAATTCTTGGATCCGATTGTTAATATCTGTTAACATCGAATCTAATCGAGAATATGTGTTGTTGATATTATCAACAACAGTGTTTACATTTTCACCACGTACATAAAGTTCATTTTCTACATATAGATTTTGAGAAACACCCAAATGAACGTATGATGCGTCGTATATAGGGTTAGAACTTACAGGATTATGATTTGTATTTCGAATGATAACTTCATCATCTACAACACATTCTCTTTCAAATACTGGGTTATATGTTCTTGTCGTTTGGGATATATTATTTATCGTACTATGATTCGAAAGTTTTCTTGATGATTGTGGTTTATTTTTTATGATTCGTGTAGATTTAACATCAATTTGGTATACACCTCTTCTTCTCAATTCTTCAATACATGTTTTTTTAGAAGGATATTCTTTTGTATAACCATTATCTCTTAAATAGTTCACAAGATCTGAGATATGACAGTTTTCAATTTTACTGTATGCCATATATACAATTACAATCTTGATGATATATTTTTTATACTTAAAGTAATGCACTACGTTCAGCTTCATTTTTCGTCATCATATCTTGACATATTTCGGAAATCATAACAGCATGTTTTGTATCAATATCGGGTAAGAAACTGTTCGCATAAATCATTTTTTGACCTGTTATCGGTTCTAATATATTATTGTCAACATACCAATCATCTATCGGATTATATTCATATTGTAAAACAAATCGTACACATTCTGGAAATAAAAATAAATTCGTTTTGGGTAAAACACATAACATTTGTTCGAGAGGTGTGAATATATGTTGATTATTAGGTATTGTTTTTGAAATTAATTTTGTAGATTTATTCAAATATTTACATACATCTTCCATACGTGGTCCGGCAACATATGGATAATAATAATCCCATGATAATACACGTCCATGTATATAGTACTCCCAACACCACTGAATCGATGCAACAAAATGATTGCATGCGTTTTGGATAAACGACTCATCATTGTTTCCAAAAATAAAAGAATAATAATCGTTTCTATCAACCACACTTTTCATCGATTGTTCTCCATATAATGAATGTAAAGGGTGTGTAGGATCATTAAAAAATCCATGATCATATATATTGTCAGTTGGATAATGACGACGGTTTATTATCTTTTGATGTTGTATACGGAGGTTTTCAATTTCCAATAGTTGTAATCGTTTGAAAAATAATAAAACATTTTTCCATATAATTGTATTCTTTGTAAGTGGTAGATCAAAATCATGAAATGCTTGTGTAATTAATTCCCAACCATTAGATCTGATTTTTAAGAATTCAATACAAGGAACAAAGTCATTACCACCCAACATTAATGCAAATACAAAATCGTGTCGTTTCATAGAATTTATTTTCATATTATCCAAACATTTTTCTATTCCCAAAAACTGTATCTCGTTTTCATATTCACGACATAAATAGATAGATTTATAGTGGATGCTCGCTATGGAAAGAACAATTAAATCGGCATCCATACCATACACAACGCGCATTCCAGACGTAATTTTTTCATCATGTATTTTCCTGTATATTTTAAACTCACCTTCTCCCGGGCATTTGTAATCGCTGAATTCGATATGTTTGCAAGGAAATGATTTGAAATGTATACACGAATGAATTCGTTTAGACAGAAGGTCCATAAATAAAGTTCCAGGCGTAATGGCATTTGAATCAAATGAATAAGGATCATATGAATTCGTTTTACGCATCCGTCTTTCTCTTTGTTTCATCATTTTTGATTTAGGAACAGGACCATCCATTGCAATGAATACATGAACTGGTTTGATTTTTTCTATAATCAAACGCAATGATTGTATAGTGTTTTGAATCACTGTTTCATAATTTGTATATTGAACTATCGGATCATATGGTTTAATTACTTCATCTGTGACACAAACATTTCTTGACGCATCATGTATGAGACAATTAAAGTCGATATATAATGTGTCAACACAACGTTTTAATTCACAACATAAGAGATCCGGATGATTTTCTATCATTTTTTTAAATAAACTAGGAATTCCCATGAGATGTTTGATTTTACAACCATAAGTTTTAAATCGTTTCCATTTTTTTGTGAATAACTTTTTCATATTGTAACCGTTTATCTAATTCATGCAATTTATGTTGCGCACAATCCTTTAGACCAACACAAGAATGAATTTCAGGTTGTAAACATGATGTACATACCGAAGAATCACACCATTTACAGTGTAAACCCATATGATTTTTTTTACGACAATTGATACATCTCACCATGATTGAATATTAAATAATATTCTTTAATCTTTTTAAGTAGAATATTTTAACGTATATACATTTAATGATTGTGATGTACCTATGCGATGTGCTCGACCAATAACTTGCATAGTTATATCGGGTGTAAACTCTTGATACATAATGATATGCGTTGTATTATTCATATTCAAACCATTTCCATATAATTGTGCATTTACAATTAATATACAATTTTGCGACGAGATAAACCAATTCATTATATTATGTAAATTAGTTCCCCGAAGTGTCTTAAAACTCATTCCATGATTGTGTAATATTGTTTGTATATGCATAATACTTTCTTCATACAATGCAAATATAATAATTCGGTAATTATTCATGTTTTGATTATGAATATTAATAACTAATTTGAGAAGTGTTTCACTTTTGTCGTACATCTTTTCTGATGAATTTTCATGATCTTGACCACAACGTATCTTGAATATCGTATCATATGTCATTTTTGTTCGACACAGAGGACAATGGGTAATATCATATTGAATTACCTTGTTTATACATTCGGTACAAAACAAATTCAAACAACATGAGAAAATACAAGTATTGTCGTGTTTAGTAGTTTCCATGCATATCGGACAAGTATGTCGGACTTCCTCGGACGCGACATTGTTTATTCGTTTCGTAATCGTTTCCAACCTTTCCAACGTATGATGAATACATTGATTGTTTTTATCAATTTTGTTTTGAATTTCTAAATCATCCTTTAAAGATGAATGTAATCGAGTCAGATACTCTTTTTTTAATTCAAATTTGGTAAGTCGATTATGTAACAGCGACAACAAACTAGATATAATATTCGCATTAGAATTGTCCGCGGAATAAAAATGATTCATCGCACCATTCATATCATCCCCATGAATATGAGATAAGACATGTTCTGGTACAATGTCTCCAACAACACGAAGGTAATAAGGTAATTTACATTCACACGTATGATACACAATTGAAGGTAGTTGTAAACATTCGTCAATATATGCATCATTACATTTTACGATAATTGTTTTCACTAATGAACAATCTTTTAAATTGCGAAATGTGTTTTTAATATATCCTTGATTTGTAATACCACGTGTTGTGATTCTTGTTAATATACCATTATTATATTTCCAATAGTATCCTTGGTAAAATAATAAATTTTGTATAGAAGATGTATTAAACCATACAAAATTTGTATTCGGTTTAATACATGCAGGTATAGATATAGTATCCGCTTCATCAAACACAACTCGGCTCCACACCCAATCACAACGTTTCATTAAGACATTATAATATTTGGCACTACATAATACTATGATATGAGAAGACAAATCAGAATCATATATATTATCTTTAGTGACCACTACGTATGATAAATTAATTTGTTTTAAATAAGGAATCCACACAGAGCGTTGAAGATGAGTAGGAACCACTATTAAATTACACGGTAATGTATTTCTATTTATTCTGTTTTCCATTACATACATATCTCCGTGACATTCTTTGACTACATCTTTCGAACATAATTCAGGTTGTTTGGCAATCAGACCTAAAATACACAATGATTTACCACTTCCCACTTTATTTGATAATATACCAATTTCAGTGACTACGTACTCGTCTTTATTTTCTCGATTCTCTTTATTTTCCAATAAACTCATTGCATAAATGCTCTGAAGTTGATGACGCATCAATTGAACATGGATTGAATTTTGAATTATTTCAGGATAATCGTATGGGGAATTAGCATCCAATGTTCCATTTTTTATAATTTCTAATACGGTGTTGACGTCCCTCATAACTACAAGGATAATATATTATTATAAATGATTTAATAAAGTATAATACAATTTAACTGGTGCAGGTACCGAAACACTTGTAAAATTCTTGCAATTTGTATGTTTACATGTACAAAAACATTTTTGCTTCATCTGCATTTTATTTGTAATGATGAAATAAATATGATTATTTTTGTGTTTGTCATTAATATTGGTGCAAAATTTCTCAACCGTCTGTATGATTAAACTCGCATTACTGTTTTTTAAAACCTTAACAATATGTATTGATTTGTATTCTTGATGAATTCTACTAAAATCATAATTTTGTCCTTGATATGATACCGAATTTGTGCAAACCAATGTTTTTGGTAAATTTACACTTGTATTTTGAATTAGGAATGAATGATCTTTCATATTTTGGATAGTCAGTTGTGTATTTGTGAATGGGTAAGGTTTATAAATTCTTGAAAGTTGAATGCTTTTGTGTGATCCTAACATACGTAAACCGGTTTTGTAAACGGAAATATCTAAATATTCGTCTTGAATCATTGATCTCGCTTTTTGTATTGCCTCATTACAATTATTTACAATAATACTTTTGAATATGATGTGGAATCCAGTTCGTTCATCATACATATCTTCTCGGCCAGAAATGAAACATTGAGGAACATTTAAAAATGGAACCACAGAAGAAACGTTTGTATTGTCCAAATCCATAAATAAATAACAAGGGTACCGAACACGTTCGACAAGAAACATTGGTGTCTTGTTGCTCACATATAAACTGTAAAAATTATCCATTTCATCGTGTGGGATGTGATACTTTCCTCCTACCAACGATAAATGAGTAGCATTTTTCGTTTCCAAAGTCTTGTGTTGTTTCAAAAACGATTCCATATCCCATTACAAGTAATTACTTTAAGTTGCTAATAAATACCTGATGTTCATGATCATAAAATGACTTATATCTGGATAAATAGGACAATCTAAACAATATACGTATTGAGTTAATAAACTACCAAGTATAGATAAAACAATAAAAGAAGATTTGTATATATATTTAAAAAAATACAATTGTTGTATTAACACGATATTATGTAAAAACATGATACTATGGGTTTTCTTATCAAACATGTGTGTATACTAATTACATATTTTTAATTATTATTATACTTAAATCTCAAAATACAATTGCATCACGTTATTATTCATATACAATGTGATCATATAATCTTCTAATGGTTTATCTTCACTCATTTCATTTAATGTCGCCATACTATTGGACAATACAGTCATTTCATTTACAGATTCCGATGGAATCATATCTAACATAACCGCGGTATCATGATCATAAAGAACTGTTTTTAATTTAATTTGAGCATATTTTAATTTACTCTTTACACATTCTAACTGGTCCATAGTTATTTTATTTAATTGTAATTTTTTACCATCTCCATACAACATCACCAATCCCGAACACAATAATTGAAAACAAAAGGAGAACAATTGTTTGTTATTTGTTATACTATCGATACCAATCATCATATGCTGATTTACATTATTTTTAAAAATATGAATCGCCAATTCGTGAAAACCATAATTAATATTTGCCACTTGTGGATTCATGTTGTTATATGGTATACATAATTTTACATAATTTTACATAATTTTACAATTATTAAACTCATTCATATGAGGATATGTATTTAATAATTGTATCATTTTCGATTGTTCGTTAATTTTATTCTCCAAAAAACATACACACACGTCATCATCTGTAAAAAGACATGACAAAATACACATGATTTTATATAATTGTAAATAGTAATTCATTTACATTCAAACCTATTTAGGATTTTTAAGTGTCTTTCTTTTGTATTCGACGTACAGGTATATTACGTATCATACTTGCTTCTTTACTGAAACTACTTACATTTGTAACTATAATTTCATCACATTCTGAAAGAGCTAAAAAGTCTTGCATTCCTTTATATATATCAAGTTTTGGAGTCTCTATGTCAACGGAATTGCTAATTATTCGTTGTGGAAATAGTTGATACAAATGAAGCATGCATCCGGTACGATCACTACATATAAAAAATTTAACATCTTTTGGATATTTTTTCATTTCTCTAATAAATCCTTCTAAACCTTGTACGTTTGACGTACATGCCGATAAATTTTTTGACTTATCTTCATAACAACAAAAATGTGGTGCTGATTCAGGTTCTTTATCTTTAATACCCCTCCATTCTTCACTAAAGAAATATCCTCGTTCCCAATCATTAATATTACCTTGACGAATATGAACTCCAATCACTTTACCGTTATGGGATTTAATTTGATTAATCAATGTATTTGTATTATTATCTTTATATGGATTCCATATATCATATAATGATCTATCTTCCATATTAATTTTATTTATATTCACTTCACATCCAATCATTAACACGTTTCTACCTACAGACTTGTCTACTATTTCTTGAATGTCGTATTTCAACGTACATTCTACATTATATTTTATAGTTACACACGTTCTTGAGTATATCAATATAAATAAATACATTGGTATATGTAAAAACGGAATTCCAAATAATTTTTTCATTGTTATTTTTTGAAGACCGTCATCTTCATGTTCTATCAATATAATACGTCGATTCGTATATTTCGCAACTGGAATTAATTTCCGAATAGTTCGAAGACGATTACCTATACCCCACATTGGTTTGATAAACATTACATTATTATTTGTTATAACAATAGGTACTAATTTTAGAATTAACAAAACTAAAAATAACAACACAATCGTTAACATTATTTATTATATTATATTATTTACATTTATTTATGATTCATCCCGGTCATTTTCATCATTTGTTGTTTCTTTATTCACATTTGTATTATTTGTGTTATTTGTATTAGTTCTATTGTTTTTTATCTTTGTTTTTTGTGCTTCTGTATTACTTACTTGTGGTTTCATCATGGGTTTGATGAATTTTGGCCATAAGTAAAACACGAATAATGCTACTACAGCCGCTATAATTACATACTTTACATATGGACCTTTTAACATACTTGTATTAGTAGACTCCGTAATGGATGCACCGTTTTCAAGAGAACTCATTTTAATATAGGACTTATATATTTTTAATGATTTATAAACGGATACTCTTGGCTTGTTCACACAATATTTTAATTTCAAGATCATGAACGGATTCAATTGTTTTTGAATATATTTTTTGGTTATTGATGAAAATAAAATTAGGTTTTATTTTATCTATACTTAATTCAGATGAATGTTTGGAATTTAAACTTATTTCAGGATTTTTAATTCTAACCACACATATATACATATTTGGAAATGATTTTTTCAACTCATCCACTTCATGAGGAAACCGTACGTCGGATATGATATGGTTTGAAGTTAATGGTTTTGTAGATATGTCATTGATAATAGATTTGATCCAAAAATTTCTACCAATACCAGGCAATACCTTTTGCATATCATATTGACCTATTTCTGTACCTACAAATTCCATCGCTCTTCTCGGGGTTATTTTCCATACCGGATCCACAGTTTCTTTCAATGTACCATGTAATTGTTCTTCATTAAACCCAAACATAATCCGTAACACTTCTTTTAATCGGTGCGCAATTTGAAGGTGTTTATAACCATAATTTTCTTTCATTATGTTCGTGATATAATCTTTACCACTTTGTTTATACCCGGTTATACATACAATGCGTTGCATGGTAAAACATTATACATGACTATTGTTTAAATTATTTTATATATAACAATATAATAACTATTTATGAGTGCATATCGACCTCCAGCTATGAGAAACTCAACGTACGTTTCTAATCCAAGATCAAATATATCCAAATATATCCCTCCCTTTAAAAAAATGAAATATACTCCAGTGGTTCGATACAAAATATTTGTTATACCTTACATTGGTAACAAAATATTAATGGTACGTGATAAAACAACTCAAGAGTGGGGATTTATATCAGGTGGTGTAAAACGATCCGAAATGAATAATATAAAATCAGCCGCAGAAAGAGAATTGTTTGAAGAAACTTCTGGATTATTCAAAAAAATTCCAAACTCTACAGCAATAACTTATTTTAATACTAAATATAGAACACCGTCTCAGAAAAAAAATAACAATTCTCAAATGATTAATGTGACTAGTAAATATACTGTATTTTTATATCCTCTTACAAAAAGTGATACACACAAAATAAAATACTTTAAACCCAACGATGAGATTGACGATTTGAAAATAGATAGTTATTTCAATTCAAAAAAACGATGGAGTGTTTGTGATGAATTTGTTGAATCTGTATCACATATACAATCATTTCCTTCGAACCATTTAAAAAAATGAACACATGACTTTATAAATTATGACACACACTATTGTTTCTCCTGTTATGTCTACGGGTAAAAAATCATTCAAAATTCGCACCAACAAAATCAAATCCACTTGTAAGAAATTGCAACACCAATTAAATAATAAAGTGGAAATTGCTTTGTTGGTATGTGATCCAAATCATTCGATTCATCACTCTACAAATAAAGAATGTGAAATCGTATGGAAAGAAATTGAACGTATATCTAATACAATTCACGATATGAATAAAGCCATGTATTATTTAGATGATGATTGGGAATCATTTATTGAACTTGAATGTAAAGTATAAGATCAAACCAATAATAGTACCAACCGTTCCTGAGTAAGACATGTGTCTATAATTACGCATCCACAACGAACTTTGTTCAGGTGTTTTGATATAATCCAACATGTACTTTGTTTTAGGCCATATTAGATAAACGTATGTTTGTGTAGTTAACGCAGAAGCTACGCTATAACATGATGATGTGGAATGACGAATATTGAATAAACCAATTATAATTGCAAATGCAGTTGCTACTTTGAATATCATAAATCTTTCTTGTTGAATTTCTTTATATATCGTTTTTTGTTGGTTGTCTAATGAATTCACAAATGTATCCGTATATTTTTTGTTCATTATCATTGTTAATACTGTAGATCCTATTAATGCAAATGAAATTGCACAAAACCCGTCCATTTTATTTAATATATTTAATATAATATACATATGAATAAACCCACCACCAACAACAAACCTGTCAACAACAAACCTGTCAACAACAAACCTGTCAACAATAAACCCACCAACAACAAACCCATCAACAACAACAAACCTGTCAACAACAAACCCACCAACAACAACAAACCCACCAACAACAACAAACCCACCAACAACAACAAACCCACCAACAACAGAGTCAACAACAAACCCACCAACAACAGAGTCAACAACAAGCCTGTTAACAACAGAGTCAACAACAAGCCTGTTAACAACA
>MDSX01030175.1_pt1 | contig 13311 bp, 15 predicted proteins | sample 811141 | NCBI WGS metagenome assembly MDSX01 (sample SAMN05326642, study PRJNA326480) | marine metagenome | isolation source: seawater | place: Atlantic Ocean: South East | collected 2010
AAAATAAAAAAGCCCCATATATGGAGCTTTTAATAATTTAAGTATGTGTTATTTAATATAATTCATCTAATGTGAAATGGTCTGGACCCATTTTTTCATTAAAGTCGTCATCAGCTAACTGTTTTTTAATATTATTAACCATCTCAGAAACCTTATGCTTACCTTTCTTAGTTCCAGCAATTATTTCTTTCATTAGACTTGAGAATTCACCTGCATCCATTGATGCTAAATCAGTATAAACGTAGTGTTTTAATTTAAAATCATCTGCTGGTATAGCATCACAAAAACATCTCCATAAACCAGGACCAAACCTCATGTCCCATGGTTCAGCCTGAATAAAATCAGCCTTATCTACTACATATTGAGCGATATTATCTTGTTTAGGTAACCCATTTAAAGATAACACCTCCATAACACCCTTACACAATTCATGCAAAAGTACTGGAAAAACCATACCTCTAGCTTTAATAACCGCTTTAACACCATCTTCAGTTTCATTATAATCTACCCCACAAGAACCAGCATCTACAGCATTACCTAAGTCAGGAACTATAAAATACATATAATCTGCAGCTGACATCATTTTTTTATATGTGCCAGGTAGTCTACTATTAATATCGCTTAATTCATTATGAACCATATGAAACATATGATTAACACTCTTTGAAGCTCCTTGTATCAAAGCGTTTATAGCTCTTCTCTTTTTTACTTCAGCATTAGCCATAACAATTTCATCATGGTCATTAAACTCATTAATTTCACCCTCTATTGGTTTATCATTTGAGCCAGAACGACTAATATTATTAGTTAAGGCAACATCAAACTCTACAGAACCTTCTGGAATATCAAACTCCTCCATAATCATACTTACAGCTAACTCTTCTAGAGTATGTTTATGCGACTCTTCAAGTGAAATAGCATCACGAACTAAACCCATTTGTTCTTTCATGATTACGTCGTTATCAATAGTATCCATATCAAAAGCTTCACGACACCTATTTACAACCTCTTTAAACCTCTTACGAATAATTTTCATTTCACTTGAAATAATATCTCCTTCTGGAAATATACCACACTCAGCTAATGAGTGAGAGTTCTGTCTCAAGTCTTCTTCTAACTTTGAATGTATTCTTTCAGTAATGCCTTCAGAATAAAGCATATTCTCATTTAACGGTTTCTTTTTGTTTTCTAAAGCCTTTTTAGCTAAATCTCTATATTTACTCATTTCTTAAATCTTTTACTTTTAACGTTTTAATTACCTTTCTAGATGATTTAATAATTTCTTTGTTAATATCATTAACTGATTCAATTAATTCACTCTTAGTCATACTTGGTCTAACCACCTCAGTAATATCATTTAACTTACTAGATACTAATTTTGTAGCGACATTACCTGGGTTTTCAATTCCTAAGGTTTTGAGGTCACTAGTGGTATCTTTTATAGCAGTCTCAACTCCACCAATAACCCCTTCATCATTAACCTCTTCATCATCAGCTTTATCAACCTTTTCTTTCAATGCTTTAGCTGAGTCTATAATCTCGCCAGAAAGTTTTTCATCATCCTCTTCTGTGTGTAAACCTTCTATAATGTATTTTTTTTTAATTCTCATCTTCATTAATTTTTTTAACATTATTATAATTATAATCTAAAACTAAATCTTTTTCATATAACCTATCTTCAATGTTATTAACACCTTCACCAAACTTAAAATAAAGCCTAACCTCAGGGTATTCATCATAATCTAATAGATTCTCCCACCCAAGAGCTATAACTCCGTCTACAGCGTCAAAAACGGCGAAAGTGTCACTATTTTGTATTAAGTCAAATTTTAAGTCTGTAACTAACCGACCAACTTTCTTAACAAATTCTGGCTCTGGTGGACCTGGATTTCCAGAAGCTGGATACGAATCCCAATCATCACCATGGATATCTTCAAGAGTATCTGAGAATAAAAATTCATAAATGTTATTACCAGTCCAATCAGAACCTATTTCATTTATATAAATTAAATTCATCTTTTACCAATTTCATTTCTATATTATGTAGGTCACCCTCAACCTCACTCATTTCCTCAAAACTAACCATAAAATCCTTTCCATCTGAAGATTTAATTTTATATTCTTCACCAATTTCAAAGTCTATACCTTTATAACTCTGGAAAAATGGTTCCAAACCTTCTTCAAAAGATATTCCTAAATTTTCTGGTAGTGTAATAACTTGTATTTTATTATCCCCATAATGATAATGAGAACCTTCACCAGCTTTAATTCTTTCATTTAGGTTATCTTCCATCTTAGGTTTTGGTTTTACACTTCGCTTAGGTTTCCATATATCCTTTCTCTTTGGTAATTTTTCACCAGGCTTAACTACAGGCACCTTTACTGGAGCTGGTTCAGTAGATTCTCTTAGTATGTTAATTATATTCTCCTTCATAGACTTGCTTTCTTCAAATATAGTATTTTTTTTCGAATAAACCAAATTTTCATTCTTTTTTGATTTTTTACCCCACTTTTTTCCTTTACCTTTAGACTTACAAGCTGCCTTAGTAGGTCTACAAGCTGGATACTTAGCTCTTTTTTCACCTTTTTTTCTACCACAAGATTTATAACCACCATCTCCATCAGGAGCGTTGCAGTCTACCCAGCCACCTGTTTTACCTTTAGCTCCCTTTCTCTTAAACCAATCTCCTAAATTACTTTCTGAACTCGGCTTAGACGTTAACTTTCTTTTTTTTCTTTTCTTTTTTTTAGCTTCATCTAATTGAGACTCATCAGTCTTATTACCCCAGTTAGAAGCACCAACCTTTCTACATTTAGTTAATGCACCACTAGCATAAGCTGAAGGCCAAACATCATACCTACCCTTTACCTTATAATAACAAGCATCTCTTTTAGCTTTTTTCTTCTTCTTTTTCTTCTTCTTTTTTTTCTTCTTCTTACCTTCTTCTATGATTTCATATGTCTCATACACATCAACCAATTCGTATTCATCTTCCTCAAAAGTAGTTTTAATCACTTCAACAACTAAATCTGTTGAACCTTTAATAACTCTATGAAATGAGTTTTTAGGTATAAAAAATTCTTCATTAATATTCAATCTAAGGGGTAGTTCATTATCATATTGAATAGTCCAATTATTTTCATTAATTGGTATTATAATTCTATCTTCCTTATCTCTGTGCCAATCTAATTCACCTGAATCAACCTTATTTGAAAAAGTCCGTTTAATAGTACCATACTCGTTTATGGATTCAATATAAGGTTTTTCACTAACATTACTTAATAAAAAGTTAGTAACTTCCTCAATATCATCTTTAGCCGTTGTCATATGTTCACCAGCCCAATCGTGACCATGACACAGTAAGTCATCTATCATAACCTTATCTAAGGACATCAACCTAGGTATGTCTCTACATATTTGCTCTAAGTTTTCAAAAAACATATAGTTTTTAGGTTTTTCAGTATCTAACCCCTCATAAATCTCACTACTATGTGGTACCGAGTCAACATTACTTAATAAAAAGTTAGTAACTTCCTCAATATCATCTTTAGCTGTTGTCATATGCTCTGCAGCCCAATCATGGCCATTACATATTAACTTATCTATAACACCTCTATCTAAAGATATTAATTTATTTATATCTCTACATATTTGCTCTAAGTTTTCAAAAAACATATAATTTCTAAATTCTCTCATAATTTAAATTTTTAAAATTTATTACCACCAAGTACCACCACCAGACAAACCTAAACTTTTAGCGTATCTAGGTAATCTACATGACCAATAACCAGCTTTACATTTATCATTATGTTTACCCTTAGAGCAGCCATGTCTAGCATTATAAGACTTTTTAGCTTCTTTATTACTCAACTTAGCTTTAAGCCCACCAGAACCAAACTGAATCTTCTTAATACCTCTTGGGTTTGATTTAGTTTTAGCGTTACATCCAGGTACAAACACTTTATAAGCTTTTCCACCACTAGCTCCTCTAGTTGGTGAGTTAGACTTTTTACCTTTGTATTTATCCTTACTTTTTTTCTTTCCTTCTTCTAAGATATAGCTACCGTTATCTTCTACAATAAGATTTAAAAGAATTCTTTTACCTTCAATAATAACACTTTGATTAGTAAAGTCTTTAATTAATTCCTCATCGTTTTCATTAAGTTTAATTGCATTTAAATCCTTAAGGTTTTTAATCTCAGTATATAATTTAATATAAGAATCAGAACCATATCTAAATAATCCTTCTCCTAAAGCTATTTTATTATCTAAATGGTATTGTAAATCATAACTAACATCTACACCTTCAGAAACCGTCATTGGGTCAGACCAAGATTCTTCATAAAAAGTTTCATCCAAATCTTCTTCTTTATCTTCACCCCCTTTATTCTTTTCTTCTTCACCAAAATCTTCTTCTTTCTCATCTTCTAAATCAAAGTCATCACCTTCAGCATCATCATCATCCTTACCATCATCAGCACCAGACATTCTAACTTTTTTAATTATATCTTTTTGGTCTTTTTCGTCCATTTCAGACGTGTGTGTTGCCGATATAACACTATTTATAGTGTATTTTTCTAAGTCAAAATCAGGCTCACCTCTTTCGTCATTATACTTTCTAAGTGATGTACCTAATTTACCAGCAAGTTGTTGTATAAATTTCTCTGGGTCTTCATCCTCATCAGCTTCAACACCAGCGTCAAATGGCTCATCATCAAATGGTTTTTCATTATCACCACCCTTATCATCACCAAATGACAAATCATCACCTTCAGCATCATCAAATGCGTCAAGCGATTCGTCATCACCATCAGAACCACCAAAAGCTGGCTCACTCTTTGGAGCGTCCAGCTTTAGTTTATACTTTGTTTCTTCTTCTAGATTGTAGTCTTCTTCCTCTTCTTGGAATAGACCAGTAGATTTACCATCATGTCTCATCTCATTAAGAGATGATTCACGCTCACTTAATCTTTTTTTTTTAAAGCTTCCATCATGATAGCTCTTTCAGATTCACCAAGAGACTCAAGAATATCATCAACTTTATCATCTTCAGTAGCTATTGAATCGATAACATTATCCATTTCTTTAATTGCTCTAGCGATTGAAAAGCCCTTTTTAGCTTCATACATGTCATCTTCATTTTTCTTTTCAATACTAAACCCTTTAGTAAACGAATCACCTACTGGTTCGCCATCAATATCTTCATATTTAGCCTTAAGGTGTACTTTTTCTAAAATTTCACCAACTATCCCATCTAATTCATCTTGGTCATAATCGTCTAAATTATCCCCAGGTTCACCATACCCAAACGAACCTAACTTATCATCAATTATCTCATCAACAGTCACCTCATCACCGTATTCATCTAATAAGTATAATTCTCCTGGGCTAACCCCTGTGGACATATTAATAAGATTCTCAAACGCATCACGTAAATATTCTTCACCACCAACTACTTTTCCGTTTATATCAATGATATACCACTGATATTCTTCATGACCCACATATTTGTCTAAGTCTTCCTTTGAATCAAAAGATTCAGTAATCATTGAATCGATAGCCGTTTCGTTTTCACTTAACTTAACCTTTTCTATATCCTTTTCACATGTAGAATCAGCAACATTATCTCCAAAACCATCTTCTTCTTTACCCTCTTTATTGTCGTACTTTAATTCAGCACCCTTAGAGTCAACAACATATTCCTGACCATTACCAATACCCTTCTTATCAGATAATTTCATATCTGCTTTAAGTGGGTGATGCTCTGAAACTAAATCATCACTTTCAAATACATTAAAATTTCCAGATTTACCAATAGCTTCATTAATACTCATGAACTTAAGGTTCAATTGTTTAATAGCTTTAGCATAAGACGAATAAGCCTTATCTTTTTTATTTTGTAATCCACCTATATAATTAAAATCTTCACTCAATAAAGAATCTTTATTTTCAGAAATCTTTATATAATATTCGTGATTTTCTCTTACGATAGCGTAAACGTTACCATCAGGTCCCATTTTAGTCAGTTCAACAACTGAACGAGTAATTCCTTCATTAACTGGAACTTTAGGCATTAACTGTCTAATTCTGTCAAGCTTATCACTACCCTTTAAGCTAGTTGGTTTTACTATATTTGATTTTCTCATTTTAAATTTCTTTATATATAAATATTATAATTTTATGCAAAAGTTATCATGGTGCTGGATAATTACTTAATGTAACGTCACCAGTAATAACATTCATTGGTTCACCTATTACATAAACATATGCAGTTGCACTAATACTTTTAACGGCTATATCAATATCTGAACCCTTAGCCATTGTAACCGAGACACCGTTAATAGTTACCGTACAATCATCACCTGCATATACTTTAAAATATGCATAATTAGCCAAATCAGCATCAGCTGCCGCATGTATAATTCCATATACATGACCTATACCTTTTACTCCCATATCAATTAATTATTACTTTTATATATATAAATATAAGCATAAATAAAAAAAACCCTCAAAAGAGGGTTTAATTTAATAATTTTATACTGAAATAGGAACCCTTTTCCAATTAGGGTATGAATCATACCCTTCAACCTTAAAATCTTCAAACTTATAACTAAACATATCCTTACCTTTATTTAGTGACAACTCAGGTTGTTCATGTTTATATACGTCTCTACCCAATTGCTCTTCTACATAGTCAATATGATTATTAAATATATGAACATCACCTAAATTACCAACTAATTCACCTGGCACCATATTAACTTGTTGTGCAAACATATGAAGTAGCATTGCATAACTAGCAATATTAAAAGGTAGCCCTAAGAAAGTATCTACACTTCTTTGATTCCACATTAAAGACAATTCTCTTTGTGGTGATTGAATAAATTTAATAGATTCTTTAGTGTTTATATCGAATGCTCTAGTACCATCTTTTAATTCAAACCCAAACCTTTTTCTAGCTTCATGTACCTTTTCATCATAACTCAATTCTCTAGTGTAAAGTTGGAAGAAGTTATGACAAGGAACTAACTTCATTTGTTCTAGCTCTCCAACATTCCAAGCACTTACAACCATTCTACGAGAATCTGGGTCATTTTTTAATAATTCGACTACATTATTAATTTGATTAATTCCTGGGTTGTGTTTTTTCACAAATGGGAAATGACCAGACTCATCTCTTTCTCTTCTAATTAGAGTTTCAAAAGTTCCACCCCAGTCAACCCATTGCTTACCATACACAGACCCAAGGTCACCTGAATCATCTGCCCATTCATCCCAAATAGTGACACTATTATCATTAAGGTATTTAATATTAGTATCACCCTTTAAGAACCAAAGCAATTCGTGAGTAATTGAACGTAAATGTAATTTCTTTGTGGTTAATAAAGGAAAACCATCTTTCATATTAAACCTTACTTGTCTTCCAAACACTGATACGGTTCCAGTTCCAGTTCGGTCATTCTTTTTACTACCATTTTTTAATATATCCTCTAATAGGTCATGGTAAACTTTAGTTGCATTCGATTTATTCATAGTTAAAATTTATATTGTTTAATAATTTTATTAACCTCATCCAATCCATTATCAAAAACTGATAATCTATTTTTTACTGGAATAAGCTCGTCATTTAAAGTTTTTGTTAACTCATTAATTAAATACGATAATCTTTCTACACCAACATAAGCTTCATTAAGTTTAATATTACTTAATTTATCAAAAATAAGATTAACATCAACATTTTCATGTTTTAATGCCGCATATTTTTTTATGTGCGAATTCAAGGTTTTACCTTGACTTTCAGAAGTCTCAAAACGCATATAATCCGTTTCTGGCACATTTTGGTAAGTGTAATTACCACCATAGTTAAAAGTAATATTTAAATTTTTTTTAACCTTATCATAGCTAGATGCTACAATATTTGACGACTCGTAGATTGCTTCTACAACACCATCTTTTTCTACTCTTTCTAAAATCATGAGAATTGTTATTTAAATTAATATATATTATTTAATCGTATAATCTGTAAGATTGTATTCTAGATAACTCAAAAGGATGACAAGTTATGTAGTTCGAATCATCAGAATCTAAAACCTCAACAATTAAAAAATTACCACAATAGTTAATACACACATCGTCATATGTGATATTATTAACGGCAGGTATACCACTATTATAAATTGAATCGTAAGATGAGTCTTTAGATAAATTAGAATTAGAACTATACAATATAGTTATTTTAGAATATACTTTAGTATCAGAATCCAAGCTGCTTTATTTTAAGTTAAATAATTATACATTACAAATATACTAAAAAATTTAAATTATGTCAAGTATTGTTTTTTATAAATTTCATTAGTATATTTGCTTAAACTTTTAAATAGATGAAAGGAAAACGAGAAATAGTCAAAAAGGTCAAGACTATAATAAAACTAGCCCAAGAAGAAGGTAAAAATAACGCAGATAGAGAGCTTAGACCAGAACATATAATGTTAGCTATTCTAAATGAAAACACAAATAAAAGTAATAAGGTTTTAAAATATATGGGGTTAGATACCTCGTTATTATATGACGTAGTTAGCGAACACTTAAGACACGTATCATTAAATCACAATATTTCAAATGGTAAAAAAACAAAACTACCTTTTGATTTAAATTGTAATAACATAATGAAATCGGTGGATAAGGAATCAGAAAACTTAGGTAATGTTATTGTAGACACTACACATGTAGTATTAGCAATACTCTTAAAAAAGAATTACGTGACCAAAGATTCAGATTTAATTAAAGAATTAAAAAACAATAACCTAACTTATAGTAATTTTAGAGAAGCTATTATTAATTACGACACCCCAATGAGTAAAACATTTAGAGAGAGTGAAGATGAATATAATAAAAACAAATATATAGATAAAATGATAGAAAGATTAAAAAACTCAAACTTAGAAGAATTAAAAAGTAAATTAACCGATTCAGACATAGAAGAATTAAGAAAAAAACTTAACAGTAGGTTAGATGAAACTAATCCTTTTTTAAATTCAGAATCAACCAACTCACTACCATTTGAAGACGGAGACGACTTAACACAACCAAAAGGTAATAAAATGAAAAGAAGTAAAAAAGACGCTAGTAAAACACCAGTATTAGATAATTTCTGTAGAGACATATCTAAAGTAGCCAAAGAAGGTGGTTTAGACTCAGTAGTTGGTAGAAAAAGTGAAATTAAAAGAGTTTCTCAGATTTTATCAAGACGTAAAAAAAATAACCCAATATTAATAGGTGACCCAGGAGTTGGTAAAACTGCCATAGTTGAAGGTTTAGCGATGCTAATTAAAGAAGGTAAAGCACCTAGAATTCTTTTAGATAAAAAGATTTTTTCATTAGACCTAGCATCAATAGTCGCTGGTACAAAATATAGAGGTCAGTTTGAAGAAAGAATGAAAGCTATACTAGAAGAACTAAAAGATAATAAAGATATTGTTTTATTTATTGATGAGATTCATACAATTGTTGGTGCTGGTAATGCTACTGGAACCATGGATGCTGCAAATATATTTAAACCAGCTTTGGCAAGAGGTGAAATACAGGTAATTGGTGCAACAACTTTAGATGAGTTTAGAGAGAACATAGAAAAAGACGGAGCGTTAACTAGAAGATTTCAACAAGTATTGGTAGAACAACCTACACTTCAAGAAACTAAAACAATCTTAGAAAACATTAAGGGTAAATACGAAGACCATCATAAGGTCAGATATACGGACGAAGCAATAGAAGAATGTGTTAAGTTATCTGATAGATACATAATGGATAGAGCGATGCCTGACAAAGCTATTGATGTCCTAGATGAAGCTGGTGCCACTACCAACATAAATCACGAAGCTCCTGAGAATATTAAAAAACTTGAACAAAGAAAAGAAGATATTATAGACGCTAAAAATAAAGTAGTTATTTCTCAAAAGTATGAAGAAGCTGCAAAACTTAGGGATGAAGAGAAAAACTTAAACTTTGAACTAGACAAAGCTAAAAAAGAGTGGATGGATAGTATGGACAAAACTAGAACAGTTGTTGGAGTTGAATTAGTGTCCGAAGTAGTGTCAATGATGAGTGGTATCCCTTTAAGTAAAATATCTTCACAAGAAACTAAGCGATTAATGACCATGGACACGGAATTAACTGGTAAAGTTATTGGTCAAGATGAGGCTGTAAATAAAGTTGTTAGAGCAATTAAACGAAATAGGTTAGGTATTAAAGATAAAACAAAACCAATTGGTTCATTTATCTTTTTAGGTCCAACTGGTGTGGGTAAAACTTATCTAGCAAAACTACTAACTGAACAAATATTTGGTGATTCAGACGCAATAATTAGAGTTGATATGTCCGAGTATATGGAAAAACATGCCACTTCTAGACTTATAGGGCCACCTCCAGGTTATGTTGGTTATGAAGAAGGTGGTCAGTTAACTGAAAAGGTTAGACGAAAGCCATACTCTGTTATTTTATTTGATGAAATTGAAAAAGCACACGATGATGTATTCAACCTACTTTTACAATTATTAGACGAAGGTCAATTAACTGACGGTCTAGGTAGAAAAGTCAACTTTAAAAATACGTTAATTATACTAACATCAAACGTTGGTGTCAGGGAATTAAATAGCTTCGGTAAAGACATGGGGTTCAAAACTAATGCATCAGTCGCTAATGAAGAAGAAAAAGCACGTTCAATTATTGAAAAGGCACTTAAGAAGAAATTTAAACCAGAATTCTTAAATCGAATAGATGATACAGTTATATTTAATAGTCTAAAGAAAAATGATATAAATAAAATTATATACAACGAATTAGAAAAATTAAAATATAGAGTCAAAGAAGAGTTAAATATCTCATTATAGGTAAATAAAACCGCTATTGACTATGTTGCCGAACAAGGTTATGATGAAGCTTACGGAGCTAGACCTTTAAATAGAGCTATTCAAAAACACATTGAAGACCCTATAACAGATGATATATTAAGTGGTAAATTTAAAGAAGGTGATACTATTAAAATTTCTTTTGATAAGAAGATTAATAAAATAGTATTATCATAACCACATAAATATTTTTCACTAATAATTAAAAAGGCGAAGACTTATGTTTTCGCTTTTTTTATATATTTATATAATATGAAATTATTAATTAAAAAGTTATTAAGAGAGGCGTTGGTAAATGAAATTACTGACGAGGCATACGAGTTGTTAAAAACTAAACATAATAACTCTAGAGTAATAATGAGTAAAGAAAAAGAAATTTCATTTAGAGACCAATCAAGTCAAAAAACAGGGAGAAAACCAAAAGGTTTATGGTATGGAATTGGTGCATCATGGGTAGATTGGGTTAAGAGTGAAATGCCAGAGCGAGAAGAAGATTACACTCATTTAATTGATGTTGACCCTAATAAAATTATAGTAATTAAAAATTACGATGAATTAATTAAATTTAACAAAAAATATTCCGAAGGGGAGAATATTAACTGGGGAGAAGTAGCAAGGACTTATGACGGTATAGAGATAGTACCGCATATAGGCAAGGCTAGATATGAACTTGATTGGTATGGCACATGGGATGTTGCATCTGGTTGCATATGGAGAGAAAATGCAATAAAGGGAATTAATAATCTAAATGATAAGCAACAAGACTACAGAACAGTATATAGAGGTCAACCAAAAGAATACGACACCATATCACCTTTAGGTTCATTTAGAGTAACTTATGATTATTACTATGCAAAAGAATTTGGTGACGATACAAAGTACAAACTACCAAAAAGTTTAAAAATAATAGATATAAAAGACCACAGTACTTGGAGACCACTATTAGATGAGTTTACGGATATTGATAACGATGATGATTACTGGGAATACATGGACAGATTTATTCCAAATGAAGAAATTATATTATTCTTAAAATCAAAGGGCTATGAGGGGCTTAAAGATGATACTGAAGTTTTAGTCTTTGATAAAAAAAATATAATTTAATAACATGGTACTACCATAACTACATAAAATATTTATATAATATGATTGAGGAAAACAAAAAAAAATATTATAGATTGTGATAAATGTCCTTGGAGTTGGGATGAAGCAGATACTGAACCACACGACATGTATGTATGTCATAAATGTGGAAATGATAATTCAGAAAAATACACTAAAATAAAAGATAACTTAAAAGAATCGATAAGGTTCAAGATTAATAAAAGCTTAAGAAGACTTACTTAATGTGACTCATTCTATTTTTAATCCCTACAATATAGTGATGCAACATTCCACTTTTTCCAGAACCTAAGTAAGACTTAAGCTGAGAAGGTCCAACATTGTAACATATTAATGCGTTGGTTACAGTTCTAGACTTAAGCTCATCACTCATTATTTTTCCCCAAAGGGTTATATTATTAACTTCATTAGACAACCAAGATTTAGCCTTACCCCATTTTTCACTCTTACAATATTTATTATTATTTACAAACGAATAGTCAGTAACACCCATATTCTTAAAAATAGAACTATCAGACTTAGTTATGGTTTTTCTTAAATAACCTATAGATGTAGAACGAAGTATTTGGGCAAAACCAACAGCACCAGTACAACTTAAAACTAAATTACCATTCTTTCTATATTGCTGAGCACCAGACTCAAGCAAGACTTGTCCAAGCAACCACTCAAAGATAAATTCGTTGGTGTCTAATTTATAAAATTCACTAACTTTACAAAAAGTAATAGCTAACGATGTATCGTTATGGTTATTGTAATCATTAAATGTTGAAAAAACCTTATCAAAGTTTTTAGGTAAGTCATTAACCTCCTTATTTGAATCAGGATTATAGATAACTAAATTACTTGTATTTAATGATAAGAATGTTAATACTGAAAATATTAACGTTAGAATACTTAATTTACTTGACATAGATATAGTGTTTTAGTGTGTTATAACACCAAATATACAAATAAATATCTATAGTACCAAATAAAAAAATAAGGTACCACTAATGCGATACCTTATTATAATTATTTATTTCTTAGATTTAGTTTTAGCCATAGACCTAACCTTAGCTTCTAACTGGTTAATCTTCCCCTCAAGGATAGACTGCTTTGATACTTTTTGTTCAGCAATCCATTGCTTCTTTTTTTCAGACACCGTTTCAGAAACGATTTTGTCTATTAAATCTACTAATTCACTTTCCGTGATTTTAACTCTTTTTGACATATTCTAGAATTTTTTAAAAAGTTTTATTTACTTCTTATATAAATATGTCAAAAGTTTATAAAAATCAAAAA
>MDSX01006463.1_pt1 | contig 13309 bp, 13 predicted proteins | sample 811141 | NCBI WGS metagenome assembly MDSX01 (sample SAMN05326642, study PRJNA326480) | marine metagenome | isolation source: seawater | place: Atlantic Ocean: South East | collected 2010
CACTAATTAGAACTGGCCATATCGTCCAAGACTTCAGGGGAGGATTTAGAACGGTAAAACCTAACAAAACCTTGGAACGGGTGGAACTCAGAAAGGAATACTTGAGGAAAATGATTACAGACTACCCAATTATTACGCTTAAACAATTTATGCGATTGGCAGGAACACCATTTAAGCCTGAGGAAATTAAGTCAGTACTAAACGAATTCGAGCAAGATGGAACGCTGATTAAAGGATTCTTAATTGAGGATTTACACGAAGTTTGTTGGGGTAGAAAAGAATTACTAGAAGAGGCAAAAGATATCAAGCCAATAAGAGATTTTGTCTTACCACCAAGTGATCCAATAGCGCCTTATTTCGCCGATGTAATGAAGGAGAGATTTGGGTTCGGTTCAGCATACTTAGTGTTCAAAAATGCCGAGCCTGTAGCTGCCTTTAAGGCTAATACTAGAAACAAAATAATCGAAGTTAAAGATTATGAAGGTTCAGAAAAAGGCTGGAGAATAGTCAAAGAATTTGCTTGGGAGCATCAAATGCCACTGGAGACCGAACTAAGAATTGGTGGCAAAAAAATGAAACGATAGACCGCAATCAGTCAACCACTAGTTTTTAATGGGGCCTTTGCGTGAGATTAACGATAGCATGAAGCAGTTAACTAAATCAGTCCTTTTGGTCAGTATTTTTTTGATTTCATTTTCTGCACCCTTACTATCTACTAATGCTGAGGCACAAGATGTATCAGATATTGAAGTGTTACACACAGCCGTAAATCCATATAACAACAACACATATCACCTTCTTAGTGAAGCATCATGGAGTGAATCAGCACAAGTTGCTATAGGTCTAGATGGGTTTCTAGTGACCGTAGATGATGACCAAGAAAATCAATGGTTAATGGAAACATTTGCTAATTTTGATAATCTGTCAAGGCATTTGTGGATAGGTCTGTCAGACTACGACAATGAGGGTGATTATCGATGGCATGATGGGACTCCCTTCCTATATCGAAACTGGGGCGCTGAACAACCATCTGCCAATGGAGAAGAAGACTATGTACATATTGCGAGTACTAACATGGGCAATATCATGCCGGGAAATTGGAATGATTTAGAAGATGACCCACAATACTTCCCGGTTTATGGAGTTGTAGAAGTTGGACCAGGTGCAGATTATGCTCTAAGGTTTGATGGTGTTGATGATAAAATTGTCATCGATGAAGATTTACCAAATTATTCAGAAGTTATTGAAATTTCAGCAATGGTAAACATGGCTGATACATCAGGATTAAATTTCATCACTATGCTTGGAGATTATGGATGGGGACTTTACATCAATGAAGGTAATTTAGCATATTCCAGCGAATATTCAATTTCACGCCACCCTACTTCTAATACCAGCATAAATATAGACGAATGGACCCAAGTTAGTGTTATAATAGAAGCAGGATCATATGGAGAATTTTTCATAAATGGCGAGCCTGCTGGTCTTATTGCAGTGGAAGATACCAACATCCCAGAGGGTGATTTTGGTTCCAATAATTGTTACCAATCTGGAGAAGATTGTGATGAATTATTTATCGGCAGAATGGGGGCTGGTTGTGATTGCAATTACTTCAAGGGTATGATAGATAACGTAACAATAAGTAACTTGACCGAATCTACATCCTGGCAATTCCCCGAGGGAGAAGGAGGCTTAACTAGCGACCTATATCAAAACAGAACTGGGTACATTGATGGAGCAGCATGGGTTATGCCCGATGGAACTATCGTTGCTCAGGCAGTAGAATTATTCAGCGATGAAGAATTGAGTGGTATTTCAGGACAAGAAGGTGACCAGTTACTATTTTTCATCGAAGTTGGACCACTTACTAGCAGTCTAATGATTGATGCATACATTGAATCGGAAGACTTTTGGAAGGTTGAAGAAGAAAAGTTTGATGCTTACTTTGGCCATGGATTTATTCCAAATTCTTGGAACCATGATCGCCATGCAACTATGGAATGGGGATTTATGTTTGAACAATGGTCTTGGCCAGATGAAGGAATACTCTGGATGGTGATAGTGCCAAAACAAGATATTGAAGATTTATCCATCTACTCATACATGGAGGTTGCCGATCCACCACCAGAATTAGATGAAATGACTGAATTAATTAACGGCATCCCAGTTACTGACCAGACTATTGAAGGGGGCAGAGGAACTCCTGAAGAAGAACGCATATTGTACTATTATGTCGATGTCACTGAGAATTTGTCAGCGCTGACTGTTAAGACATACAACGGCAATGGAAATGTAGATTTGGCAATGTCTTGGGGAACTGTTCCTGATCCATTTGGATTTTTCTTTGGATTTGAAGATGATGATATGGAAATGGAGGGGCAAAAATCTGCTTGGGATGGTGGACCAGGTAACGAACAAGTAGTCACACTATACGATGTTGAGCCAGGAATCTATTATATCGCAGCCTATACTTACGGCAGAGCAAACGATTTTACAATAGTAGCAGATATGACTTATCAACCCGAAAACATAGAGCCAGAGGATGCTATTGAACTAACACCGGGAATTGCCTACGGTCCTCTAAGTGGATATGATGGTTTACTGCAATACTTCAAGGTAAATGTTCCTCAAGGCACAGAGCGTCTTGAAGTTGACCTTAATTCTGGCTTTGGCGAAGCATCATTATTCATGAAACTAGCTGAAGCACCCACATATTCTGATTTCACTTACAATAGTAACAGCCCTGGAGCAGGTGATAAAATAGGATTTAATGACCCTACACCGGGAATGTGGTATATATTGTTGGAAACTGACATGGTATTTGGTGAGGTAAAAATTACTGCTTCGTTTGAAGACAGATACGTATGGCAATATGACGGGACTCCCATACAGTTGTTTAACGGAGACGAAGTATCTGGGATAGAAGCACCTGCTGGTGAATCTCTAAACTTCTTTGTTGATTTGGAAAAACCGGGTGATTACTTATCTATAACGACCTACGGTGGAAGTGGAGATTTGGAGCTAGAAGCTACTGGTAATGTTATTGATTTTGGATTTGATGATTTCTTTGATTTCTTTGAAGGAGAGTTTGGAGAGTCAGGTAGACAAAGACCAGGCGCAGAACCAGAGGCACAACAGGTTTCCATAAACTCAGATGGGTTTGGAACAGAGCAACAAATCTTTATTGATTTTCCAGCAAACGGCAGATTTGAAATAACGCTAAATGCGTTAGAAGATATCAGCGAAGTTACTATAATCGCCTCATGGGTTTACTCAGAGTTTATCGACCCGATAACAGAACCGGAAGACCCCGTTGTTGTCGAAGATTGTCGAGACGTAGCCGCCAAGGAAATGACTAGTAAGGACATTGATAAAAATGGTTTGTTGAGTGAAGAAGAAGCAAAAAACGTTGTGATAAATGGTGATTCTGTTCGGTTTTTGGAACTTGATTCAAATAAAGATGGCGAGATTGAATTTGCTGAACTTTTGCAAATTTCGTGTAACTGTGACAATGAAATAGAATTGATATTTAATCAATTATCCCCTGACAATCGAGAGGTTAGTATTGAAATACTATCCTCCCAAGTATATGAAAACAAATTTGACTTTTTTGAAATAGATTCCAACTCAAACCTTCGTATTTCTCAGGCGGAAATAGATATTCTAGCGTTATTGTGTACAACAACATTTGATGCTTTTGACGGTGATGGAGACGGGGTACCAGATGTTGATGACTTATTCCCTAATGATCCTGATGAATCAAAAGATTCTGATGGTGATGGTGTAGGGGATAACGCTGACTTAGCCCCTAGTATCGCTAACGATTTGATTTACTCTGCTGGAGCGATAATGGCCATTGGATTATTGGCTATGTTAGTACTAGTCTCAAGAAATTCACGTAGTAAAGATAATTCGGTTACTTGGAATTCAGATGAGCAGTTTGACCTTTCCGATAGAATGATGAAAATGGAAAATAATACCCCTGAGGTATTCAAGCAGACTCCTGAGTTGCCGGAACAAAACACAGATTTGGCACCCATCATCCAACCTAAAACTAACATAATCGAGGTGCCAAGAAACAATCCTGTTGGAGATAATTTATTTGAACAATTAATTGGAGAACCAGAAACACCTCCTAACCAATTACTAGGGATGATTGATTCTAATGGTAATGAAATCTTAGAATTCCCTGTAGGTTCGGGCAATAAGTGGCAAAGAAAAGATTCAACTCAACCTTGGTCTAGAAATTAGATATTTTTCTTGTTAGGCTGCATTATACCAAGTGGCTTGAGAAGTCTTACTATGTGTCGATGGAGTTCTGGTAAAATTTCAAACATAATCAGGGCCATGAAAAACATGGCAAATAATGATACGAATCTTGATGCGTAATTATGGCCGAACTCAAATACATTCATACCGTAAAAAGACCAAGTAGTGTAAGTTTGATGCATCCAAATAAGACCAACATTTCTAAACACATTCAAAATATGAATTACAGGAATTGTAAACAATATTGCACGCACTCGACGTTTCCATCCTAAATCCAAAACTGAAATCGCGCCAATGAATATTACCATTGATTGTAAAGCTGTACAGGCTAAAACGAAATTTATCCCAATAAATGAACCATCTGCCATGACAAGTTCGGTTTGGAATGGAAACTCACCAATTGTATCAGCACTAAACCATCTATTGCCATCCCACTCATCCCAGGTTACCTTTCCAGATGTAGTTTCAACCCAAGTCTCACCAAGTTCTATATCACCTGTTCCAGATAATCGATAGAATAACGCTACTTGGGATGCAACGAACCAAATTGCTAGAACATTAAGCCACGGTACATGTGAAATTAGTAAATAAGGTCCACCAGCGTAAGCCATTGCACCTCTAGCCCAATTTAGTGCATTTCTTGACCGCTTGTCGGTGGTATTAGATTCCCAGTAGGCTAGCCCAATAGTCATCGGCAAAGCAACTAAACTCATCATTGTAAGTATTAAGTCTCCTTTTGCTTGATATTTCCATGCACCAGCGAAAAAGTAGATTCCAACAAATATCCAGCCCAGTTGGGCCAATTTTACTGAATTACCACTTCTTAGATGCCAAGAAAGTGCTAGAGATATCAACCCGATTGCTCCAATCACTGCTACTAACGATTGAGCCTCCATGCATCCCCCAATAACTCAGTCGATTTGAAAACTTGCATTCAATGCAAAATAACATCAACATAATTGCTCAGGCCTAAACATGTTGGGGGCGGTTGTGGAAGTACATCCGATAAAATGGCCAAAAGGTGTTGTGCCCAATGGTGCAATTGCTTTTGTTGACAGAGATGGAGTGCTAAATATTGGTAGTCCTAACTATATCAATAATCCAGATGAATTAATTGTTCTAAAAGGAGCAGCTGAGACAATTGCTGAACTCAAAAGGTTGGGATTCATGGTATGCATTGTCACCAATCAATCAGCCATATTTAGAGAATTATGGGATGAAGAAAGACTCCACGAAATTCATAATGAGTTATCTAGAATCATGTTAACCACTGATAGTGATGCATTCATTGATCTAATCATAACCTGCCCACATCGACAATTTGATCGGTGCTCATGCCGTAAACCAATGCCAGGAATGTTGTATTTAGGTAATAAAATATTACGAGGTGATATGGCATTACCATTGAAATTAAACAAAAATGTTGCAATTCCCATTGAAGCAACAAAGATAAATTGGTGGAAAGATAAACCAACACCTGTGCATGAACTAGATTTGATAGTTGGAGATAGGAAAAGCGACTTAGGCGCTGGATGGGGATTTGGCACTAGACTTTTCAAAGTTAGAGAACATATTGGGATTGTCGAAGTGAAAGATAGATTGCTAGACGCCCAGGACAATGGGGATTTTTTCCGACCAGTAAGGTGAGAATATGGGCTGGCTAGGTATTGATGATACAGACCATATTAATGGTGGTTGCACAACACATACATTGTACCAATTAGTCTCTAATTTGCCACCACAATTTACCTACCAAAATCCGCGATTAGTCAGGTTATGGCCGTTTGCTGCCCAACGAACAAGAGGGAATGCCGCAGTTGCCATCGAAATAATAACTAATAATAATGAAAAAGAATTGATTGCATTCCTAGATAATTGGTGGCATGAAAAAATATTGCCAGTTAAAGACAATATATCAACTTCCAAAGACTACGAAAGAAAACAATACCCTACAGACCCTGGGATGGTGTGGTTTAACCACCAGCCAAAAGATGATTTTTACTGGTCCGCAGTCTCAAGAGAAGTAACCAAAGATGAGATGACAAAACCGGACTTTTCTTGGGGGGGTCATGGTGTAATTGGTGCTTCAGCAGCGGTTGCATGGCCTGGTTTAAAACATACATTTGAAGCCATATCATGGCGCACCAAAAAAGCGCTTACTGATAACAAAAAACGAGAGATTGACATGGCGGCTTTAGACCTAGTTGATAACGACCCTGAAACATTTATGTCCAGAGATATAAGGTCAAATAATATTTTAATTGCGCCAAGAGGTAATTGCCCAGTATTATTTGGGTTAAGAGCTAAAACAAAATCAGCAGCAGAAAAAAACTGCCTAATATTGCTCAATGCCACAAATACTGAACAGACAGAAGGACACATCGTATTTCGAACTAATCAGGCTACAGATGATCACCTAGTTAATGATAAAACTGCTATTGTAACAACCACAAATATTCTAAAGAGAGGGACAGTTATAATCGAAACTAAACAACAAGGTAAATTATTAGCATTTGCAGAATCTGGGAGCATCAAACTTCTAGCACAATGGCTAAAAAAAGGTGACACGATAGAATTTAATGGTTTGAAAAGTATCGATGACTCTATCCATTTAGAAAGATTGAGGGTGTTAAAAGCCGTCCCAAAACATCAACGACCAATGTGTGAAGACTGTCAGGTAACTATGAAATCAATGGGCAAAAATCAGCCATTAAGATGTCCTAAATGCCGCCGTACTTCTGAAAAATTATGGCTTGAGATTGAGAGAGTGCCACCTTTCAACGACTGGGTTCAACCGCCAACTGATGCTCGAAGACATTTAGCTAAACCATTAGATTGGAATTAGCAAAAAAAGTCTTTGCAGTAGGGCAAGGTACAATAGTCAAATCCCCTTAGTAGTATCATGGTTGATGAATCAACTACCAAGAATATAGCATACTTTATATTCGTCATTTCATTTTTTGTCATGGTTTATTTCATAATAAATCAGGCGAAACACAATCGCAAGTCTTCTATTGAAGATAACGCACCGAAAGTGGCTGGTTCTGATGAAATGAGTGGTTCCGCCAAGGATCCGTCTGCATTTGAAGAACCTGATGAAGACGCACTAGAAGAGATGGCTGAGTTATTAGGCGAGATGGATGATTAAGAAACTAATTCCATGCCTTCATCAACAATCTTCAATTTTTTTACCACTTCATTAGTCACTAAATTTCTATAATGGCCATCTTTACTTTTCGCCAATGTCCAAATTTCAAAACCATTTTCTCGAAAGAATTTTTCACCACGGGCAAATATCGCCCCAGTTTTCTTTCCGCTAGCGTCAACGGTCCCTTTACTGATTAGAATTATTTTGATTTGTTCGCTAACATTGTCTGAACATCGCTCAATTTCAGACAAATATTTTTTAGGTATTTTACCGCTACTTTCACACCAGTCATCTAAAATTATTAGCGAAACTGAGGGCAAATTCTTAGCCGCAGAAATAAGGGCATCTACGGCTTTATCCAATGTACCAGACATCATCATAGCATGGAATTTTGAGGACGCAACAGGCGATAGGTGAGAAAATAATTGCTGGAACCTTGTTGGGTTTGGCATATCTAGCCCAACCCAGAGAACCCGACTCCCTTGGCTTATCTCATTAGCAGCCATTTGCAGACCGATTGTTGTCCCTCCACAACTACCTTCAATCGCTAAATGAATTCGATTGCTAGAATCACTAGCATTCCATCGCATGGTTGTTGGCGTGTCGACTAAAGTGAATGACTATTTTGGCTAAATGATGGAAATACTATTGACCTATCACCTAGACCACCACACATGCCTGAGTCCAATAAAGCGTCCGATGAGGAAGTGAATTACGTGGTTAAAAAAGGTGAAAGAATCCCACGTAGGACCCAAGGAGAATATGCTGAAGCTGAAAGTTTGAAGCATGCTATATCTCGGGATGGTTTTCTAGGAACTGCCATGGATGATAAGAACCAATATGGGCCAGTGTCTATGATGATATTGCTACTCATCATAGCAACAGTTACCGGATTAGGCTTGAAGTTACTCAGTTGATTCAAGTTTTTTAGCTGCTTCAATACTGGCAGGATTCATAGCAATTCTGATAAATATTATTGCCAATACGGAAGATATTATGAAAAATACCCCGACATAATTAGATATGTTATACCACATCATACAAACACCAACTAGTGATAAATAAGCAACTAGTTGACATACCGCTGATGCCCTATTCAAACGATCTTTCATTTCCTCGCTAATATTACCAGAGTTTTCCATCAAGAATGTGTAAATAAGAAAATAAATGCCTTGAAATGGCAATGTTGCTGCAATTATTGCTAAAGCAATTTCTCTGATAAATTTTGGATTTGCCTCCTGCTCTATACCTTGAAATAACATCACAGCTGTATTAGTACCTAACAATGCAGCCATTATTGTCCACCGCTTGTCTTGAGACGATGTTCTACTTTCAACATTGACAGACTCATCGGACATTAAGTGCCAGTTTATCAATAAGGGTTTCAATATTTTGGCATGATAGTAAGGTGGGATAACTTTTGATAGGTGTTTTACTATTTTCGAAGCGAATTAAAATGAAATCTAATCGAAATGTTATAGGATGTTGTCCAAGACCCCTAACCATGGCATTCTGTCCACTAGATTACCGGTACGGGTCGCAAGAATTCAAACATATATGGTCTGAACTTGGCAGACATGAACGACAATTAGAAGTTGAGAGAGCATTAATTTGGGCCCATATGCAACTAGGAAGAGTTTCCAAGGAAGACTATGAGGCTGTTGCAGCAATTTCTAATCCAACATCAGTTACTAAAGAGCGGGTGTCAGAAATCGAAGCGGAAACTAGACACGACATTATGGCATTGACCAAAGCCATGGCAGAGGCTGCTGGTGATGCTGGTTGGTGTATTCATTTAGGAGCCACTTCTAATGATATCGTGGATACTGCTGTAGGACTACAGTTGAGAGACAGCATGATTATGTTACGGGCAAGAATATGTGGACTCATCAGCATTTGTGCAGAAGTTGCCGAGCGAGAAAGGGACACCGTAATGCTAGGTAGAACCCATGGTCAAGCGGCAGTTCCCATTACTTTTGGACTGAAAGCCGCAGTATGGCTGGATGAATTAAGAAGACAATTGATCAGACTTGATGAGAGAAGTCCAAGAATTGCTGTTGGCAAATTCCTGGGGGCTGTTGGAACCGGTGCAGCACAAGGTGTACATGCTAGAAAGTTGCAGGAATTGATTTTGACTCATTTAGGGCTTGGCGTACCACTGGCAACCACGCAAGTAGTTGGCCGAGATAGATATGTTGAATACATTTCATGGTTAGCCAATGTTGCAACTACATGTGAGAAGATTTTGCAAGAAATACGTAACCTACAGCGCTCAGAAATCGCTGAGGCTGGTGAAGGATTTGACGTCGAGAAACAAGTTGGTTCATCAACTATGGCACACAAGAAAAACCCAATAAAATCTGAAAATGCTAGTGGACTTGCAAGAATAGTTCGTTCTATGATAATACCAACTTACGAAAATGCTCTTCTATGGCACGAAAGAGATTTGGCTAACTCATCTAGTGAAAGATTTACTCTCTCCCATGCTTCAACCCTATGTGATGACGTCATGGCCAAAACAACGGATGTTTTGAAGAATATGTGGGTTGATGCTGAGCGTTGTATGGAGAACATCAAATCACAGCGTGGACTAGTTATGGCTGAGAAGGTAATGATTGAATTAGTTGAACATGGAATAGCAAGGGATGAAGCTCATGAGATATTAAGAGCAGCGTCATTTGAAGCCGTCGAGAAAAAAATTGAGTTGATCGATATTTGTAGTAGAACACCTGCAATAGCTGCTGCATTTTCTGCTGAGGAATTAGAAGAAATGTTCGACCCAATGAATCACATTGGAGTTTCTGGAGAAATTGTTGACGAGTGTGTTCAATTAGCTAGAGAAGCCATCAAATGAATTTGAAAATTTGTTAATTTTATAATGTCCTCTACGGCCAAACCACTGCTTTTCCCCATCAATTTTTATCGACCCTGAAAAGTGAGGGCCATAGACAACTAGAGTTTCATATTCACCACCTTCACCGTCAACATTGAACCTAAACTTTTTTGATAACTGAATTAGTTTTTCCAAAGATTGTTCTGTTAAGATTTCACCCAACCATGATTCATCGAGTCCGTCGCATGCGACACTTGTGATGATTACTCCAAAACCGTGTTCCACTAATCCAGTAATGTGACCCAGTGAGGATTGATGCCAAAGAGGAGTATAGCTAATAATTCCTAATCGGTGACACATACGCTCTATTCGACTTTTTTGATAATCGGAACGCAGAGCGCCGCAAACTAACCCTTCAATTGACAAATTGCTTAGTGATTGTTCCAACTCATCGACTTCTAAATCTTCAATTCCTTGGGTTTTGACTGGCAGCCAAGTAGTATCGGATAATTTTGCTTGATGGCCGACTATTTCTGTCCCCGGAATTTGAAACATCATTGAATCTTTACCTTCAACAATCATTGTTACTAGGTGAGTAACCTCCCACCCCCGACAGGTTGCCCACCACCATGCTGCGGAAGAATCCTTACCACCTGATGAGAGAATTGCTACTCGCATATTACATTCCAGAAACTAACTACTGATGAAATTGATTATCTATTCGTAGAAGTTATATGGGTTGCAGAAAATGGATTAATACTTCGACTAGACACAGGGCTAAGTAACCCTCATGCTCATAAAGTGTCGCCTCGAGGATTAGACAGGTGAGAAGATGCAACCAAGTGGAAGAGGATATGATCATGGAATCACGACATTCAGCCCTGATGGAAGATTATTCCAAGTTGAATATGCAAGAGAATCAGTAAAACGTGGCACAACTACAGCGGGACTGAAATTCAAAGATGGTGTAGTTCTTGTTTGCGACAAAAGAATCATCAGCAGATTAATCATACCAGAATCTATCGAAAAAATGTTCAAAATTGACAACCATGTTGGTGTTGCAACATCAGGATTGATGGCAGATGCAAGACAACTCGTAGCGCGCTCAAGAGTTGAGGCTCAAATCAACAGAATCACCTACGGCGCAACAGTTCCTGTTGACGTACTGGTGAAGAAAATCTGTGATTTTAAGCAATCATTTACTCAATATGGTGGTTCAAGACCATTTGGAACCGCATTGTTAATCGGCGGTGTTGACGATAACGGAATCCACCTGTTTGAAACAGATCCAAGTGGAGCATATCAATCATATCATGCAGGGGCAATTGGAAGCGGAAGAAATACGGTAATCGAATACTTCGAAAAGAACTGGAAAGATAACTTAACGCTAAATGCTGCTATGAAATTAGGCCTAGAAGCATTGAGAAATGCCAATGATGCAGAACTAAATCGTGACGCAGTAGAAGTAGCAGTTATTGATTCATCTGGCTACAGATTCCTAGACCGCGATGATGTCAACAAGCAGATTGACCGCTTGAAACCCCTTGAAGAATAACCGTCAAGATGAAGGGGCACCTTCCACATGGACTACATGAGGGAGACACATGGTCAGCTTAGATAACTCAGTGCTTGCAAGAATGGAAAAAGGTGGTAAGCGCTATGAATTACTGGTTGACCCTGAAATGGTCGACGATTTCAAAAATGATCCTGACTCAGTTAATATCGATGATTTTCTAGCCATGGATGAAGTATTCCACGACGCAAGGGGCGGAGAAAGGCCCACCGAAGAAGCAATAGAGAACACCTTTGGAACTCAAGATATTTTGGAAATTGCTAAGATAGTTCTACACAAAGGCAGTATCCAATTAACTACTAATCAGCGCAAAGCAATTGTAGAAAAAATGCGGCAGAAAATCATTCACCACATACATAGCCAAGCTGTTGATCCAAAAACAAAAAGTCCACATCCAGTCACTAGAATTGAATTGGCACTAGAAGAATCACGCTATTCTGTAGACCCATTTAAAAAGTTGGAACTACAGATTAAAGATGCTGTTGATAAATTAAAGGTTCTAATCCCGTTATCTTTTGAGACAATGAGGCTTGCTTTCAAAGTGCCCGGTTCAGGTTATGGTGGTGCAATGAGGATTCTGCGTAATTATCACGTCAAAGATGGTTGGCTAGAAGATGGAACATGGGCCTGTGTAATCGAAATACCTGCTGGAATGAAAGGAGAAATTATTGGTCAAATAATGAAAGTCTCTTCACAAACTGAAGTTAAAGAAATGTGATATTACCTACTACTCTCCAAGGGTTGAGTTTATCATGGGTTGGCCAGTCGCCGGTTTGGAGAGAAAGAAATGTCCCAAGGTCTTAGCGGCGCCGAGCAGCGCCTAGTGACCCCGGGAATGACCATTGGGTCATTGACCGGGATGCGTGTCGGAAGTGGCGCAATCGTCCACAACGACGAAATTATAGCAACTAAACTCGGTTGGGTCCGAGAAAATAACGGAACCATATCCGTCGACCCAATCAATAGTCCATACATACCGCGCTCAGGAGATTTAGTAATCGGCAATGTTGCTGAGGTTCGAAATAATCTATGGTTTATGGACATTAATGGTTCATTTCAAGGATTACTTCCTATGTCACTAGCGCCATGGAAAGTAGAATATGGTCAAGCAAGACAACATATGGATGTTGGAGACAGCTCTCTGGCTAGAGTTCAAGAAGTTGATGAATGCCACAATGTAGTATTGACTATGAAAGGCGTTGGCCTTAGAAGATTATCACAAGGGGCAGTAATTGATGTACCAGTAAACCACTTGGATAGAATCCGTGGTGAAGCGAATGCAAACTTAGACCGTATGAAAGACACCAGTGATTGTAGAATCATTGTTGGTGAAAATGGCAGAGTTTGGGTTGATGGAAATGAAAATGGCATCGACTGGGTAAGAGAAGCACTAGATATTGCAAAGCAACATGGACATAAATCTTCATTTGATTCTGCAATGAAAAAACACGAGAAAAAATTCAATAAAAAAGGTGATGCTTAATGG
>MDSX01061403.1_pt1 | contig 13308 bp, 16 predicted proteins | sample 811141 | NCBI WGS metagenome assembly MDSX01 (sample SAMN05326642, study PRJNA326480) | marine metagenome | isolation source: seawater | place: Atlantic Ocean: South East | collected 2010
GTTCCGCCATTCGCCCTTTAAATTTTATTAATTATTAATATAAAATTAAATAGTATAAGAACTTAAATTGTATTAAAACCAAAAAATGTTTAATGAACTATATGAAAGAACCTTAAAACTAGCAGCTCATAAAAGTTCTAAATTTTTTTTAGCAATAATTTCTTTTATAGAAAGTTCTTTTTTTCCAATTCCTCCAGATATTATGATCGTACCAATGGTTATTGCAAAAAAAATTGATTATTTAAAAATATTCCTAATAGCTACAATTTCTTCTACAATTGGTGGATTACTGGGATATTTTATTGGATCAACATTTATAGATTTGGCAATGAATGTAATTCAATTTTATGGTTATGAAGAAAAAGTAATAAGTTTAAAAAATGATTTAAGTTCGGGGAGTGGCTTTTATGTTTTTTTAGGAACTTTATTCCTTGCTGGTTTTACACCCTTACCATTTAAAGTTTTTACGATAACAAGTGGAATAATTGGTTTTAATATTATCATATTTTTTTTTATTTGTTTGATATCTCGTGGATTAAGATTTTTTGCTGTATCTTACTTATCATATAAATTTGGAGATGCCTTTAGCATTTTTATGAAAAATAGTGGTGCTAAATGGTTTGCTATTATTGGACTTATAATTGTTGCAATAGCTACTACTATATATTTTATTATCTTATAGAATGAGACATATAAAAAATAAAACTACATTTAATCTAATTTTATTATTTAGTATTTTTGCATTGTTATCAGCTTACTTCATTCAATATGTTTTAGGTCATAAACCTTGCAGCTTGTGTTTAATTGAAAGGATACCTTATGTTTTAACAATTATTATAATCACTTTAAGTTTCATATTTAAAAAATATGAAAAAATTTATCTAATTTTTCTAGCACTAATATTTATCGCAGCAAGTTTAATATCTTTTTATCATTTTGGAATTGAGCAAGGTTTTATCAAAGAGTCTTTAGTTTGTGATTTAAATAAACAAATGAATATTTTAACTGCAGAAGATCTTTTAGAAGAATTGAAAAAAAAAACTATAAGTTGTAAAGATGTTACCTTTAGGATTTTAGGACTTTCTCTTGCTACAATAAATACCATTATTTCAATTTTATTATCCGTTATATTGATTAATAAAATTTTAAATTATGAAAAAAACAAATAAAGATAAACTTAATGAATTTATAAGAGTGGACCATGCTGGAGAGCGTGGTGCTATCAAAATATATGAAGGACAATTACTTGCTTTAAATACTATTATTAAAAATGAACAATTAAAAGAAATAATTAAAAAAATGAAAGAACATGAAAAAGAACACTGTAATTATTTTGAAAATGAAATTAAAAAAAGAAATATTAAACCTACCAAATTTATACCTTTATGGGACTTACTTGGTGTAGGACTTGGCTTTGGATCAACAATATTAGGTAAAAAAGCTGCTATGCTTTGTACTGCTTCTGTAGAAGAAGTTATTCAAGAACACTATGCAAATCAAATTAATCAATTGGAATCTGATGAAAAAAAATTAAAAGAAAAAATTATAAAATTTAGAGATGATGAATTAATGCATAAAAATATTGCTTATGATGAAGGTGCTACAAAAAAAGGGATTTACTCTATTCTTGATAAAATTATCAAAACTGGATCAAAGATTGCTATAAATATATCCGAAAAAATTTAATTAAGCTTCAAGTTCAACATCCCAGTACAAATAATCTATCCAACTTTTATGAAGAAAGTTAGGAGGAAAGTTTTTACCGTTTTTATGCAAATCTTCTGTTGAAGGTTGAAAAGGCTTTTGATTAAGTGTCATTTCTGAATTAATAAGTAATCTTCCACCTTTTTTAACATTACAACTTGAACAAGCAGTAACAACATTATCCCAATTAGTTTTTCCTCCTTTTGATCTTGGAAGTAAATGGTCGAATGTAAGTTCATTGCCACTCCCACAGTACTGACAAGCAAACTTATCTCTTAAAAAAACATTAAATCTTGTAAAATTTGGATTAGATTGAGGTTTAATAAAGCTTTTTAAAGCAATTACACTTGGTAATTTCATATTAAATGATGGGCTTCTAACTATCCTGTCATAGTTGCTTATTATTGTAACTCTATCCAAAAAAACAGATTTAACTGAGTCTTGCCAGCTCCATAATGATAGTGGGTAATAACTTAAAGGTCGATAGTCTGCATTCAGAACTAAAGCAGGACATTTTTCTAAAGATATATTTTGTTCAACAAGATTTATCATTTAATAAGTTTAACTGAATTAAATTATTTTATCAATAAATAGAAGACATCTTTTTGTTAAAAATTTATTAAATTTTAAAATTATTTTTTATATAATTTAAACTTATACTGGAAGCTTCTACTGGAATTTGATGATCGCAATTTTTTATTATATTTGTTTCTACTTCAATCTGATTTCTGATTAAAAAATCTTTAGCTTCTAATAAAAAAGTCGGTGAAACAACTGTATCTAAATCTCCATGTATTAAAAGCATTTTTGTAGAAGAGATTTTTCTTTTTTGAAGATCATTTTGGTCTATTATTTTTCCAGAAAAACCAACTATACAATTATAATTTTCGTTACTTATTAATCCTAAATTTATTGAGATCATACATCCCTGACTAAATCCTGATAAACATATTTGTGAACTTTTAAGGTTATATTTAATTTTTACTTCATTAATAAACTTAAGAATTTTTTCTTCGGCTTTTTGGGATTGTTCTAAAATATATTTAGGTTCGTCTCTAGTCAAATCAAACCATTGAAACCCCTTTGGATTTATCGGGCAATTCTCAGGACCATTTGGACACAAAAAAATAGTATTAGGTAGAAATCTTTTCCAATTTAAAGTTAACATACTTATATCTTTTCCATCTCCACCATAACCATGTAATAAAATTACAGCATTATTAATTAAATCATTATTTTCTGGTTTTATAATTGTTGTTGTAAGACTAAATGTCATAAATAATTTTATTTTTAAAACAAACTACAGTATTTTTTTGAAAATTAATTATAAAAACTTAGCCATTCTATAAATTTTTGATCATTAAAATCAATAGAACCAATAATACGGGCAAATTCTTTACCCTCTTTATTAAATATGATTGTTGTGGGAATTCCTCGTAATGAAAATTTTTTTGGTAAATCAATTTTAGGATCAAAATAAATATTTAAATTTTTAATCTTCAATTCTTTAAAAAAATTCACTGATTTTGATAAATTTTCCTGACCGATATTTATTGGAAAAATTTTTAAATTACTGAGTTCTCTATTTGATTGTAATAAATCTAGCGATGGCATTTCTTCTAAACATGGTGCACACCAAGTTGCCCAAAAGTTTAGGATTAACAATTTCCCTTTATAATCATTTAAATCAATATTTTTCATTTCTAAATCTTTAAAAACTATTTCTTTATAGGTTTTTGGTATTTTATTAATTACTATATTATCAATATCTGGTTTTTCTATTGAGTAACAATAAGTAGTTGTTATTAAATAAATAAATATTATTAAAAATTTCATACAGAATGAGTATAATTAAATACCATGTCAAAAAATAAAAACAATAAATCTATATGGCACACAAGAGTTAAGAAAGAGGTATCTAGCTTATTCCAAAAAGTCGGTAGCTCAATAGATATAGACAAAAAACTTTATAAAGAAGATATAAAAGGATCAATTGTACATGTAGAGATGTTATTCAGACAAAAAATCATATCGTTTAAAATAAAAAATAAAATTATTTATGGTTTAAATAAAATTCAAAAAGAAATTTTTAAAAATAATTTTATATACAATAAAAAATACGAAGACATACATATGAATATTGAAAAAAGATTATTTGAAATAATAGGTGAAGAAGCAGGTTATGTTCATACTGCTAGATCTAGAAATGATCAAGTTATTACAGACTTTAAAATGTGGATTACTTCTGCCACTAAAGAGATTAATAAAAGTTTAAATGATCTTATAAAAACAATTATTAAAATTTCTGAAAAAAATATCCAAATAATTATGCCAGGATTTACACATTTAAAAAATGCACAAGCAATTTCTTTTGCACATTATTTAATGGCCTATATAGAAATGTTTAATAGAGATAGAAAAAGATTTTCTAACAACTTAGAAAATTTGTCAGAGAATCCACTTGGGGTCGCAGCGTTAACAGGTACATCTTTTAATATTGATAGAAATTTTACCACTAAAAAATTAGGATTTAAAAAACCTACAAATAATTCGATAGATACAGTTGCTGATAGAGATTTTGTTTTAGATTTTTTATATAGTGTTTCTGTTTGTTCTATGCATATTTCAAGAATATCTGAAGAACTTATTATTTGGAACTCTGACGGATTTAATCTTATTAACCTTTCTGATAAGATCGTTACTGGATCTTCAATAATGCCTCAAAAAAAAAACCCAGATTTATTAGAATTTTTAAGAGGAAAAGCAAGCTCAAGTTATGGAAATTTATTTTCAATGTTAACAATACTAAAAGGACTTCCAATTTCTTATTTTAAAGATCTGCAAGACGATAAAGAAATTGTATTTAAATCAAACGAAACTCTTGTTAACTGCATAGCAATTCTAAATGAAGTTTTAAAGAATATTTCCCCTAATAAACAAAAGATGTTAGAGCTTGCGAATTCAGGATATATAACTGCTACAGACTTAGCAGATTATCTTGTTAAAAATCATTCTATGCCTTTTAGAAAAGCTTATCAGATAACATCTTCTGTTGTTAATTATGCTGAAAAAAATAAGAAAAAATTAAATGAATTAAATATCGATGAATTAAAAAAAATAGAGCCAAAACTTACAGTTGAAGTACTGAAGGTTTTTGACTTAAAAAACTCAGTAAATTCAAAAAAATCATATGGAGGAACATCTTTTGATAACATTAAAAAAATGATAATGAAATATAAAAAAGAATTAAAATGATTAAAAAAATAATATTTATTTCTATATTTTGCTGCCTCCTATTTTCTTGTGGAAAAAAATCAGACCCAGTATACAAAGCTAAAAAATATAATATCCTTATAAATAAGGTTTAATGAAATATATTAATAAAAACTTTTTGATAGAAAAAGTTAAGGTTTTCAATCTTGCAAAAAAATTCAATACTCCAATTTATTGTTATTCTTATAAACAATTAAAAAATAATATAGAAGATTTTAAAAAAAATTTTAAATCATTTTCTCCATTAATATGCTTTGCAATTAAAGCCAATACTAATGTAAATCTTATAAAAGAAATAAGAAAATTAGGATTGGGTGCTGATGTGGTATCTATAGGAGAAATGATGAAAGCTCTAAAAGCAGGCATAAGTCCTAAAAAAATTGTTTTTTCTGGTGTTGGCAAAACCTATTCTGAAATAAGCTATGCGATAGATAAAAAAATATTGCTAATAAATGCAGAGTCCAAAAGTGAAATAGCCGAAATTGAAAAAATTGCAAAATCTAAAAAAAAAATTATAGATATAGGTATTCGATTAAACCCCAATACAGACGCTAAAACATTAAGTCAAATTTCTACTGGCAGAAAAGAAAATAAATTTGGAGTTAATGAAAAAACTTTTTTAGAACTAATTAAATATTCTAAAAATTCAAAAAATATAAAACTCAAATGTTTAAGTGTTCACATTGGTAGTCAGATTATAGATCACAAGCCTTATGAAAAAATGTTAAAAGTAGTTGATAAATTTATTAAAAAATCAAATTATAAATTTGAATTTATAGATCTAGGTGGTGGTATGGGAATATCATATAACTATAATAATCAAAAGCTTAATTATAAAAAATATAATACTGCCATTAAAAAGTTTTTAAAAAAACATAAATCAAAAATCATATTCGAACCTGGTAGATCAATAGTAGGCAACATAGGTTTTTTAATTTCAAAAATTATTTATATAAAAGAAAGTGAAAAAAAGAATTTTATTATATTAGATGTAGCGATGAATGATTTAATCAGACCAGCTTTATATGGTGCTAAACATCGTATACTACCTGCTCAAAAAATAAATAAAATTTCAAATAAAACCTATGAATTTGTTGGTCCAATTTGTGAAAGCACAGATCGGTTTGCAACTATAAAAAAATTTCAAAAATTAAAAGAAAAGGATTTAATTTTAATATGTGATGTTGGAGCCTATGGAATGTCATTAAGCTCAAATTATAATTCTAGACCAAAACCAATTGAATTATTAATTAAAGGATCTAAAATTAACATTATTAAAAAAAGACAAAAGCTTATAGATTTAGTCTAGCTTTTGAGTCAAATGATTAGAAATTTTTTATTCTCATTTTTTTTCTTTTTAGGAATCACTATAATTTCTATTATATTTATTCCTTCATTCTTTTTTCCACGAAAAATTGTTTTATTTGGAGGGAAAATTATGGGACATTGGGCTTCATTTTGTTTACGTCTTTTTTTATCAACGAAAATCATTATTAAAGGCAAAGAAAATATTATTACCAATAATAAATTCTTTATCGCCTCATCACATCAATCAATGTTTGAAACATTTTTTTTACAAACAATTTTTAATTCACCGGTATTCATTTTAAAAAAAGAACTACTTACTATCCCTATATTTGGATGGTATTTAAAAAAAATTGGATCTATATCTATTAAACGAGATAAAATAACTAAAGATAATCTAGGATTTTTTGAAGAAATATTAAAACTAAGTAACAGTTCAGATCGTCCTTTAATAATTTTCCCTCAAGGAACGAGAGTATTACCAAATGAAAGACCTCAGTTTAAAAAAGGAGTTAGTAGAATATATGATGAATTAAAAATTAAGTGTCAACCAATTGCTATAAATTCAGGCTATACTTGGCCAAAAAAAGGAATAAAAAATAAAAATTTAAATTTAACTATTTCAATTTTAAAACCTATTGAAGCTGGACTTGATAAAAATATTTTTTTAAAAAAACTAGAGGACAATATTTATTCTGAACTTGATAAGTTAAACTAACCCTTCATTGGCATGACAACAAAGATACTATCAAAGTCTGATGGATCCTTTATAAGAGCTGGAGAACTGGTATCATTAAAAAATATTTCTATTTTATCTCCATCTAGTTGAGATGCTACATCAATTAAATATCTTGAATTAAAACTTATATCCAAATCGTGGTCAAATTTAACACTTAGACTTTCTTTGCCATCTCCACTATTAGCGTTATTTACAGATAAATTTAACATATCTTTTGTTAAGCTAAATTTTACTCCATCTTTTTTATCTAGCGATACTGAAGCTACTCGATCTACAGAATCTAAAAATAATTTTAATTCTATCTCTAATTTTTTTTGATTATTTTTGGGTATAACTTGAATATAGTTTGGAAATTTTCCATCTATTAATTTTGAAATCAAAATACTATTATTTAACTCAAATTTAATTTTTGATTTAACATTAGAAATTTTTACATCACCCTCATAATCCTCAAGAAGTGAGCATAATTGGAATATAGTTTTTTTTGGTAAAATAACTGGCTCAAATTCAACTTTTTCATTAAGTTTTATTTTTGAAACAGACATTCTATGACTATCTGTTGATGCAGCCGTTAAAAAAATTTTATCATCAATCTGTGTTTGATGTAAAAAAATTCCACTTAGATAATGCCTAGTTTCATCATTTGAAACAGAAAATTTACATTTATTTAGTAATTTTAACAATTTTTTTGATTTAATTAAAAACTCATTTTTATTAAAGTTTTCATCTGTTAAAGGAAATTCTGAAGAATTGATGCAATTAAGGTGAAAAATAGATTTTTCAGACTCAAGTTGTATCTTGTTTTCATTATCCATGGATAAATTTATTTTTTTTCCAGAAGAAAACTTTCTAATAATATCATACATTATTGATGAAGTAGTAGTTGTTTTACCTTCTTCGATAACTTCAACATCATTAATCTGATGAATAAAAATTAAATCTAAGTCTGTAGCAGTCAATGTTAGTTTTGATTTGCTAACATCTAATAAAACATTCGATAGAATCGGTAAAGTACTTCTTTTTTCTATCACTCCCTGACAATAATTTAATGATTTTTGTAAATCTTGTTGATTAACGTTAAATTTCATTTTCTTTGTTATATAAAATTTTATTTTTTAAATTTTCAATATTATTACTTAATTCATTGTCTTCCTTTTTAAGTTTTTCAATAGTTTTTACAGAGTGTATCACAGTAGTATGATCTCTGTTTGAAAATTCTCTTCCAATTTCTGGCAAAGATTTTGATGTAAGAATTTTTGTTAAGTATATTGCAGTTTGTCTGGGTCTTACTAAATACCTCGATCTTCTAGAAGACAACATTTCATTTTTACTTATTTTAAAAAATTTACATACTATAGATTGAATTAAATCAATAGTTACTTTATTTTCTGATAAATTTAATAGATCTTTTAAAATTACTTTAGTTTCAGATATGTTGGGAGTTTTATTATAGATTCTTGAAAATGAAACAATCCTGTTAAGAGCTCCAATTAATTCTCTAATGCTTGTCTTTATCTCTAAGCTTATAAATTTTTGAATTTCATCAGTTATATTAATTTGATTAGAATAATAAATATTTAATTCTTCTGTTTTTTTTTTACTATTTGATACCTAAGTTCATAGTCTGGACTTTGAATATCTACAACTAATCCTCCAGAAAACCTAGATTTTATTCTTTCTTGAATTCTTGATAATTTATTTGGTGCCCTATCGGCTGATACTATTATTTGAGATCCTTTATCTAGCAATGCATTAAAAGTATGAAAAAATTCTTCCTGCATTGCCTCTTTACCATTCATAAATTGGATATCATCGATCAACAGCACATCTGAATTTCTAAAATATTCTTTAAATTTTACCATATTATTTGATTTAATAGATTTTACGAATTGATACATAAATCTTTCAGCTGAAATAAACATTATCTTATTGTTTTCTTTTAGACTTAGCCCAATTGAATTTAATAAATGTGTTTTGCCCATTCCTACCCCTCCATAAATATATAATGGGTTATAATGAGAAATATTGTCTGAAATTTTCTTAGAAGCCTCAAATGCTAATTTATTACTAGAACCAATTATAAAGTTATCAAATTTTTTATTTGGATCAATTCTATTATACTGAAGGTAAGTATCTTTTATAAAAGAAATATTTTCATTACTCTTATCGGATTTATTTTTATTAAGCGACTCACTAATTTCTGAATTTTTTTCTTTATTTTCAATTATTTTAAATTCAATTCTAGTGATGTTTTTTTTATGTGATTTTATAATTTTAAGTATTTGGTCTAAATATCTTGAGGCAATCCAGTCTCTAATAAACCTTGTTGATACTGATAATAATACATAATTTTTTAATTCCTCTACAAAATTAATCTTTCTCAACCAACTTTCATAAATATCATTTCCCAGAGTATTTCTCATTTCTTTCTGAATAGTTTTCCAATCTAAGCTATTTGAAGAAAAACTTTCAGTATTTTTCGATAAAATATTTTTATTCATGATTTTTAGGAATAAACTCAGTTAATGGTAAAAAATAAATTATGCAATAAATTATTTTACTTATTCAAAAAAAAATAAAATCTGAGAGTGCATAAAAAAATTTATCTTATCTTACAGATTGAATTATAAAAATAGATTAAATCTAAAAGTGAAAATAATAAAATATAATAAAATTTATATTTAGATAATAACTACATCTAGTAAATATATCATTTAATTTTTTACATTTAGTATCGATACTTATAGTTGTAAATAATTATAAAGTTTAACAACTATGGGTAGTTTATTTTAAAGTGAGGCTATTTTTTTAGTTATTCTTGAAATATTTCTTGACGCATTTTGCTTTTTTATTACGCCAGTTTTTGCAACTTTCATCAATTCTGAATTAAGCTTAGGTAAAAATGCTAAGGCCTCTTTCTTTTTTTTGCTATCAAGCATTAAATTCATTTTTTTAATCGCATTTCTATATTTACTTTTTCGAGATTTATTAACTGCTGTTTGTTTTGAAATTCTTCTAATTCTTTTAATTGCTGATTTTGTATTTGCCATAAGCGCAGTGGTATAACTTGAGAATTTATAACGGTCAATAGAATAATTGACTTATTTTTGACAATTATTACAAAAAAAAGTCGATCTATTAGATATAAATATTTTTCTTATTTTGCCAGTACATTGTTTTCTTTGACAATCTAGATTTTCTCTTTGATAAACTTTAAACTCTTTTTGAAAATTCCCACTTTTACCAGAGATATTTTTAAAGTCACGAATACTTGACCCTCCTCTTTTAATAGCTTTATTAAGAACACTTTTTGAAAAAAATATAATTTTCTTACAATCTTCTTTTGATAGTTTCATAGCTTGTTTATTGGGATTAATTTTACTTAAAAATAAAATTTCACTCGCATAAATATTTCCAATTCCAGATACAAATTTTTGGTCAATCAAAAAACTTTTAATATTTTTCTTTTTGTTTAAAAAATAACTAAAAAAATATTCTAAATTGTAAGTTTTTGAAAATGGCTCTGGGCCAAGATGAATAAATTTATTTTTAAGGCTCTTTTTACTGTCTACAAATTTAAAAAAGCCAAATCTTCTAGGATCATTATACACAACTCTTAAGTCTTTGAAATATATTTCAACATGATTGTGCTTTTTAGGAAGATTAGGTGAATTATAAAAACTTGTATTTGTAAATTTATTTAAATTTTTTTTCTTTATTAAATGAATAGTGCCTGACATCCCAAGATGAATTAAACAAAATGTGTCATCGGAAAAGTTTAATATTAAATATTTAGAAAATCTTGTTACTTTATTAATTAATTTATTCTTTAATAATTCTTCAAATTTAAAAGGTATTTTAAACCTTAAATTTCTGTTTTTTATTATTACTTTTTTGATTTTTTTCTGTTTAATATTTTGATCTAATGATTGTTTGACTATTTCTACTTCTGGTAATTCTGGCATTTAATACTATATTATCAATAAATAATATAATTAGTATGCAACAATATCTTCAAAACAAAAAAGGGCTTGTCCAGAGAGTCTTTGATGATGTCTATAATAAATATGATCTAATGAATGATTTCATGTCTCTAGGAGTTCATCGAATTTGGAAAAGGGACTTAATGAACTGGATGAATCCTTCTAAAGATAAAGTGTTAATTGATGTTGCTTGTGGAACAGGAGATCTTGCTAAACTCTTCCTGGACTTAACAAGTAAAGATGAAAACGTTTTTTGTATTGATCCAAATAAAGGAATGATTGGAAAAGGTAAGGAAAAATTAAAAAATTATAAAAATATAAAGTGGTTAATTGCTTCTGCAGAAAAATTACCTATTAAAGATAACTCTTGTGATTATTATACAATTAGTTTTGGCCTTAGAAATACAAAAGATCTCAATAAAACACTTTCAGAAGCATATAGAGTTTTAAAACCAGGAGGTCGATTCTTCTGTTTAGAATTTTCTAAAATACAAAATACTAATCTGGATTTTATATATAAAAATTATTCAAAACTTATTCCTTTATTAGGTAATGCTATTGTTGGGCAAAAAGAACCTTATGACTATTTGATAAAAAGTATAAAAAAATTTATTAATCAAAAAGAATTAATTGATCTAATGAAGAAAAATAAATTTCAAGATTGTTGTTATAGAAATTTATCTGGAGGAATTGTTGCTATTCACTCAGGCTGGAAAATTTAATGATTAAAAGATTATTTACCTTATTAAAAATTGGTAGAAAACTAGCGAAATCAGACATACTAAATATAGTTTCTAAATTTAAAGTGCCTCCCATAGGAATTAGAATATTATTTTTTATTCTCTCTTTTTCTTTTTCAAAGTCAAAGAAAGTTAACCTAAATTCTAGCGAAGGTGAAAGACTTTCTAAATCCTTACAGTCAATGGGAACTACTTTTATTAAACTTGGTCAATTTTTAGTTACTAGACCTGATATAATTGGCGAAGAACTAGCTAAAGAATTAGAAGATTTACAAGATAGGTTGCCTGCTTTTTCTTTGCAAGAAGCAAAAAATATAATTAAAAAAAATCTAGGAAATGACACATTTAACTCAATAATAGATTTGAGTGAACCAGTTGCAGCAGCATCCATTGCTCAAGTTCACAAGGCAAAAATAGATGACAATGGAACTATAAAAGATGTTGCTATTAAAATTTTGAGACCAAATATTAAAAAAATATTTAATGAAGAAATTGACGCTTTAATGCTTTTTGCATTTTTTGTTGATTCTTTTATAAAAAAAACAAAAAGATTAAAATTAATTGAAGTAGTTTTTTTACTTAAAGAAATAACAAATCTTGAAATGGATTTAAGATTTGAAGCAGCAGCTGCAAATGAATATGCAGAAAATACTAAAAATGACGCTGGATTTAAAGTACCACAAATATACTGGAATTTTACAAGTGAAGATGTAATGACACTTGATTGGGTAGATGGTGTTTCAATACGAGAAACTGAAGTTTTACAAAAAAGAAGTATTAATACTAAAAGAATTGCCTCAGATATAATACAACACTTTCTAAGACATGCAGTCAGAGATGGTTTTTTTCATGCTGATATGCATCAGGGAAATATATTTATTGATAACAATGGAGAAATTGTACCAATTGATTTTGGCATAATGGGAAGATTGGATAATCTAAGTAAAAGATTTTTAGCTGAAATATTATTTGGATTTATCCAGAGAGATTATAAAAAAGTTGCTGAAGTCCATTTAGTTGCTGGTCTTGTTCCAAAAGATGTTCCTGTTGATGACCTTGCTCAAGCATTAAGATCAATTGGAGAGCCAATTTTTGGTCAATCTGTAAAAGATATTTCAGGTGGAAAATTATTAAAACAACTTTTTGATGTTACTGAAAAATTTAATATGCAAACTCAACCCCAATTATTAATGCTACAAAAGACCATGGTCGTTGTTGAAGGTGTTGCTAGAAAGCTTAATCCTGAAACAAATATTTGGGATACTTCAAAACCTGTCTTAGAAAGTTGGCTTAAAGAAACAAAAGATCCTATTAATACTTTAAACGAAGGTTTAAAAGGTACCGCTGAAGTTATTAAACGATTACCAGATTTTCCAGAAATTATGGATAAAGCAAATCAGGCACTAACTTTTTTAGCAAGCGGACAAATACCTCAAAATTCTAACTCTTATACAGCTCTAAATGAAAAAAAATTAGAGATGACAGCATTTAGAAATCAATCTATTATTGGTTTATTACTTCTTGTAATTTTTGGCCTTATAGTATTTTAATTCTGCAGATGAAA
>MDSX01033795.1_pt1 | contig 13300 bp, 14 predicted proteins | sample 811141 | NCBI WGS metagenome assembly MDSX01 (sample SAMN05326642, study PRJNA326480) | marine metagenome | isolation source: seawater | place: Atlantic Ocean: South East | collected 2010
CCATGTCGTACCTGTGGCCATCCGTATTCAGCATCGGGATTAGGTAGATCTCGCGGGTGTTGACCATGTCGGTGATGAACTGCTCGCTGAAGTCCTCGTCCACTCCTAGGTCACCGGGTCCGCATGGGTTGCCGTCCCCGTTGCTGTCCTGGAATGAAAGATTGAGCCCGAGGCAGTCACCGTCGTTGTCGATGCCGTCCCAGCCGTCCTCGTCGATGAGTCCGTCCCCGTCGTTGTCGATGCCCGCCTTGCCGTAGTAGAACGCCAGGGTCTCCAGGAAGAACATGGGGACCTGGACGGACATCCACTCCCTTGCATGATGGTTCCCTACTAGCATGACGTCGGGGCGGTCCGCGTAGTTTCCGTCATCCCCGTTGAAGTCGTTGTACTCCCCCCCTCTCACGTTTGATGTTATCTTCATCCACGGGCTGGGGTGATTGTAGTACCATCCCTCGTAATCGTTGGAGGTGGTCATTTCGCCTCTGGCATTCATCCCTCCGAGGAGCCCCTCGTGGAACTGTAGGAAGTCTGGGTAGTAGGCGGCTAGTGTCTGCATCCTCTCTTTCATCGAGAAGTAGTCGTAGTACTCCCTGAACTGGAGTTTTTCGTAGTCCCCATGAGGGCCCCACGGGAAGATCTGGTTCGCGTAGTCCGTCGACCAGATGTCCTCGGGCGAGTAGCCAGTTCCCACATCCTGAGCGGAAGCGACAGGTGCCAGGGCTACTGGGGAGAGCATGCTCAGGAGGAACGGGAGAAGCATCGCTGTCACTGGGGCGCCTGGGTTGTTCCAAGCGTTTCGTGGGGTTTCCTCATGGCCGTGCCTAGTCATGCTATGTTTTGCGGGTAAACCCTACGTATTGAATCGTACGGACACCGGTCCGAAGGACCGAGATGTCTTTTTGAGGGGCACCTCTTCCGAAAAATCATGACAATTGGGGACGATATCGCTAGCGAACTGGCCGGAGAAGAGGTAATTTACGACTTTTCCAGCTTCGGATTGGGTTTCCTGATTCTACTGATCGGGGTTTCTGTTTCTGCAGGTCTGTTTTCCAGAAGAGTTCTCTTCCCGAGGATAATGGATCTGTTCTCCAAGACCGAGAGGATAGACGGCAAGACTCTCTTCGCACCCAGGTCCTTGGGGTGGATGATCGGACTTCTAGTGATGTGGCAATCGCTAGACTGGCTACTGGAGAACGTCTCAGCGCCCGAAGGGGATTTCATATGGAACGACGGAATGATGGAAGCGGTAAGTGAGCTTTCCAGGGCGGGTTTCGTCATCCTGATGCTAGTTGCTGCTTACAGACTGGTGGACTACCTGGACGCGTTCATCGTAGTCGAAGGCGACAACATGGCGGCTCGGAGATCTCTGGCCAGCGTCGCTGAGGCGATAGGAAGGCTTGCCGTGGTCATCGTGGGTGCTTTCGTCCTAGCAGGACTGGTCGGTCTTAATCTCAATGGGATGATAGCTGGTCTAGGGATTACTGGTCTTGCATTGGCTCTAGCGGCAAAGGACTCTGTTGCGAACATTTTCGGAGCCATTTCTATCATCATAGACCAGCCCTTCAACGTAGGTGACTGGATTATCGTCGAGGATGTGGAGGGCGAAGTGATTAGCATCGGCCTCAGGACAACCATGATCAGAACTGGGAATGATACCATCGTCACAATGCCGAACTCCAACATCACCAACTCTCCTGTCGAGAACTTCACAATGCGTAGGTTCAGGAGGATCAGGCCATCCTTTGAATTCGAGGAGGATAGTGACGAGGGGGCTCTGAAGAAGTTCTGCGATTCACTTTGCGACAGTGTTCTCGCAGACCCCAGAGCAACGAAGAACGAGGATTCGTGGGTGAAGATTACCAACAGTTTGCCACCCAAGATCACGGTGTCCTGCAACTTCTACTGCCAGTCTAGCGCCAAGGTCCAGAGGGAGTTCACAGAGGACATCTTGCTGATGGGCCGTTCGATTGGAATAGAGTGCAAGCTGACATTCCATGAGCCGAGAAGAAGGACCTAGCCGGGGAGTTGCCTGCATGAGCAATCTGATTCTAATCAGGCATGGCCAGTCCGTTTGGAACGCAGCCAATCGCTTCACGGGATGGACTGACGTTGAGCTCTCCGAGGTTGGAGTCTCGGAGGCTGAGGAAGCAGGACATAGCCTGAGCTCTCAGAGGATTGACGTCGTGCACACCAGCGATTTGATCAGAGCTCAGAGGACTGCTGAGATTATCATGAGCCTGAATGAGGCATCAGAGGGATACTCGACAAAGTACGACTGGAGGCTTAATGAGAGGAACTACGGTTCTCTGCAGGGGCTTAACAAGGCTGAGACAGCAGAGAAGTTCGGAGCAGAGCAAGTCCATATCTGGAGGAGGTCTTTCGATGTCGCCCCTCCCGACGGGGAGAGCCTGGAGATGACTGCTGAGAGGACCATCCCTTACTTCGAAGAGGAGATTCTTCCAGACCTGCAAGAGGGAAAGGGGGTCCTAGTCTCTGCCCATGGAAACTCACTCAGATCGATAGTGATGCACATCGAGGAAATTTCTCCAGAGGACATAGTGTCTTTGGAGATACAGACCGGCTCCCCGATGTTCTACAAGTTCGAAGGCGGAGAAATCAGTAGAACCGGTTGAATGGAATCTCGGGAGGCGGGGATCTACTCCGGTAGAATTTCATCAGAGCTATGCTCAATGCAATGCTTGCTAATGGGATGGGTATCTGTTCCGCTGATGGTGGGAATGAGTTGATCAAGGAAAATATCCCTATCGACCCCGCCATCATGGAAAGTGCTCCGAACGTCCTGTTGTTGAACATCCTCTTCTGGTACCTTGGAACATAACCAATCAGGGTAGTGGCAGGCTGGGGGGCTCCCGACTGGTGTGAGACGGCCTCGATAACATCCAGGAGGCACTGCTCGTACTCCCAGATTGCTAGGCCCCCTCTGTGCGAGTACAGAACTTGGTCAGATGACCATGACTCCGGTGCGCTGCTCCTCCATCCCTCGATTAGAGCCGACCTCAGTTCTACGATATCGAGACTGGTTTCAATCTCGTAGAACGACCTTGACAGGTCATGGACCAGTGAGGCTAAATCCCTTATTGCGGGGAACTCGCATTTCGCGGGAAACAGTGCGGAGTGTAGTCTCGGTCTGGCGAGCCTGATTCTCCCCTCGTGGAAGTCTGCCAGTCCTAGGTCACCAATCCCTAGCATGCATTCTGAGTCTCTGGAGTGAGGGACCCGCCACACAGAGTGTGATCGCAGGAGTTCTTCGATGCCCGCGACTCTGTCGTTCCACCTGTTCGGATCGGGAGGGGTTGTCCTGACTGACTCGACGTGCTTGTGGTATCGCCCCAGGGAAGCACCGCACTCCCTGAGAGTCTCAATCGCAGAGTCCTGATCACCGTCTGTTAGCGCTCTGGCCAGAACCTCTCTGGAGCTTTCCTTGCTGCTGGTTTCCTCCCACACTAGAATCAGGTCGCCACCCTCCCAAGAGAATCCCCCACATGGGGTGTCACATACTCCGGAGGAAGCTTCTACCCTCCTCCTGAGCAGGCCGTCCGAACCCCATGGCAGGAACTCTGCAATCCAATTCGAGTCCCCCGCAAGTCTGGCAATCGGCCCTCTGTCGTTCTCCGATAGAGAGACCGAAGACAGCGATGATGGGTCTGGGATCTTGCCCCATGGTGTCAAGTCGGACGTCACTTCCTCCCATTCTGAGATGTCTGCGATTGGGTTTGGCTCGACCAAACGGCATGTCATTCCGATTCCAGCAAAGGAATGGGCCTCGAAGCCCGAAGGGGTTTGTGAGTCGTCTTCGAGTTCCCTCATGGCCGCAGGCCTCCAGTTCCTCTCCCAGGCAGACATGATTCTCGTACCTAGGAAAGGGTCCAAGGCTTCATTGAATCGGTCTCCAAAGGCTTGAATGATATAGCCTCGAGCGAGTCCCGTGGGAAAGGAAGTTTCTGAGTTGCCCCTTGCCGTAGATATGGATGGCACGCTGATACTCACCGACATGAGTTGGGTCAGTATCAAGAGGGTCCTTCTCAGACAGCCATGGATAATCCCTGGAATGATCGTAAAGGAGCTAAGCGGGAGGAGGGCTCAGTGGAAAAGAGACCTGGCAGAGAGATTGGTCTTCGATCCATCTGAATTGGAATACCACAAGGAGTTCCTAGACTGGCTGACTGGTGAGAGGGCGAAGGGTAGGACGTTGGTTCTGGCTACGGCATCGGACAGGCTAATCGCCGAGCAGGTTGCTGGTCATGTTGGATTGTTCTCTGATGTAATGGCGTCAGATTCGGAATTCAATCTTCGAGGTGAGAAGAAGGGTGAGGCGCTATCTTCTAGATTCGGTAGGAAGGCCTTCTCTTATGCCGGAAACAGCAAGCACGATATCCCCGTTTGGGAGCACGCTGGAGAGGTTATCGTCGTCAACCCAGAAAGGGGTTTGCTAGACAAGGTAGGGGATTCTGCAGACATCATTTTCGAATAGGTCAGTGCTAGTTAGTAGTCATAACGTTGGTACTACCCGGCTACAATAATGGGAAGGGGGAGGAAGAGAGCGGGTCGATTAATCGACAACATAGCCAAGAGGCTCCTCAGATTCCGTATTTTCTCGATTCCTGCGAGAGTTGTTTCCAACTCGTGGCTGGCATGGAGTTTTGTGTCAAGATTAGATCGGGTTCGCGTCAGGAGGCAAAGAGATAGGGTCACGAAGGGGGAGCTCCCGGAGCACGTCTCCATCATCATGGACGGGAATCGTAGATTCGCTTTGAGCCTCAGCCTAGGAAATGAAATCGGACATGCCCACGGGAAGGAGAAGCTGAAGGAGGTAATGGATTGGATAATGGAGCTAGGGATACCCTATCTAACAGTCTACGCGCTTTCTACAGAAAATCTATCCAGTAGGGATCCAGATGAGTTGGAGGCGCTATTCGATCTATATGTCGCAGGCCTGAATGAGATTTCTGAAGATGAGAGGATCCATTCAAAGGGAGTGAGGGTCAGGGTCGTCGGGAGGAGGGAAGAGCTCCCCGAGAGAGTGAACGAAGCAATCAGAAATGCAGAGGATAGGACCGGTGATTACTCTAATTTCACCTTCACGGTTTGCTTAGCATATGGCGGGAGGGAGGAGATTGTCGATGCAGTGAAGGGAATTGCTTCTGACCATGCTAACGGCGAATTGTCATTGGACCAGATCGATACGAACCAGATCTCCAGCCGTCTATACGATGCGGAAATACCCGACCCTGACCTAGTTATTCGAACAAGCGGCGAAGAAAGGGTCTCGAACTTCCTGCTTTGGCAGATTGCTTACTCAGAGCTCTACTTCACTGACGTTCACTGGCCTTCTTTCTCCAAGGCGGTTCTATATGAGGCGATAGAGACATACCAGATGAGGAGGAGAAGGTTTGGTGGATGAAGAGGGCTACAGAAACCCCTCACTGGCAGTGGATGCCATTGCACTGAGAGACGGATCTCACGGAGCCCAGGTTCTTCTCATCACGAGGGGCTTCCCGCCCTGGGAAGGCAGGCTGGCATTTCCTGGGGGTTTCGTGGAAATGGGTGAAGATCCAGAGAGTGCCGTCCTGAGAGAGTTGAGCGAGGAGACTGGTATCGAGGGCAGTGAACCAGAGTTATTCGCCGTGAGGGGGGATCCCGACAGAGATCCGAGAAAGCATATCGTATCGATATTCTACCTGGTCAGGGTTGATTCTAGGTCCATTCCCGTAGCTGGAGATGATGCCAGACATGCTGAATGGATCGATCTGAAAAGCCTGGAGGCCGAACAAGTGGCTGGTGACCATTTCTCAGTCATCGAGCAACTGCGCAAGTAAGGCTATACACGACACCCCATGGGACAATCATGGGCAGGAAATTGAAGATAGATACTGGGGAGCCTAAACTAGGCCCTTACACCCCGGGAATCAATGTGAAAGACCACATCTGGCTTTCCGGCCAGATAGACGTTGCCGCCGGAGACGATATAGAAGCGCAAACAACTGGGACGCTAGCTAAAATTGACGATCTTCTAGCAGCTGCAAACAGTTCAAAGGCGGATTTGGTGAAAGTAACCATCCTAATGACTGACATAGGTTTCTACGGAAAAATAAACGAGATTTACTCAGAATGGCTAGGAGATACGATAGCCCCGGCAAGAGCAGCCTACGAGGTATCAAAACTTCCTGGTGGTGCACTGGTGGAGATAGTCTGTGAGGCTTTCAGGAACTCGGGCGAGTATAGGACTGATCTACCGGCAGAACTAGAGGAGGCCTTGGTTTAGGTGATACCTAGCCAAGTGAAAATTTCTATCTTGAAGATTTGGTTTTGACTACTTGGGATAATTATGAGTGTTTTCAAAGCATATGACATAAGAGGAATCGCAGGAATTGAGCTTGACTCTGAATTCTCTGAACGCCTGGGCAAAGCGATTGCGACTCACCTGAATGCAAAATGCGTCTCAGTTGTCAGAGACATCAGAGACTCGAGTCCAGACTACCACGAGGCTTTCGTAAGAGGTCTTCTTTCTACGGGAGCAGATGTTTTTGATCTGGGGATATCTACTACTGGGGTGCTGTATCGTTCTACTGTAGATCTTCCAGTAGATGTCGCAGTTGCTATTACTGCCAGTCACAACCCCCCCGAGTACAATGGATTCAAGATTTGCAAAGGGAAACTCCCCCTGGGGGGAGAAGAGTTGCAAGAACTCAGGAGAACGTTCGAAGCAGGCGATTTCAGAGAAGGGAGTGGCGATTATATGATCATGGACTCATACGTGGAAAGTTACGTCGATTCAATCATTGATAGCGTCGGAGGCCTATCTAGGGACATCAGGGTAGTGTTGGACTGTGGGAATGCAGTACCCGGACCTCTGGCGGTCAAAGTACTGGAAAGGCTAGGCGTGGACGTGCTACCACTCTACTGCGATTGGGATAACTCGTTCCCGAATCATCCCCCGGATCCTACAAGACAAGAGAACATGGCAGATCTGGGCAGAGCTGTCCTGGAGCATGGAGCAGAATTTGGAATAGGCATGGATGGTGATGGAGATCGCCTAGGAGTGGTTGATGAGGGTGGTAGGTTCATCCATCCCGATCGACTTATGGGAATTTTCGTCAAAGAAGTCCTAGCAGACCTTCCTGAAAACGCTTCAGAGGAGCAGCGTACGATTTTCTTCGACGTGAAGTGCAGTATGGCATTGGAGGAGGCTATCGAGGAGCTTGGGGGCGTACCCAGGATGGTTAGGACCGGTCACACATTCATGAAAAAGGAGTTGCGGGGATTCCCAGACTCTCCAATGGCCGGTGAGATGTCTGGTCATTTCTTCATGAACGATCACTGGGATGGATTTGACGATTCGATTTACTGTGCTGCTAGACTCCTGAGCATAATTGCCAAAGACCAGTCCCCCGAACAAGGAGGCCCGAAATTCTCAGAGAGGTTTGAATTCATGCCAAAATATCCCACCACCGATGAAGGAAAGATTCCCTTGATCGGTGAAAGAGAGGAGGTAATGCAATCTGTGACATCGGCATTCGCGGATATGCCTACTTCCACAGTGGATGGAATCAGGGTCAGATACGATGATGGTTGGTACCTATGCAGACCGAGCAACACAGAGCCGATTCTCGTGATGAGGGCTGAAGGTCGTGATCAAGAGGCGTTGGATCATATTCTCTCTGATGTGAGAAGGAGGATCGGCGAGATAGTCGATCTGGAGAAGCTGAAGTAGCCTAGTACACCGATTCTCTTATCCGAATCTCCCAAGTGGTCGCGACGCTGCCACTGTAGCTTAGCTCGGTAGAGCGTCTGATTCGTAATCAGAAGGCCGGGAGTTCGAATCTCCCCAGTGGCTCCATGTTGGGCTTCCAAAAATGGGAGTCAGCCAAACTTCTGGAAAGATTCCTTCAGAGATGCGATTACTGGCATAGGTTCCCCCGAAAGGAAGCTCATGGTCGAACCCCCTCCAGTGCTGTTGTGAGAGACCATCGAGGACACGCCCCTGCTATTGACCAGGGCGCTGGTATGCCCTCCTCCGATAATGGTCATTGCATCTGTCTCGGTACACATGTTGAGAATCTCTATGGTGCCGAATGCGAAATCGGGGAGCTCGAAGTAAGATGCTGGGCCGTTCCAGAGAATGCAGCCGGCATTCTCGACTAGTGGCTTAAGAGAGGCGAGTGTCTGAAGTCCGATGTCATAGATTGGATCCTCTGTTGGAAGCTCTGAGACGGACAGGGGCCTCCTACTACCCTGCGATTCAACGGCGACGTCAATTGGAAGGAAAATCTTCTCAGGGTTTTCTGAGTAAATCTTCTCCCCCATTTCCCATGCAGTTTCGAAATCATGACCAAGGGTGTTTCTGATGAATTCCTTGTTCCTATCACCAATGTCGTTTCCAGCTACCCAGAGCATCAGATTCCCAGTAACTCCTACGAATGCGATCTTGTCCACCTGGCCCTTGGAAATCAGGTTCATCGCTACCCTGACTGAGTCGTCGCATTTTGCTCCTCCAAGAATTGCAAGGTATGGATCGGGGGGATCTCTAAGTGCCGTCCTCAGATTCCTAATCTCTTTCTCCATCAGAGTTCCGGCCACGCAGGGAATGGAGTTTGTGAATCCAGTAAGAGTGGGGGACCTGCGATGTGCAGCAGCAAATGCGTCCGTGACGAGTAGATCTGAAACCGAAGATAGTCGGGACACGAGTGAAGTGTCCTCAGTCTGTTCGTTTGAGTCGTACTTAGTTCCATATTCCTCCTCATTCATCCTAACGTTGTCGAGGAAAATCATCTCACCATCGCGGAGGGATTCGATAGCTTCAACAGCTACATCTTCACAGATATCCGGAACGAATCGGATTTGCTTTCCAAGGAGTTCAGAGAGCCTGGCACAATGCCTCTCCATACTGGTGAAGTCAGATTTGCCTGGTCTAGACTGATGACCCAGAATAACTACACGAGATGAAGAAAGAGCATCCAGAGTCGGCATTATTGCTTTCAATCGTCCGTCGTCTAGCAATCTCCCTGTCGAAGGCTCCAATGGAGAATTGACGTCGACCCTGTACAGGACTGTACGACCACTGAGGTCTACATCGTCGAGGGTGAGCACCCCTTCCACAGTATCTGGACCGAGGGTTCGGCTATGGCCGTTTTGGACGATAATTTGGTTGCGAATTACCCAAAACTGCTTTCCGTTGTGCCCACTCAAGTGATTTCGTGGAGTGGGACACATCGACATTAGTCGGCCCTGAGGGCGATGATTGGAGGGTTCCAGTATCAGAGCTTGAGAGCAGGCAGGCGAGATTGTCTCTAGCCTTGGCAGAAGAGGGCATCGAGTCCGCGTTTATCGAGGACCCAGTGGAGTTGTATTGGCTTACGGGGGGGAGGCAGAACTCGGCATTTCTGATAGGGTCCGAGGGTTCGGACATACAATCGAGGCACTGGGTACGCAGATCTGTGAAAAGAGCCACCTTCGAGAGTGGTGGAGATGACTGCCCGCATGTAACTGAGAAGCATCCACGGATGGGTGATTTGTCTCAGATGCTTGGCAAATCCGGTTGTACGATTGCTCCTGCAATGTCTGCTGGGAAGGTTCCGCAAAGCCGGTGGAGTTTCATCAGTGGGAAGATGAAGGACCTTTCAGAACATGAACATGACTGCACAGAAATCCTGTATGGATTGAGGGAAGTAAAGTCAGATTGGGAATTATCGATGATCAGGGAGAGCGGCGAGGTAAACCGTTCAATGTTCGAGGCAATTCGAGACTCCGGAGGTCTTGGAAAAACCGAGTTGCAGATGGCTGGTGTTGCTGAAGAAATCAGTAGATCTTCTGGATTTGGAGGAAGAATTAGGATGAGGAAGTGGCCAATGGATTGCGATAGAGTCGTAATCGCTGCTGGAAGGTCGGGTGGAGTCCCATCATATTTCGACTCGGCAGTAGGGGGCCTCGGGGCCAGCCCAATTTCCTCCCTTGGTGCTGGATTCGCCAAGGTAAGAGAAAATGAGCCAGTCCTAGTCGATATCGTTCACTTGCACAGAGGATACGTTTCCGACTGCACTAGGATGTTCTGTTCTGGGGCGCTAGACGAAGAATGGATGATTAGATTGGATGACATGATCGAGATTAGCGGGTTGGTGAAAGATAGACTGGGCAAGGGAAGCAATTGTTCTGAAGCTTGGGAGGTTGGTTTGGAGGCCGCGACGGAAATGGGCCGGGAAGAGAATCTGATGGGGATGGAACCAGAGCAGGCAAGATTCCTCGGACACTCAATCGGATTGGAGCTCGACGAGACTCCGGTAATAGCAAACGGATTCGATAGGCCACTTGAAATCGGGGGAACAATGGCAATAGAGCCCAAGGTCATCTACAGAGATGGGGCAATAGGGATTGAAGATAGTTGGACAAGGTGTTCGGATGGGATGGAATGTCTAACTCCCGGTGATGATCTGCCACCATTGATTCATTGGTAGTACAAGATACCACAGTTAGCCCTATTTCTGGATTCCCCCGGGGCATAACATGAGCGAGAGCACCGGTCCCACCCATCGAGCCGTGGCCAGAGCGCTCAGGAAAAGAATTGATCCCCACGGAAAACCAATTGTGGATCCCACCATCCTGAAGGGGGTCGAGATTGATGACTCTGGAATAGTGGAGCTCTGGATCAGGCCCAACCATCCGCATTGCCCCTGCTGCCTGGATGATCTAATTGACTTGCGAAATTCCTTGAAAGGGGAAAGAGGGGTCCTGGCATGCCATATTGAAATCGTCGGGATCCCCCAGTCGGAGAGATGGACTGCGGCCATTAACGAGTGAGAATGACGTTCTATTCCCCTTTCCCTCTGCCCCAGTTGTTTCGCTCCTCGACCTCAGTCAGCTTCTGGGACACCCTGGTGTACAGCCACCAAGACATCACGGATATTCCGATAATTGAAATCGTTAGGGAGAGAGCGAAGTCGGATGCCTCTGCCATCCAGGATTCACCGGTCCTCCCATCTGGTCCACCTTCCGGTCTGCTTGTTGAATCGCAATCCGGCCTTCTTCATCCACTTGTTGAACTTTGTAGCCCCTGCACCGGTTGCGATGATGAACTCCTCCCTGTCCTCTTGGGCCTGGATGTATCCCTTTGCGGCGATGGTCTGATCGATCCACTCATCTATGCTCATCAGAACCCCGGAGAGGGTGCTAGATTCCAACGCAGCCTCCAATTCGTCAGCAGAGGCGCCTGCGGACTCCAAGTCCCTCATCATCAGGTCGGTGATGGAACTTGACTGATCCTTTAGCGGGGCCCTGACCACTGGAAGGCGCGGCTTGACTTTCGGGTCGATCGATATCCTTGATCCATTGTTCAGCCTGGATTCCACGGAATGAGCCATGGGGGCGTGGAATTCCTCCTCGCAATCCCAGCAGATGAATGAGAAATCTGAGGGGCTCTCCATGATATTACTGCCCCTGGGGTCCATCTCCTCGCCACAATGTGGGCATGCATGCAGGCACAGGACTGGGGCGATCTTCCTGCGGAAGTCCACGATATCCTGGGGAGTCCCGGCTAGTTCCAGCATCTCGTGGTCCCTGGCCGCCTCAAGGCCACGGGTCTCAAGTTGGTCCCTGAGCTTCGATCTCTGCTCGTCCTTGGACTCATCGTCCAGATTGTTCTCTAGCTTCACTATCAGCTCGATGGTCTTCCCGAGCCGATTCATCACTAGCTTCTTGTTTCTGAAATCCTCTACCCTAGCTAGACGAAGTTGCTCCTTCTTCTCCTGCAGTTCGGCATAGATGTCCTTCTGCTCTCGCTTGAAACGGGTCTCTTCTATCTTGTCGACCTTCTTCTTGTCGTCTGAAAGAACGTCCGCCAGGAAACGCTGCCTGCTCGATGATCTCGGACCTGACTTTACGGCGTCTAAGACCGATTTTGCCACTTCCTTCTTTATGCCATAGTTATTGATCAGGGTCTCGGAATCTAGCTTCTTCAGATCACCGATCTTGATGCCACCATCTGCCAGAATCTGAGCGGTCGTCTCATCTATCCCCCTCCTCAATAGAGCGAGATAGGTGTCCTTCTTTGCCACTAAATCCCTCCCTGAGTCCCAGACTGCATACGTCCGGGGCAATGCCTCGGAAGGGGGGGGCCTCTATCAAGTCGATGTAAAAAATACGGTTTGGGCCTATTTTGAGGAAAGTTCGCCAACTATCGTTACCCAATCCACCGGGTCTAGATTCTCAGGCCTCATATCTGCCCAGTTGCTCACCAACTTGCTGGAACCAGATGAGATGATTTCCGAGGAAGCTTTCTCCCACCTATCCTTGTGCCAACCATTTATTCTCGAAATCCGTGGAGGTGGCTTGGATAGAAGGGTTCTCAGCTTCCTTCTCCTGTTGGAGAAGCAGTGCTTCGTGACCATCCGAAAAAGGCGCTTGTCGACTCCCTGGGCTTCTTCCCGATTTACGGGCTTCATGACGACCAGTCTGGAATTTACCCTCGGTGATGGGCTGAAGGAGCTTGAGGGGACTTTTCTGTCTAGGAAAACATCGAAGTCGAGCCAAAGGCTGAGTCCCAGCGGCCCGATATCATGAGGTGGTGATGACATTGCCATCCTGTGTGCGAACTCCTCCTGGACTAGGATTATTGCAAGTCTTATCTCTTCCGAGGCGTTGTACCTGGTTATTCTCTCAATTATCGGACTGGATATCTGATATGGAAGATTGGAAATCACGTGGGTGATTCCCTTTGGCCAATTCTCCGTGACTGCATCTGCCTCCTTGATCAGCAAGGTTGTTTTCCTGTTGCCAAATATTCTTTCCAAGTGTGCTACGGATTCGGTGTCAATCTCGATTGCTGTAACCTTGGCGTGTGTTCTGAGAAGTGCAAGGGTTAGCGAGCCAGGGCCCGGACCTACCTCCAGGATATGGGAATCTCTGGATAGTTGTTCGGTGAACTCTCCCGGGAGGAGCATGGTCCTGTCTATCACTTGGTCATCTACAAGATAGTGCTGACCTAGAGATTTTCTTGGATCGCTGTGGTCTCTAAGCAGATCGACCAATAGGCGAGTATCGAGGTCACCCAGGTCATCCATGTTACTTCTCTATGCGGACTAGCAAATCAAGTAAGCGGGGAGTCTGGGCAGTATCCTCCATCTCCTTCACGTAGCGTTCAGCCAGTAGCCTCACCGACTCTATGCCACAGTCATCATCTACGTCCTCGAAGGAAGTCCATCCGGAGCCTCCTCTCTTCTGGACCATCTGGATGGCCTTCGCGTTCCCTATTCCGGGCAGTAGTTGGAATGCGTGAAACTTGAGGGACATC
>MDSX01025364.1_pt1 | contig 13297 bp, 8 predicted proteins | sample 811141 | NCBI WGS metagenome assembly MDSX01 (sample SAMN05326642, study PRJNA326480) | marine metagenome | isolation source: seawater | place: Atlantic Ocean: South East | collected 2010
GCGCGCGCGCGCTGGCGCGACGATCGATGGTCGTCGCGACGTCCGCGTCGCGCGCCGGCGCGGGGGGGGCGGCGACGACGCGCGCGACGACGCGCGCGACGACGGCGCCCGCGCGAGGCGCGACGCGCGGCGCCGCCGCGAGCGGGCGGAGCGCGGCGTCGACGACGTCCGCGGGAAACGGACGCGCGTCGACGGCTTTGGAAGAGTTTTTGAGCGGAACGCGAGGAGGCGCGGGCGGCGGTGGCGCGGGCGGTGGCGGCAGACGAGGCGGTTACGGCGGCGGGTCGTCGTCGCGCGGGCGAGGCGAGGCGGAGGACGTCGCGAGACGAGGCGTGAGAACGATGACGAGCGCGATCGGACTCGATCCAGGGTCGCGCATACAGATGGCTTTAGCGAAAATAGCGATGAGAGATGCCATGGACACCTTGGGAGTGTTCGAGTACGAAGAGGACGAGGATACATGACGGCGAAGCGGTGGTTCGCGCGCGCGTTCAAAGAAATACACACGACGTCTACGACGCAACATTGATTATTGATTAACGACGCTAGAATAAGTTATGAAACAACATCTGGACATTCAGGACATTCAGAACATCATCATCATCCCACCGCGACCGCCGCGACCACCGCGCGAAAACCCGCCTCGACCGCCGCCTCGACCGCCGCCCACGGGCGCCGTCAGCATCATCGCCAGTCCACGCCCTGGGCCCGGTGGTACCGGCGCGGGCACGATGACACCGTCCACAAATCTCGAGAGGCGTTTACCGTCCGATAAACTCCACTGCGTTTGATCGGCGGGTGACGCCGAAACCTTGAATCCAAACTTATTCAAGCACGAGTTGAACGCGTTCAGCACCTCAGTATCGCAACGCGGTCCATCGCTCGCGGCGTCCGTCGGACGGCGCAAACACATCTCTCCCGTGGGTGACACTTGAATGATCTCTGCGCCGAACGCGCGCGCGATGACGACGCCGTCTGCTTCTCGCTTTTCAATCCGGCACGGTCCCGGCGGCGGTCCGCGAGGAAGCGGCGGCGGTCCGCGCGGCGGTCCGCGATAGCCCCGTCGGTCGTCATCGCGGTATCGTCGATCGATATCATCGCGACGGTCTCTTCTTTGCCTGGAATCTTCGCCTCGTCGCTTGAACGTCCCACCTCCTCGGTCGTTCCCTCGTCTCGACGGTTGATTCTGATTCGTCTTCCCCAATCGATCCAACACCGACACCCGTCCTCGGTTCCCGCCTTCGCCGCTCTCTTCGTCGCCCCGTCGCCGCGCGCGCGAGCCTCGTCCTCGCCTCGATCGTTCGCCCTCGCCGTCGTCCATGCGATCGTCCGTCGTCGCGCGCGCGTCATCGCCGTTCGCCGCATTCGCGCTCGCGTCCGCGTCCGCGTTCGCGTTCGCGCCGCCGACGCGCGCGCTCACCGCCCGCGCGGCCGCCATCGACGCCGCGGCCGCGGCTTCGACGCCCTCCATCGCGTCCGTCATCGCTTCGGTCGATCTCGCGTCGAGCGCCGCGTCGTGACGACGGTCGTCGAGGTCGTCGCCCGACCGACCGCCCGCGCGCCGGGGCGGCGAACACCGAACACGTCGGCTCCACTCTGCGACGATGCCGAGCCGATCGTTACCGCGACACCGCGCCGAGCGCGCGGCGGCGATCGGACAAGACGCGCCGGGCGGCGGTGACGCCGCGAACGCGAACGCGGACGCCGCGCCCGACGCCTTCGCGAACGCGGACGCCGGTGTCAACACCCATGCGTCCGACGCCGCGGCGTCGTGGGCGACGAACGTCACGCGAGCGGCGTTGGTGAAGGAATACTTTGAGAGCCGCGCGATCGAGACCACGATCGGCGTCGCCGCGCTTCCGGTCGGCATCGCGCTCGCGTTGGCGGGACGGAAGCACGACCAAAAGTTGACGCTCGCCCTCGTCGCGGGCTTCGGCGTGTGGCTCGGTTTGATGGCGATCGATCTGTTGCGAGATCTCGTACCGAACGTGCTCGGCGACTCGGTGACGATTCCGGACAACGATTACGTCAACTACGGCAGCGCCGCCGTCGTGGCGTTGATTTTGAGCGTGGCGGCGAACGTCTACAAGTTGTTCGGCGTCGTCGTCGGTTTGATGTGCGCCGTCGGTATCTCTTCGGTCACGAACCACATCGTTGACGACGTGCCCATCTCGGCGACGATCGTGATCAACGTTGTCGGCGCTATCGGTGGTCTTTATTTGGTGACGCCGTTTTTCACGGACAAGCTTGGGATTTTGTTTTCCTTCGTCGGCGGCGCGTTGGTCGCCGTCGGCGCCTCCTTCGCCATCTTCGTCGCCGGCGGAGTCACTGAGTGTGCGGACACGGCCTCGGCCGCGTGTAACTGGGCCGTTCCATTGGCTGCTGGCGGTTCCGCGAAGGTGGTCGCCAAGTACGTGCCGGACATTTGGGTCCTCGCCGTCGGCACGAAGGTGAACGCCGCCGCGAGCGCCGGCGCGCACTCGTTTGATTTCTCCAACTACAGCAACTACATCGCCATCGGCGTCGCGTTACTCTTCGTGTACATGGGCATTTGCACTCAGGGGCGCGCCAGAAAGGGAGAGACTTCCGAAACTTCCCCGCTGTTAGGAGATGCCGAAAAGGGTAAGTGAAGAGCATAAGCGCGCCGTCGTTTTTCAAAAAACAAACGACGAGCGGGAAGCGGGTCAACGAGGCGCGCACGAAACGACGACGACGGGTGCACCGAGTACAATTTTGTAAATCATATCATTACCAATCCGCTATGGTCGTCCCTTGTCACAAACTAATGAATTTCCGTCTAGCCAAACGCCTTGATCAAATGCGACTTGTAGAGCGCCATGAATTGCGCGACGAACGCTTCCAAGTGCATGATGGCTTTGGATCCGCGTTGCATGCGAACATCAAAGTGGGCGGCCCAAAACACGATTTGATGCTTAACTTCGACGTCAACGCGACGCATCAGAGCCTTGGCGAGGTTCTGCAAGATTATTTCGGGCGGAATGCAGTTGACGATGAGTTCGTACAGACGTCCTCGCACTTGCAACAGCCTCGCCGGTGACTGCTCAGCTAAGATCTCGGCGCCAATCTGGTTAATGTACAACTCCCAATCCGTCGTCTGCACCGCTTGTGTAGGTTTGAACGGGTACGAGTTGACTCTGCACGTCTCCAAAGCCAATAACGCCCGCCGCATGTTCCGTCCGCTGGCCGTCGCGACGCGCGTCGCGAGCTCTGGAGGCAGCTCCAACTTTTCCTTCTTCGCCACGTCGTGTAACAAATTTTCAATCTCTTCAACCCTCGGCCCGGGCACTCGCACGGGCAAGCACCGCGATTGTAACGCATCCATCACTCGACTCGGTCTCTCGGCGATGAGAAACAACCGACACGACGCGCTATACTTTTCCATCGTGCGTCTCAAGCCATACTGCGCCTCGCGCGACAGCCGGTCGACTTCGGTGAGCACTAAAACCTTAAACCCCTCGCACCCATCGCTGTCGATCGGTCTCGATCGCGCCATTTCTTTGATCACTTCTTGCACCACGTACCGATCCTTGCTCCCGCAATCGCTCGGATTCATCTCGCAGTGATGGTTGCTCGACATCATCGCCAACTCGACTTCAATCTTTCGATCGTTTTGGTCAATCTTCCACGTCTTGTTCTCCAACTTCACCTTCTCCGCGCCCGGTCCGAAGATTTCGCGTAAAACCCCGAGCGCGAGCGTCTTCTTCCCCGCCCCCGACGGCCCGTAAAAGAACAAGTGCGGGCAGTCCCCATTCGCGATCAGCAGCTTCAAATGTTTCGCCTGCGCCGTGTTGATCGCGTCGCACTCGCCCAGGGCGTGCGGGCGGTGTTTATCCACCCACAGCATCGCGCGCGGCTTCGAGGTTCGCTTTTTCTTCGACTTTCGACGTCGACGACGATCGCGCGCGTCCTCGAGTGCGGCGGCGCGCGGGCCGCGCATCGCGCCGGCCCGCGACGGGCGCGCCGAGTCTGTCGATTTCAAATTGCGCGCCCGCACATCCGGGTGTTTAGGGTTTAGGCGACGGTCGATTCGATTTGAAACCGGGCACGCGACAGACGACGGCGCGCGCGACGGCGCGCGCGATGGCGATCGCGGTGCGAGGGACGCCGCCGCCGCGCGACGACGCGGACGACGACCGAGTCGACGACGCGCCGAGGGCGTCAAAGACGGGACGGCGCGAAGGCGACGGACGACGCGACGGATGTGGGAGGCGCGGCGACGACGAAGCGACGACGACGACGACGACGACGACGAGAAAGACGCGCGGAGACGTCGACGCCGTGCGAACGGTGGGCGAGATACTGCGCGGTGCCAACTCGAACGCGGACGTCAAAGGCGTCGTCATGCGCGCGACGCTCGGGTTGCGAAGAAGAGACGACGCGAGCGGGGGGTGGACGTGGACGGCGAAAGACAAAGACGAAGACGGCGGCGCGGAGGTGCGCCTGGCGAGCGTGGACGTGAAGGCACATGATTTAGGACGCGTCGTTTGCGTGCGAGATTTCGTCGTCGTGACAGACGCGAGGAATGGAGACGCCGTCGTCGTCGAGGCGAACTGCGTCGAACGCGCGTACGACGACGACGGATTCGAGGAGTCCTTGGCTTGCGGACCGTTGGAAGACGAGGATGGCGTGGCGAACGACGCTCGAGCGTTGAACGGGAAATTAGGGGCGTGTCATCGAGGTATTTTAGAGGCTGTGAGTCCGATCATCACCACCGGTGAGTCGACGTTCTTCATGAGCGCGCTTAGAAACGAAGACGACGCCGGCGCGCAGATTCCGATCATTTTTAACGGAGAGTTTCTGGCGCGATGGGAGTGCATATTAAGACAGTGCGTCGGTTCGAGGGTGGAGATGCGAAATTTACGCAAAGTCGTGTTATTCAAGGGCGACGCGACGCACGAATTACGCGCATTTTCCGCCACGGCTGAGTTTCACGTGGTTAGTCTCACCTTTGGCGAGCGCAGAGTGCGTCGCTGCGCGTGCGCGTGCGCCATGTGCGGCGCAGGGGCGACGGTGGATAGGTTTGAAGGACACGTCGTATCGGTTCGTACTAGTCGTGCGTACGCGATCCTGCGTGACGCTCAAGGACGGGACGTCAAACTCACGTTTACGCACGTTCCTCTCGTCGACTCAAAGATCGTCGTTTCCGGTTTGCGCGTCGGCGCGCGCGTCGTCGTAACGCACGCGCATCCTGTTTGGCGAGTCGATGAATACAACGAGCGGGTCGTGGAGACGCTCGGTGTTGATTTACGCACCCAAATCGTGATAAAGCGCACATCGACGGAGAACGCATCGGAAGGAGAGACCGAGATGTACTCAGACAACGCGGACGAAAAGGCGAATCGGTTTTCGCGCGTGCTCAAGTACGTCGTGGAACAGTCGAATTTCGTGTACGCCGAAGCCGCCGCGGCATGGCGGGAAGTTTTTGAGACCAACTTTGATATTCTGAACGATTCTAGGCTGATCGATGTCGCGAGCGCCGAGTACGCGCTCGGGAAGACGGGTGAAGCGAGCGACGAACAAACCGCGGCGCCGCTGTTACTGGCGATGCACGACTTGGGCTCGAAGGCGTTCAAACGAGCAGACGTTTACCGAGAGTTTTTCGCTCCGACGCCACTGGGCGGGGAGTCCATCAGTAATTTCGACGTCCCGACGATAAACTCGTTGAAAGACGCCGTATTTGAGAAGTGGAAAGATGAAAACAAAGTCGCCGCCGCGTGCAAGCGCGGCAGCACTCGCAACGAAGGTAAAGTCGTCATTCGCGCGACGGGGCGGTTGGGCGAGGTTGATCCACCTCGTTACGTCATGGGCATATTACGCTGCATGTATGGACGACTCCACGTCGTCGACGCATCAGGAGCTGTGGAGCTTTGCATCGAATCATTCTTGAAACGAGCGCCCGCGCCGAGCATGTTGAACAAACTCGTCGTGCTCAGGGAGTGCGAAATCATGTGCGAAGGCGCGTACGTCGGTTCTCGCGCCGACGCGTTGAACCATCACAACGCTTCGGTGCGCGTGAGTCTATGCGTGGACTCGGATAATATTGTCGTCATTCAAAACCCGACATCGAGCGCCAAATCAGAGAGCCACGGCACCATGTACGTGGCCGTCAATTCGGCGACGAAGGGCGCGCAGCTGCTCCCGCCGCGACTCGCCAGTTCCAAGTTTTCTCATCCTATCGTCGCCCTGACGTGGACTTTCACAATCGATGCGTCGTCCGAAGTGAAACAACGTACGAGCATTCAGGTCTATACGGCGCAAGGGGGCGTAAAGACGTTGGACGGCGTCATGGTGAACACGACGCACGAGTCTCGAAGCAGCGGCAGAATCGCCGTCTCTTTCGGACCCAAGAACAGTTGGTTCTGTCTGCTTCGACACGGCACGACGTATTTGATTCCGATCGTCCCGACTCTGAATTCCGGGGCGACGACGTTTATCGTCGACGAGCGTCCAGATGTTGACGCTTTCGTGTTGCCCGACGATGAAGACGACGAGATGACGGCGACGCCCGAAGTGCGCGACGTGCGAGATGTTCTAGTGTGGGGCAAAGTCTTCGCGAAACATCTCAGCAGTGCAGATTCGTGGCAACCATCACCAGAACTTGTGTCATTTAGGTGTATCATCGTCGCCGAAGAATGGTTTGAGAGTAAAAATCGTAGAGAATCCCAATCACAGTTTGGCTGGGAGCCGAGATTCAAAGTTCAAGACGTCGAGACGCACGACGTTGTCGACGTGTACTGTAAGACGTCCGCGTTCAGCCTTCCCGTCGGAGTGGGCATAGGAGCAAAAATTACGATTCATCGCGCGATGCGTCATCTTTCTGCGGCGTCAATGAACATATACGTCAAACTGAATCCCGGCGTGACGACGATTGAGATCCACGAGCGATGCGCGTCGACATCCGAATACCTGCCACTTTTGACGAATATTTCGATGAGGCAGTCGATTCGTGCACTCTTTGACGAAGAAATGCGCAACTCAGGCGAGCGGCTGGTAATCAGTAGACGAACGTTCGCGGTGCGTGCTCGAGTCGTTTCGGTGTCCATGTTGACGGTTCGCTGGTGCTGTCCGGCGTGCGGTTGCGACGCCGGATCACTCATGCACGTGAGCGTTAACCCCGCCACTGGCGCGACCAAGCGCAGGTTACCCGCAGTTTTGGCTGGATGTGACGTGTGTCGCCCCTCAGCACGTGGAACTTCGAGGCCGGGTGTGTTCGAAGTCGAGGCTTCTGTGATTTTAGACGACGGCACGGCTCAAGCCGACTGTTGGCTAACCGGCGAAGCCGGAATGGCGCTCACGCCGCTAGAAGTTCGGAACGAGATCCTGGCGATAGTGAAAAAGCATGGTCGAGTGACGTCGCGTTTGATAAAGAGTAGCGACGAGGAAAGAGATCTGGGAGCTGTCACGGGCGGTCACGTCGTCCGCGGTCACGCCTCAAACGTTCTCGGCGGCAAAGATTCCGCGGCGGTACGAACAGCCGTGTCGTACGCGACATCTTTGAATGAGATGATATTCGAGTGTCGCAAGCAGTATCGGTATCACGATGGCGAAGATTCGTCGAGCCCACCGCACGCATCAGCGTTTTCTTTCGCCATCGATCCAAAACCGCGCGAGGTGCGCGTCGGCGAGTATGCAATTTCGACAAACTGCTTACCGATGCTTCGCTTCTGGTCTGCGAGTGCGATCCCAACGCGTCCAAAAGAAGAGCTAATGATGAGGCTATCACAAATAAAACTTACTTAGGGCTAGCTAGATTCGTAGATTGTAGTGGACGCTAGAGATTGTCCAAATCGATTTCCAAAGGGTCGGCGAGCTCCTCGTCCAAATCGATTTCCAAAGGATCCCTGAAAGCAAATAGCTTTGCCTTTGCCTTTTGAGTCGCGATTGCGCAAGCTTCGTGTGCGTGTGCAATTTGCCTTTGGTGCTGCTCGCTGATCTTCCCACCATTCCACGGGTTGGTCTGCACGAAGTCAGGGACAGATTTTGCGTCTGACAATCGCTCGAGATATTGGCGAAGCGCGCCATGTTCACTCAACAAATCGTCCGACTCACGATCGTCCGTGGTGAATCCGCACGGATGGATGGCGGTGTGCGCGGGGTTTCGAATGGCTTTGTAAGGCGAGTCGTCAATCAAAAGCGTATTCGTTTTGTTGAAGTGAGATAGCCCCGTGTTCCTTTTAAGTTTCCAGACGTGTTTCAATTCTTTGAGAAACATTGGGCGCGTCGACGTCGATGAGGGCGCGATGCCAACATCAGAGCACCTTTCTTGCCCCCAAACGAATGCGATTTTGTTTTTGTGCTCGCCCCACACGTAGTCTACCAAATTCGTCGTGTTTCGAAAGTTGGCGCTCGACCACACGCCCACTTCAAACCGCGTGTGCACCCATTCAATAAACTCGCGCATGTGTGGACGTTCGTACACGTAAAAGTTGCCAACTTTGGCGTCCTCCGTCACTTCCTTCGAGTTTGTCGGCGCCTCGATCGAGTCCACGTCCAGCCTCAACTCAGTGCGTAGTTCTTCGTCGGACGCCACGTCGTCGTCGCCCTCCCTCACGTGTCTCTTGATTCGACGATCGATGAACAGCCCGTTAAGGTCGAGGACGAGAAGCTTGTCGTGTTTCACCGCACTCACCGCGCGCGTGTTCCCGATGGTCCCCGACGCCGCCACGAGCGCGTTCGCCGAGCTTTTTTTCGCATTCTTCTTCGGTGGCGGCGGCGGAGCCCGCGCCTCTTTCGCGCCATCTTCGGCCGCTGCGTCTGCTTCGACGACGTTCAGGCGCTTATTCCCTCGCTTGTCCCTCGCAGTCACCGACTTTGCGGCATCGGCGGCGACTTTGGCGAGCTTTACCGCAGCCTTTCGTGCAGCAACTGCCGGACGCTTGCCGGCGCGCATCGCCTCGTCCGCGGCTTCCTGCGCCGCCGCGGCGCGTGCTTTCAGCCGATTTGACGCGCGCGTGGTGATGATTTCCTGTTTCTTCTTGGGCATAGTGCGTTCGAGCGCGCGGCGCGCACTGAGGTCTTGGTCGGGCTACGCTAAAACTAACTAAAACTAAAACGCTACTTCTCTAGTTGCTACCTAGTGCTCCGTGTTCGTTCGCTCGTCGGCGTTACGACGGGCTCGACGGGCGCGATCGTTCGAGTCTTCGCCGCGTTCCTCATGATGAGCGATTTCGGAAGTGGAATCCTCATCTCGGGTTTCGTCTTTTGCCGTGATACCTTCTCTTGAACGCGCAACGCGGCGAGTTTTGCGTTAACCGTTTCAATGCTCTTTGCTACATCTTCGACAAATCCTTCATTTGACCTTTCGTCATGTTGTCCGTCGATGAAGCGATTTGCCTTGACGAAGTCGGGCACCGAGTCGCTCGCGAGAAGTCTCGCGAGGTATTTGCGGAGCGCGCCATTCGCGCTGAGTCCGTCGTCGGAATCACGCGTCGCCACAGAAAATGGTTTCGGATGGATTGCCGTATTCGCAGGGTTGCGAATGGCCTTGTACGCGTCGTCGTCGATGAGTAACGTGTTCATAGCATCGAACCTATCCGCAAACTTTTCCCACACCACCGACAGCGGTTTCAAAAACTTTGGCTTTGTTCCTTTCGAGCCGCCTTTGGTTTTCATCACGCCGTCCACCGCGCAGTGGTCTTGATTGAGCACGAACGCGATCTTCGACCGTAAATCGGACGGCCATATATTTTCCACCATCGCCGTTGTGTTCACTTCCATCGCAGAAGACCACACAGCGACGTCGAAGCGCCCATGAGCCCAGCGCAAAAATTCTTCAGTGTAGCGCCGAACGTAATGGTTGTGACGGCCAACGCGAAAGTCCGGCTCCACGACCTCGAGTCGCGTCGCCGCACCGCGCGTACGCGAAGACACCGGAGAAGAGGCGCGCGGCACAGCGTCTTCGATCTCAACGGCGCGCTCCGTTTCGATGGCGTCGACCGCGTGAGGTCTGGTGAATTTTCCGTTTCGGAAGCGCTCGACGAACAAGCCGTTGAGGTCGAATACGAGCAAGATTCGGCGGCGCTCGATGCCGCGTTCGTCGTCGTTCTTCCCCATCGCACGGATACGCAACGCCCGCGGCGAACGCGGGAGGGGAGTCGCGCAATGAGGCAGCTAGTAAGGCGTGGTTCGGCAACTAACGATAGACCTTAAACTTAAAGGTGCTCAATAAATTTGACGTACGTCGCTACGGCGTCGTCGGTCATCGGAACGATGTGTCCGCGTTCGTGTTCAAAGACTTGAGCGTTCGCGCCGAACGCCTCTGCTACGCGTCGCGCCTGCGCTGGTGGGTTGATGACATCGCGCTCGCCGACGACGTGCAAACTGCGAACGACGTCCGACGGCTGTAGGGTCTCTAGCTTGGCCGCCGCACACGTCGGCCAGGCGGCGCCGACGATGATGGCCAATTCTTTAATCGCTCTTTCCTCTTTTTGCTTCCCTCCGTCCTCCGCGATAACTAAAGCAGCGAGCATGGCGCCTTGAGAAAAACCAAACACGCCGTCCCACGGGCCGGCCTCGATCACGCGCTTCATCGAAATATCTAACCCAGGAAGCGACGCGGCGTTGTAAGTGCGCTGTCCGGGCTGCAACGTCCACCATCCGCGCCCGCCCGGGTTCGGCTCTGGTTGGGTGCCATCGGCGAAATGCCAGTCCCAACTGTTCGAGGTCGCGTCCACGAGCGGTGCGAGCCCGCGCGCGAACGAGGCCGCGTTCCCACCCTTGCCGTGCAAGCAAAGCATGCGTTTCTTGCGCGTCACATCACCATCGCTCGAGACCATCGTCGCCGTCGCCGCGCGAGCGATGGGTGGCATCGCGCGCCTCGATGTGGTGGACTCGACTCGTCACTTTCCGCCGCCGCGCGATGCCCGCGCGCGATGCCCAAGCGTAAGCGACGGCCGTGGTTGAGCGAAGACGCGGCGAACGCGGCGAACGCGAACGCGAGCTCAAAGGCGAGCGCGCGACGCGAACGCGAACGCGCGTTTCGCGAAGCCCATCCCGAGCGCTTCATCGATGAAGAGACGGACGACGAGAAGAACGCGCGACGCGACGCGCGTGCGGGCGAGGCCCGTGCGTACGGAGATGCTCGAGATGGGAGCGCACTCGGGTCGTTCCTCGATGTGGGTGCGCCGCGCGAACGCAGACGAGGTGGGCACGGACGACGCGCGCGCGACGACGCTGGAACGACAGACCCGACGACTTTGCCCACGCACGCGCCGTGTCAAACGAGAGACGATATAGATGCGCAGGAGTTTGAACGACGACGGGCGCGCGTGGAGGCGGTGACGAGAGAGATTGGAACGTGCGCGCGGCACAAGCAGTTGGCACGGGCGTGTGAGATGTTTGTGAACTTGGTCTCTCGCGAGGGGTTGGTGCCATCGCCTTACACGTACGCGTCGTTGCTCAACGCGTACGTGAACACGGGAACTATGGATGGTGCCGAGGCGTTAATGGAGCGTATGCGAGACGTCGGGTGCGCGCCAAACGTCGTAGCGTACACGACAATGTTGAAGGGCTACATGCTCGTGGCGAATGTCGACGCCGCGTGGCGAACGCTCAACGGAATGATGCACAACCGAATGTCGCCCGATAGCCGCGCTGTGAACACGTACATTCGAGTGTGCGTGCGATGTGGGAACCTGCAAATGGCGCGCCGCGCTTTTGATCGCATGCGTGACTGGGATGTGGTTCCGGACGCCACAACGCACAAGCTCATCGGTCGCTTGCTCGCGCAAGGATTGAAGCGCGACGAACTGAAGGCATTAATCAAGCGCACCGTCAAGGGCGAGCACTTGAGATGGACGAAGGACCCAAGCAGCGGGCCTTGTCAATTTTGGCGCGCTGGGAAATGCGAGCGAGGCGTGAATTGTCGTTTTTATCACGACGATTCAATCGTGCAAAGCGACGCGCGCGTGCGTGAGATTGAATCAAATGATACTTTGGCGAGCATGTACGTGAATCACGCGCATGCGTCGGCAATTTCAGGAGACGTGAAACAGAGCAAAAAGTCGCTTCGCAAAGCCGCAGAGTATCTGACCGAAAATGTCACCGCGGAAGCTTTGACAGTCGGCGGTCTGAAGGATAAAGACGAGCGGGCCGAGTTGTTTCGTCAAACAAACCGCGACGAGCTCAAACTCGAGATGCGACGCATCGAGGACTTCGTCGAACGATTGATGAGTGGCAAACAACTACCTCCGAAGCTGGACGAACATTTGTCGAGAAGTTTAATCTTTAGTCCACGACTTTTCGAAGAAGTACCAGAACGCGGCGCAAAGATGTCGAGCGAGGAAGTCGACGCACTGCGCGACAATCTCTACGCCGCGTTGAAGGACACGATGGGGTTGAACGACGATTCCGACGGCTCGGTCAAGCGTGCGATTCGTAAAGTCATCGCAAAAGATGGTACGATACGATTTGATCGCATGTTTGGACGTTCCAAAAAGGAAAAGCGCGAGCTGAATGTTGAAGTCGCCGCTGGGAATGGGGACTGGGCTGTGGCTCAAGCGAAGACTGACGCCTCGGCGGATTGGATCTCTCTCGAGCTTCGTCACGACCGCGTCTACAGCATTTTCTCCCGCGCCGTGTGTTCAGGTGCTTCGAATTTCGCCGCGATGGGTGGTGACGCGGCGTACATCATGCGTCGTTACGTCGCCTCAGAATCAGTATCGCACGTGTTCGTGAACTTCCCGGAGCCGCCGCATCACAGCGGCGACGCTGCGGCGGATAACTCTCTTGCTCTGCTCAACGAGGAGTTTTTCCGCGACATTCACGCGTGTCTCAGACGTGCATACACTTCGACAGATGCTCCCGGTGGTTTAACGATATTTAGCGACAACCACAGATACATGCAGGCGCTCGCTCGCACGCTTGCTGAGCTTGATATATTCACCGCTCGCGACGACGTCGACCTGGCGTCGGGCGCGCCGGCGAATCAATACGAAACGATTCGCGGCGTTCGTTTGTATCAGGGCGTACCCGGTCCTTCCGCTGGCCATCGCGTGTACGAACAGTCGTATTTCGATCGATTTTGGGAAAACGGCCAGCACGTCGATCGGTATTTCATCAGTCTTGTAAGAAAATAGTGTAGTCGTCGAATCCGCGCGAATGCGTGTGCGCGAAACAAAGCGCGCGACGCCTCGCCGCGTGCGTGTGAGCGCGCGCGTACGAGCGACGCACGCGAAAACGTGTAAGACGCACGCGCGAGAGTATGTGTGCGCGAAACGAAACGCGCGACGCCTCTTTTTTTAGGGTTTAGGGTTTAGGGTTTAGGGTTTAGGGTTTA
>MDSX01083159.1_pt1 | contig 13294 bp, 13 predicted proteins | sample 811141 | NCBI WGS metagenome assembly MDSX01 (sample SAMN05326642, study PRJNA326480) | marine metagenome | isolation source: seawater | place: Atlantic Ocean: South East | collected 2010
ATGGTCGTTTCAGACATCATGCGAAAGAACTTCTTACTTGACGGAAGCCTAAATTATAATTTTGCCGTAGCCTACTTATATGGAAGTAACGACATGCCCGGGTATACCGCTTTCGTAAAAAATGAATTTGGTGATCCGAATACTTATCGTCGCAACATTAACGAATTTTATTTTCAGAGAGAAAGTCTAACACAATCACGCATGCGGACAATCTCATTATTTGCACTACTGACGGATCCTATAAATTTCTATGCTGTTAAGTCGCTCTTTTATGACTATTTATTCTACGGGAAACGCTCGACTAACGTAAAGTTCATTCCAATAAGTGATAATGTTGGCCTCCTTCCTCGGTTCAGATTTGAATACACCCCCTATGGGCCTGAGTTGGTTTATCAGAGCTATTTCAAAAAAGGAAAACAGTTATACCAAACCTCGTTTAGTCACGGCGATGGAACATTCTATTCCTCGTGGAGAATAGGCGCCCGCGCCTGGAATCTCAAGCCAACAGAGCGGCTGTCTTTTAACGTTGTAACAGAACTCTGGGATCAACCGCAAATTGATTTTTACTCTGATGACGTTTTGATCAGAAACAGTGGGCTTGGAGGCTTATTTAACATTACCGCGAATTATGATTTCTTAACGGATTACGGGTCATATTCGCTGCTTGGAGCTACAATACAAGCGGGTTATAAAACAGCGGGCTATTCTTTAGGGGAGCAGTTGAGCGGTGGACCAATTTTACGTGCGGGATTGTCTTTCAAGCTTAAATAGAACCATGCAGCTATTTCTCTCTGGTACATATTGCAAGAATTTGTCCCGCGAGTAACACAATTAATAGGAGAAGTATATCTCTTTTGAACGTCTTTTCAGAGACTTCAGAGGGTTTTTTCGTTTAAAGCATCAGTTACATCAATTGTTTAATCCTATTTCCTACTTTATGAAATCAAAAAGCCCCTTCCTAGGAAGAGGCTCTGTATTTAAAAGAGGGGTTAAAAATTACTCGCAATCGGAACTTAATCTCCAAAGATGACTGAATTCACCGTTCATATGGAGTTTACCACCGTCACATTCAAACATAACTTCCTTAGAGGTTCCATCCCATACCAAAGTATCTCCATCAAAGGTGTAATTCTCAACTCCTGGAATTCTATCTGTACTATCTAAAGAGTTCCAATAATCATCATCACCGGGACAATTAATGCAATAGGATGTGTATATATTACCGTCTACAAACTCATACATTGTATTAGCGTCTGCTCTGTATTCGCTTGGAGACCATATCCATTTGCCTTCTATGGTGTAAGCCGGAAGAGGGGCTGCTTTCTCACAACTCATAAAGGTTATTACTGCTAATAACACAAAAGCCACTTTTTTCATAATCTTCTAAAGTTTAAGGTTGAATCAAATATAATGAAGTAACAAACTATTTTCTTCACTGCTACTTGTGAATACTATGAATAGTGGAGTTGAATCTTATACCACTAGTGATGAGGAGTGCTAAATTTTTATCTTCGGATAGCATATTAAAGTCTTGTTCGAACATTTCTATCCACCTTTAGTTCTTTAAAAAGAAAACGTTACGAATTGAAAACACTGTTTTTTAACCCATTAGACTCCGAAAAGAAATATGAAAAAGTTTTTACTCCTCGTTTCATTACTATTCTCTGCAATGACCTTTGCGCAATCTTGGGTTTCTAAAGCCGATTCACCCGAAGGTAAACATCATCCTATTTCATTTGCTCTTGACGGTAAAGGGTATTCCATCACTGGAACCAATTCTGCAGGACAGCCTACGGATGATGTGTTTGAATACGATCCTATTACCGATTCTTGGAATGTGTTACCAGATTTTCCAGGTTTAGCTAGGAGTTTTGGAATTGGAACTACAGCAAACGGCAAAGCATATTTTGGCTTTGGAGCCACAAATTCTGCTTACTTAAAAGATTTTTGGAGCTTTGACCCTAGCAACGGGGCCTACACCCAACTAGCAAGTTGCGACTGTTCAAGCAGAAGACATCCCGCCATGATTTCCATAGGAAACAGTATTTATGTTGGCCTGGGAAATGATGAGTTTAGTGATAAAAATGATTGGTGGGTGTACAGTATTAAAGACAATGTGTGGACACAATTAGCCGATTTACCAGGTCCAGCTAGACACCATCCGTATATGTTTAACGCTGGAGGTGAAGTATTCGCAGGCCTTGGGCATAGTGGACCAACAATTTTCAGGGATTGGTATAAATTAGATACTGTGTTGAACACATGGACAATAATGAGTCAATTCCCAGGAGAAGGAAGAGTTGCAGGGACTCAGTTTGACATGAACGGGTATGGATTTATTTTAAGTGGAGATGGTGACAATCATGATTACATGGACACCGGTGAAATGTGGCGCTACAATCCAACAGATGATACTTGGCTCCAATTCCCTCCCCATCCTGGAAAAAGCAGATGGGCACCAGGAAGCTTTGTCATTAATGATGAAGTATTTTTCTTTGGAGGAGTGAATCGTTTCACCAATACGTATCCCAAAGACTTAACAAGCATTGATATTTCTGCCGCAACGCTTGGTAATGAAAAGGAACTATTAGAAAATACCTATTTCTATCCCAATCCAGTGAATGACATTATTTCCTGGGAATTTGATCCATCAATAACAGAGGTTGTTTTAATCAACTCCATAGGCCAATGGGTGGCCGCTAGCAATACAGCGGCAAATCAAATGGACGTAAGTAATTTGATGAATGGGGTTTATTTCGTCCAATTCTACGCTAAAAACGGAATCGTCAAGACGTCAAAAGCTATCATTCAGCATTAAAAGTTTACTGACCTAATTATTCTTTGGGTCTATTAATGTTGAATCAGTATTCTTTTCCTAACGAATTCTTCACCGTTTGAGATTTCTAAAAAATAGGCGCCGTTGTATAGAGTATCCGTTTCAAAGAAGCCTAAGGTTTGACCAGCATGAATCGTTTTAGTAGCTATCATTCTTCCACTCAAGTCAACAATCTTTAGAGTTAAATCGTGATTCAATAGGCCTTTAACTTGAATAGTTAGTAATTCGGAGGAGGGATTTGGAAAGACTTTCAACTCCGGGATGTCTATTGTAGTGATTCCAATAGATGAGGTATATACGGTAGCACCATTTGGTACCGAATTAACCCTTCCGCCATTGACTTGCCCATAATATGTTGGAGCTACAGCATAAGGATATTGAGAATTCCACTTTTCATCCACTGTTGCGAAATAGGCATAGATACCGTTAGGATACTCTGGCGTAACACAAATTCTTCCATTGTGCACGTCTAAATATTCTGATCCACTTTGGGTCACGTATTCGTAATCTTCTTTAAAATAACCCAATGGCCATGTTACTTCTGAGGGTGTATTTCCTGCACCACGGCTAGTTTTCAACTCATAGCTAGACCGTATTCTTGTGATACCGCCTGTACCATCTGAATTTAAGTAACCATATGCTCCGTAAATAGGAAATCCGTCAAAAGCAAAACCAATTAGGGGTGAGTGTTTTGAGCTATCTATTGCATATAATCCATCTGCATCATAGAGGTTACAAATAGAGGAAACTACATTGAGGTCCATGTCAAATGCCGATGGATTTTGGTGATGATGGTAATTGCCCATTGCGGGATGACCTTTAGAACAATCAAACCCGTCCATTTCAGCTAGAATTGCATCTCTGTTCCAATTCATGTTGGCTCCTGGACCGCCGGGGCATGGCGGATTACCTGGGCCACCGCATAAAGCGTTCGTATTCGGGTTCCAAGCAACGCCATCTCTATAATCAAACAGGGCTACACCATTTATAAAGACCCCAATTGCACCCATGGTAGTGGAAGTAGGATTGCCTGAATTTTGAATGGGATTTAAAGGGATTTCGTAAATCGCATTTTGGTTCGATGCTTGGCTTGGGTTACCGTCAAGAAATGGTCCCGTTGGGTAGGACGGAATTCCGCTCGCTTTGATATAAGCGTTATTTACCGTGTAGCTTACTTCTTGACAATTCACTAAAGTTGTTATAGGTAGAGCAGTTGAATTGCCCTGGACATAGTAACTACCGGTAATAGTTGTGTTTTGTAACCATGAAGTAATAGCGGGGTCTAATTGTGCAAATACCATATTAATGGCAAGAAGGGTATTAGCAACCACTAAGGATTTAATTTTCATATTGGATATTTTTATTAGTCAACGTCCACATTGGAAATTGATGACTAGGATTAAAAACAAAATTTGGATCGTTTAAGGTTTTTAAAAAGGCGATTACGTCGGATTTATCATCTTCTGAAATAGGCTGTAGTAAGGGACTTTTATCTACGTTCCCATTGCGGGGGGAATAATGATTTAAAACCTGTCTAAGATTTTGAAATCTTCCATCGTGCATATAGGGGTAGGTATAGCTTAGGTTTCTTAAGGAAGGAACTTTGAATTGCATAGAATCACTAGTATTCTTAGTCTGTTCGTACCTGCCAAGGTCAAATAAATTTGAGTCTAAGGGCAATCCATTATTTGCGAAGTTATACGTGCTATAAAGGGGTGGAGGGTGGCAACCTGCGCAGTTATTGATGAATACTTTAAAACCGTTAGATTCCTGAACTGTAAACTTTTGAGACCCTGAAATCACTTGATCATATTTAGAACCACAACTAATCAAAGACAACTGAAATGCTTCTAGCGCCTCTAATGCTTTAGGTATGGAGGGGGCAGTACCAAAAACATTTTTAAAGAGATCTAGATAAAGAGGCGAGGAATTTAAAGCGGTCAATACATTTTGCAATGTTGTTCCCATTTCAGTTGCTGAGGTTAATGGCGCAATGGATTGAGCTTGTAAGTTATGCGCTGCACCGTCGTGCATGAATACATCCTGCCATGCTAGATTAAATAAAGCCGGTGCATTTCTTCTGCCCACGGAATCAAAGACTCCATGACTTATGCTGTGGTCCGTATGGGCGAATGAATTGAATGGACTGTGGCAAGAAGCACAAGAGACCAATTGATCTGCAGAAAACCGAGTATCATGAAATAAAACGCGACCAAGCGCTATCTCATTTGAATCTAGACGTGCAACGGTCTGGGATTTAGGTTCGGGAAAATGCGGTGGGATTGTACTGCGATTTAACAATATGTAATTGAAAGACAAGATACTAAAGAGCAATAGGCAAAGGGTGAGAACTTTCTTCATCTGACAGAAATTCCGCTAAGGATGGCCTTGGCCATTTCGTCGCTCTGTTTTCCAGGAGACATGATCCTAAATAGCTCTTTGTTCATTGCCCAGTGAATTGCCGGATGAATATCCAGCACTACTTGCAAGTTCTGTTCATTATTTTTATGACCAATAAAAAACGGTCCAGAATTTTTTGTGGAATAGCCCCCAATATGGTATTCAAATCTTTGTTTGTTTGAATCACAAACAATATGGCCTTCCATTTTACAATGTATATATCCCGTTTGCCAAGTCCAGTACATGCCGTTAATGGGGTCCAATGACCCTTCATGGACTCCATTATAATTCAAAACAGAGTCCACTCCTAGGTATAATTGGAAGGGTGACTTCGCCTTCATAAGTTTTGACGGATGTCTTATGCCAAGTAATATTGAATTCTCAGCATTTGATTTCCCGTTTTCAGATGCATGCAAGTAAAATTGCAACTTCTCAACGTAGAGTAGTGTGTCACCAATACTATTCCCTTCTAAGGTGTCTAACTTCTGATCAGCCACAGAGACTTTTAATTGGCATTCAATCCCTTGTCCGAATGTTGTGGTATACATTAGGATAAAAAGGAATAATATGAGATGACTACGGAGCATCTTTCTAAGATAATAAAGCCAAGAAAAGGTTTAATAGGTAGAACCTTAAAGATATTGTTTTGAATTCTCTATTAAGATTTTAATTCTCCATTTTGAGAAACGTAAAAAAGACCAATAACCGGTATCAGCGTTAGTACCATAATTAAAATGGGGGGATGTGCATCGCCTCCTGTTATAAGTGTTACAAAATCTGGTAAAGTCCAGAATAAATGCACAATAAATAAAATGAAGGTAGCGGACTTTAAAGCTTCTTTTGTTTTTAATCTCAGTGCATAGATAACAGAGATGACTAAGCCAAAAAATATAAATCCAAAAATGCGAAGCATGATGTCCATAACCTCCAATGCAGGTGCACTTTCAGCTAATCCATCTATATTAAAATCGCTAATCATTTGATCCTTCATTGCACCTCCGGCTTTTGCTATGATGAGAGGTATGAATTGAATGACATCCAAAATCAATGTCACAAATAAAATGGTTTTAAAATTTTTCATGGAATGTTCAAATAATAGTTTGTTTGAATATATACATAATTTATGAAAAAGTAAAAATGTTTATAACTAACTATAAATGAACGTATTGTTATACAAAAAAATCAAATAATGAATTTAAATTATGTTGAATTTAAAATTTAAACCATGAAAAAATTATTCGTTTTTATCAGTGCCACCTTTTTTGGAACTTCGCTAATTGCGCAGGATTATGCAAAGAATTCTTTTGGATTAAACACCTCTGGACCTTTTCCAGCAGCAGGGCTGCAGTGGAACCATCAACTTTCTGAAAAGACCACTTTAACTGCGTTCTACGGGCAAGCTGTGGAATCTGACTGGACTACTGATGAAGCCTATTATCCCGCAAATGATCCTAGTGATGCTATACAAGGATATAGCGGAACCACCTTTCAAAACAGTTCTTGGACAGGATTCTTATTGAATCACCGTCCTTTAGAAAATTTTCAAGCTTTCAGAGTTTCAGGAGGTTTAGGAGTAGGTCGCCTTGGCGGAACACTTGAGGGATTAGATGATGGGCATACCTATTTTATTAATGGCCATGGACCATTTGCTTATATGGGTTTAGGATATGGTCTAAAACCTGTAAAAGGATTTCAATGGGGTGTTGATATAGGTTGGCTTCGCGCTCCTGGATTCACGGTTGATACAGATGGAATTGACGCTGCTGCTGCGCAAGCTCGAATGGAGTTGATTCAGCGCAATCATGAGTTGTCATTTTTCCCAAATGCTCAAATTACGGTTGCTTGGGGATTCTAGTAACCCAGGATTTAATATCTGAAGGAGGCGCATGAGATATTCATGCGCCTCTTTTAATTTATCAAATAATACGGTATCAATTCCGGCGAATCATGGAGCCGTATTGCACTCTAAAGTTGTAACGCTTTACTAATTCGTTGAAATATTTATCTGCACTAGTGTTGTTTAAACTTTTAGTCTGGATTTTCTTGAGGGGAAGTATTATTCCCGCAGGCACTGCCACTATGCAGACTAAAGGACCTATAATATCTAGCGCCACACTAGGTTCACTGTCTTTCATCAACCAAGAGCCCATTGCAATGCCAGCACTCGTTAGGGTTGCCCCTTGACCGAATAAAGAAATATTTCTAAGTACGGTTTTTGATATAGAATGGCCTGCTTTAAGCTGGTTTCCCCCTTTTAGATAGGTGTAGCGTTTGAACGTAACTACTGATTCATTCCTATTCCAACGGACTTTTACTTCAGCGTCTTTACACATCTTTTTAAATTCACGTAATGCAAGTGTATCGCGTCCCATAAGAATATAACCATTATCATAAGAAACCGTTTTTTGGCTGTAAGCGGATAGCACAAACAACAAGAGTGCAAGGGTAGAAATGGTTTTCATTTTGGGGTACTAGAATCTAAAGATGTTTCAGTATTTAAAATTATGAAATCCCGTATTTCGAATTTTAGAACATGTCAATATTGAAAGGAAAATATGTATGAGTTCATATGTTCTAGTTATGAAAAGAACATTGCAAAAATGAAATGGTAGTATAAATACACCGATAGGTGTGATTTATACGGCAATTTTTAAAAAAAGCAATCAGATTGATTCTGTGGTTGTATATTGAATTTTAAATGAATATTTGCCTCCAAATTGCCCAATAGCAATGAATTCAATGCTTGACAACGAAATAAAAAAAGCGCTCCATTACTTTAGTTTTTTTAAACATGCGTTATCCTTAGAAGAGTTGCATTTTTATTTGGGTTGCAAGGTAGACCTGCAGGATTTGAGATTGATCCTTGATGAATTAATTGGTAAGGGAGAGGTTTTTGCAGAGGCAGGTTGGTTCGCGTTGGAAAAACCTCATCTAGATAAAAAGTCTAAGTATCTAGATCTCAATAAGCATAGAATGCGCCAAGCAAGATTGATTGGCGCTTTGATTCACGTATTCCCTTTTGTTCGTGGTGTCTATTTAAGTGGTTCTCTTTCTAAGAGGGGTATACAATCAAGAGATGATGATATTGACTTCTTTATTCTTACCGCTTCAAATCGTGTGTGGACAGCCAAGCTTTTTTTGATTGCATTTAAAAAGATATTTTTGTTTAATTCAGAGAAATACTTCTGTATTAATTTTTTGATGGATCAAGAGCGATTGGAGCTTACTAAAAGAAATAAATACACTGCCACTGAATTAGTCTCATTGATTCCAATAAAAGATTGTGGCGGTTTGGCAGACTTGTGGGCGGCTAATCCTTGGACAAAACCGTATTTTCCAAATGCTAGTTTATTGCCTAGTCAATCAAATAAAAAAGTAAAAAACCGAATTTCCGAAGTGCTCTCTAACGTATTGTTTGGAAATCGTTTAGAGCATTGGGCACGCCAAAAATTCACCGTTCACATGGAAGAACATACTCATCAAAAGGATGGCTATTACGAAGCCGAAGCGCATACATCGGCATATTTTCCTCAAAGTATAGAACTGCGATTGTTGTCTCATTTAGAAAACTTTAAGAATGAATAGAAAAGAAATAATCGTAACTATTCTCTCCGGCATGTTGCTATTTGGAATTGCTGCTATGCGTCCTGCGAAATTTGCTGCAGAGACTACTTTTTTTGTACCTCTGACCTTATTGGAGACGCAGATAAATCAAAACGGCATAGGCTTTGGTTCTCCTATTGAGGTGGATGCTCACCTAGAGCTTATGCAAAGCCCACGAGTCATTCAAGTGCTAGAATCAACATTCAATGAGGCTTTTGATTTAGATGTTCGAAAGACAAGAAACGGAGCAGTTGCGGTAGAAATACGGTCAAGTAATCCAATCATTGCAGCGGAAATATGTAACGCTTCAATAGCAATTACAGATTCAATTAAACAAGACATGCTGCGTCAAAACGTAGGGATGAGTCTTGAGGTTATTTGGAATCGAGCACAATTATTAGAAGCTGAGGAGAAAGCGTTGCGCAAAGAGCTAGATTCATTGCGGTTATTTTCTCAAGATGATTCTTTATCGTTTGCGGCTTTGATCTTTCGTAAAGAAAGACAATATGGAACTGCGGTTGTAGAATTGACAAAAGTAGAGCGTAAGCTAGAGGATTTGAAAGGATATACAGATGCTCCAGCACCAAAGTCGTATATCATTTCTCCCGCAATCCCATCCAATAAAAAAGTTGGTTTGCCTTCTTGGGCCATAGGTATGCTGGGTGCTGCTATTGTTGGAATAGCAATAGCAGTTTGGCGTTCTACATCATCTTAAAGTGATCTCAAAAGACAATAGTGCCCTTGCCTTAATTGGACTTTTAATAGTCTTGAGTGGAAGTGTGTATTTTGACTATAACTGGGAATTGGTCTGGAGTGCTCTAGGTGTCTTATTCCTTGCTTTTGGAGTATATAAAAGAGATTGGATGGCAGCAATAATGTATGCTGTTGCCATAATTGCTCCAGTTTCCATAAAGTACGCGTTACCCTTTGCGGATTTGTATTTGCCTATAGAGTTTCTTTCTGCCGCTATTGCAATTGCCGTAGTTTTTCAATTTGTTCTTACTAACCAATTCTGGTTAGTCAAGAAGTTTCCATTCCCCATATTATGGTTGTTGAGCTTCTTACCCGGTCTTATTTATTCAGAAATGCCTTCTGTGAGTATTAAGTTTTTCGCATTGAATAGCCTGTTTGTTTTGGCCTTTTACTATGGATTTATTCTTTTGGCCCAACGTAAGATTGGGTTTCCGGTGATTCCATTCCTCATTGCATTATTGCCTGTAACTGCCGCAGGAGTTGTACATTTTGTAGAATACGACTTTAATCCCATCACCATATCCGGTATTTTCAAGCCGTTTTTTTACAGCCATACTATGTATGGGGCAGTACTCGCCTTTGTTACGGGAATAGCTTTAGGAAACGTAAGAACTAATGCATGGTGGGGGATAATCGTATTCCTTGGGATAGCCTTGACCATTTTTAGTGGCTCTCGAGCTGCACTTTGGTCTCTTCTATTCATGTTTTTCCTATTTAGTTTGATACAACTGAAACCCCTGTATAGAGTACTACTTCCTTTAATCGGAATTATTATGTTTTTGAGTTTAGGTGGCCGAGCCAAATTGGAAGATCAGTTTAGCTATAACAATTACGAAAGTCACGATCCCCAGGCCACACTTGTTGAGAAAAGCATGTCGGTAACCAATTTACAAACAGATGTCAGCAATATTGAGCGTCTCAACCGGTGGGTAGCTGCGCTTAGCATGTTTGAAGAACGTCCATTTACAGGATTTGGTCCAGGAACGTATCAATTTACCTATATACCGTTTCAAGAGAAACGCCTTAAAAATAGGCTGACTGTCACCAATCCAGATTCACCTCCACCGGGATCTGGCGGTAGTGCACATTCAGAGCTGCTGCTGCAATTGAGTGAAAATGGAATTTGGACACCACTCTTATTTTTATTTCTTTGTATTCGTTGGTCTTATTTGGGTTTTTTTGTTGCAGACAAACACGGTATGCATTTACCACTTCTATTGGGGCTGAGCACCTACTTTTTTCATATGCAATTCAATAACTTTTTAAATCAGTCTGTTTTTGCCTTCATTTTTTGGGGAACGGCAGCATACCTAGATGTTCAATTAAGCAGAAACAAGGATGAGCTATTACAATAAAGTAGGAACTTATTATGATATGGATGCGGTGGATTTTGAGCAGCGCTATCATCAAAACGCAGCGCTTCAGCGTATTAGGCAGAGCTTTCGTCAACATACTAAATCCTTTGAACAGGAATCAATTTTAGAGATTGGTTTTGGTCCTGGTTTTGACTTGGTCCATTTTGCCGAGCAATTTCCAGATCGCAAATTTTATGGAGTAGATATATCCGCTGAAATGGTCCGATTGACTCAGGAAAAAATAGACGAAATGGGCCTTGAAAATGCATGGGTAGCTCAGGGCAGCGTTGAAGATATTACCGCTGAATTTCCTGAAGTGACATTTGATATGATTTATGTGTTTTTTGGAGCATTAAATACGGTAAACAATTTAGAGGTTGCCCTATCTAATTTGAGACATGTGCTGCGCCCAACTGGTAGAATGGTGTTGACTTTTGTCAATAAATACTATATAGCTGGAACCATAATTGAGCTACTCAAATTAAAGCCAAAATTTGCATTTGCCCGATGGAAGAAAATTTGGGGAGGTTATTCACCAACGAATTTTTTAGCTAGTCGTTGTTATCGACCACATACCATAAAAAAATGGGCCAAGCTTGATTGTATACATTCTCGCGGTTACAGTATTTTCTATCCCGCATGGTATTACCACAAGTTTCATAAACTATTGCCAAAAAGCATATTAGCTGGCCTCTGGGAATTAGACGAACGTATAGCTTCAACCCCAGTGGGAAAGCTTGGAGAGTATATGATGTATACTTTTCAAAAAAGCGATTAATGCTTCTTTCTTAATTGTTCAATAGTAGAGGTAATGAGTTCTATAAGATTAGAATGGAATGGCTCGTATGAATTGTGCCACTCAGTATATTTAGTTTTTAAAGGAGTATTGGAGGTCAACGCCTCTTGCACAGTACTGCCGTGTTTTTTGATTAATGAATCATGGGATACATAGTGAGTTCCTAATTGTAAAACTTTAGCAACGTGTTGAGAAAATTCAACTTGAGTGATGGGTGCAAACCCAAATAAATTTGCTTTCTGATTCGCTGTTCCTTTTACCATTAAATGCTGTAATTGGCCCGCGCAATCTTCAACAGAAATTATGGACATCAGTTGCTTACCGTTGCCATATATGGGCACGCTATTTTGCTTCAAAGCAGGTTTATAAAAGAAATATTCAAACCATGAATCGGGTCCAAGTATCCACCCCGGCCTTGCTATTCGTATGTCCAAAGAGCTAGATGAATTGGCATTAGTCCACGGGCGCTCTGCAAGTTCATAGGACCTTGCGTATGAAATAGGTGCTATAGGTGTATCTTCATCTATAGATTCAATGGAATCCCCGTACATTAATGAACCACTGCAATACACAATCTTGGTATCTGGATAGCGAGTTTCTATTAATCTAAGGAGCCTTTGGTTGGCTTTAAATCCGCGCTTTGAACTTCTTTTTCGTTTACGATCATTACTTCCTGCGATACGTGCACAATGGTATAGGTGATTTGGTGAATAATTTCTCAACAGTTCTTCAGGAATAGCTTCTAAGCCGTACAGATAAAAATTAGTTCGCTCCATAATCCACGGAACAATGTTGCGGTGGCCTAAAGTAATGAGCTGACCCGTCCACATTTTGTGTATTCGGGCGTTTAATAGCTTACGGGTGAGTAGTCTTCCAACATAGCCAGTGGACCCAAGTACCCAAGTATTTATTTTTTTATTTCTATCCATAGCCTAACGGCAAATCTAAGTGTTGTAGCCTTTTTAGAATAGATAGATTCTACATTTAGATGTGAACCTATTTTTTCAACACCGTGGATTTATCCAATTTATTTACCTCTTGATATTCATAATTGGTGCAAATCCAAGTAACTTTACGGTCTTAAATGCGCATATCTTCTTTTAAATGTCTGCGCAAGACCATACTAGCTGTTGGTGTTGCTCTATTTGTCCTTTCAGGTAAATCTGCCTTTGCCCAAACGGAGGTTTTGTTTATTGGAAATAGTTACACCTCTGCTCATAGCTTGGTGAATATGATTGAGAATGTTGCTTCATCAGCTGGGTATTCGTTGAATTGTGTTCCCCAAGTAGCTCCGGGCGCTACGTTAGCACAACATGCGCAATCTGCTGCTACCTATGCAGCGATTCAAAATAAAACATGGGATTATGTTGTCTTGCAACCACATAGTCAGGAGACAACGGCCCCTTTGGTCCAGTTCAATGTACAAACATTTCCAATAGCCCAGCAACTTTTGGACAGCGTAAGAGCTATTTCTCAATGTGCTCGTCCTATTTTATATCATACTTGGGCAAGGGAAGTTGGTGATACTCAAAATTGTGTATCTAACCCCCC
>MDSX01054106.1_pt1 | contig 13292 bp, 10 predicted proteins | sample 811141 | NCBI WGS metagenome assembly MDSX01 (sample SAMN05326642, study PRJNA326480) | marine metagenome | isolation source: seawater | place: Atlantic Ocean: South East | collected 2010
GGCTGGGGGCGGGCGAGCCCTGGCTCAGGGAGGCCTGGAAGGGTCATCCAGATTTCTTCCGAAGGAGCCAGATCTGGCTCCGTTCAGGCGCGGGCGCTTTCCCGCGTCAAAGTGACGTGGAGACGGAACCTGATTACCAGGAGGATGACAAGCGCGGGGCCTGTCCTACAGTCGGCCTCTGAAGAGGTCAAGGACGCTCTGATGTTCGTGCTACGAGAGACCAAGCAGATATTGCGCCAGGCTCGCGCGAAACCCCTACCGCTGCACCTTGCGACGCCGGCAGCGCAGACGATGCTCAGATTCTCCATCCACACGATCACCCAGGACTACCTCGCGAGTTTGCAGACGTACCTGTCTGTGCTGCTCGGTCTCACCATACCAGGTGGTCGCTACCGACCGACAGATTGTCTTGTCGACCACATCGCGCAGCAGCTCGCCCTACAGGCGGCGTCCAGGCATGAAAACTATGCGCAACACTTCTACTATCTTGCACGCGAAGGGCGACAGGTACTTTGCTTCTCTCTGGCGGACTCTATCGCGATCAATGGGCGCCAGGTGATATACCTCTGCGCTAGTACAAGTGACGAAAATCAGGAACCGTCCCGATTCGAAGTGCTTCGGCGGCGCGATGGAGAGGGCGCGGAAACCCGCTCGCATGAGCAGATCAAGAGTACGATTGCATCATTGATCATCCACGTGCTGAATGGCGACCTAGTGACGGGGGAGTAAGGCACCTGTAACGAAATAAATTTGTTTGTTCATATCAATGACCGAGACAATACGTGAAAAGTATCCTGATCGTATCCCCATCTACTTAGAGAAAAGGGAGGGAGACTCACTGGTTGCACTCACGCAGAAAAAGTACCTTTTACCAGACGATATGGTGGCCTGGCAGCTGCTATGTCTGATGCGCAAAAAGATGACCTTGTCCGCAGGAAAAGCATTGTTTTTATTCACGCATTCTGGTGCTCTAGTGTCCAGTTCAGATGGACTGATTGGCGTATATAACAAACACAAGAAAGAAGATGGATTGTTATACCTGATTTACGCTTCAGAGAATGCTTTCGGTTAGCATTGCCGACCCGGCTCGCTTTCCGACCCGGTTCGCTTTCCGACCCGGCTCGCTTTCCGATCCGGCTTGCCGAACCCAGACCCGGAGTGCACGCCCCACGCCCCCTGGACGGGTACGGGAAGACTGGGAAGACCGGGTACGGGAAGACTGCAATGGACGAGCAGGAGCTGGCGCACGAGCGTGAAGCCCCGGAGCGTGAAGCAAACCCGGAGAAGAGGCGTAAGCTCTTCGCCGGTGCATCGACAACGACGTACACAAAGGAGCTGCAGGCAGAAGGCGAGCCACGAGACAGCATGGCCGAGGATGAGAAGGTCAAGGCCGAAAAGTGGCTCGAATCGAAGCTCAAACCCGCGAGGGGCAAGGGCAAGGACCCGCTGACCGTTCGGGCAGCCATAATCATGGCGCAAAACCCGCGACGCAACGCTCGGGCTGCCATGAAAGACGCTGGCCTGAAATCGGATGGTGGGCACACACGTGTCAACGAACTTCACAAGGAGATCAACAAACTCAACTATAAGGAGGACACTCTCGAACACCTTCAGACACTCGTCCGCGAAGAGGATCAACGGAAGCGTCAGGGATCGGCAGCTTTGTTTACTTTGGCCGGTCAAGGACAAGGAGATTAGGAACGTCAGCATTCGACTGAAGGGGTCCAACATACGGAGAATGGGTCGGAGAGAATGCACCGGCGTACTCTTCTGAGATCGTGTGTGGCTTAGGATTGTTGTGACTGCGGATGCACGTCAATACGGTGTAGACCAACCGCGCGTAAAGCAGTCCGTTTCTTCTTCTTTTCCGTTGTGATGAGTTTCCGGAGCCGTCTACGTACTGCCGTATCGTCCTCATCGATCTTGTCGAGCATCTTCAGCAGTGGAGTCGTTTCCTCTTTAAACCTCTGGCGTAACTGTCGATACTCACGGAGTATCTCATTCTTCCGTGGCTTCAAAACTTCCTTGTAGTGTCTTACAGCCCGCGAAAGCTCGCCTTGGTGCTGCAATTCCCTGGTTTCGGAATCACGAATTTCTATCATGCGGTCTCTCACAAAAACGTCGTTTGCTTGCCCACTCTTCTGCTGGTCGATGAGCTGTCTGGCTCGCTGAAAGACATCGGGCGGCTTCATTCTAACACTTGGATGGGTTCGACAAAGTGGGCAGGTGTCCTGCTTCGAGCGAAACCATTGCATGATGCAGTTCACATGAAACGCATGCCCACACTCTGGTAATCGATGAATAGTAGTTTCGTCACTCATTTCCAGAAAGCAAATCGAACACTGCACCGATGTCTCGCTCACTTCGCTGAGCTCGCTCCCGTCGCTCACCTCGAAACTGATCTCGCCTTCTTCGAGCATTAAGAACTGTCCCCCCACAAGAAAACGTAGTCTTTAAACTAGAAATGATCAGAATTCCAGTTGTTATGCGACCCTGGCGGCCAAACCCGAATCTTCCTAACGAGGATGAGCACCATTGGTGCAGCGGCGACGAAACCTTTGCTAGCTTCCTGTACAGATTCCGAAAACACATCAAACTCACACCAGAAAAGGCTATTTTCGTGTTTACGAGCAATAAGACGCTTGTTCCTTCGTCGTGGCTCATGTCCGCTGTGTACCTCACGCACAGGAACAGCAACGGCACACTAGAACTAACTTACTCCCAGGAGAATTGCTTCGGTTGTTCGGCGGTCCTGTTCTGGTAGCAGCGCGTCCTCTAGCACGACTTCGTTCTTCGGTGCCACGAGCTCAAACAGCTTATTCAGCAGCTCCTGCTGGTCTAGTAGCTGTTTCCCTTGCCTCTCAACCAACAGTCGCAAATCTCGCACCTCCGCCACCGTCACCTCCTCCACTGCTTCCATTGCTGGTATTGAATCTTCACCATACACACGCATTTTGACCAGTGAGCATTCACGTGTGTGTTGAGCCCAAGTCTTCACCGCGCTTGTTGAAAACCCACACTGCTCACATTGCCGCGGTGATTTGTAAATTGGGGGGACTTTCATCCGTAGTACGGTTGTAAGACCAAAAATATCAGTTAAAACTGAGCGCGCCCTTTGAAAGAGCTTAAAAAGAACCACTTGGAACCAAAAGAACCAAATTCCACATCAGGTGATGGCGACCGAGCTTCTTCGCGACGTTACCGCGTTTAACCAAGATCCATTGGGCGTTAGTGACGAACTCGTTGCGCGCATAAAAGAAGCACTTCGCGAACGTCACGACATCCCCACAACCGTACAATTGCGGATCGGTGCTAACGAGAGGTTGACATCCATCAGTATCGTATTCCCCAACGGTGACTTTTTCATAGATGATCTTTCGGTAGTAGCCAAACTGCCACAACAAGATCCATTCTTCTCTACGGACCCTGACTTTTTGGCAAAAGACCTACGATGCGATGGGCGATGCAACTGTACATTCCAGCTGGAGGACGATGTTCACACGAACGGTTCCGAGGACTTCTGTGCCTCTTGCTTCGATCGGTGTGAACCATCCCGTCGCGACAAGTTCACCCGCGTCACCGTGCGGGAACGCTGTTCTCAGTATGCACATGCACAAGTTTCCGCACTGAATGGTATTCTCGGTACTGAGTTCAAGTACCTTTCCAACCCTTGAATGTCCGAATCTAAATGAAAATCGCAATGGTGTATTACCCGAAATACTCGTCTTCGTCGGAGTACTCATCGTCTTCGCTCACGACCCTCTGGTCGTCCCGAGTGACCACAGGAGGCAGATTCGACAATCTCATGGTTGCATTCGAAGATCCTACCTTATCCCTGGCTGCAGTCAGTTTTAGGCTAAGGCTGTGTTCCATTCCCTGTGGTTGATACAAGCTTACACTCTTATTCTCGTCGATGTTAAGCTCTGCGAACCTGGCCAGTCGAATTCGAAACTGTGTTATCACTGGAATGTCGACGTTAGCAAAAACTTCATACAAAGACGAAGTGTAAAACATCACCTCGCCTTTCGCGACTTGCATTGCAATGCGTCCGAATGCATTTTCTGTATTTCGAGATCCGACTTCGGAGCTGATCGGACCGTCGCCAGTGGCTAGAAACAAATATAGGTATTGTCTCCCGAAGAGATCGATTCTTTTGTCGGAATTCATGACGTGTTTTGAACCGTCAAAGACGGATACGACGTCACTGAACTCACGGAAACCCAGAATGTAGCCTAAACCATTACTGGCAGCTTGATCTTGCATGTCAGTCGCGTTCAACAGAATTTTAAACGCGGAGAATTCATTTTGAATGGATACCTTCGTGGTTGCGGCATCGAAGCTGCAAATGAAATTTTGATCAATAGTTTGTAGTGAATTCTGGAGTTCGGCCACGAAAACATCTTCAGTTCCATAATCACCTGGGCGCATCCGTATGGAGAACGATCTGCGCTGTGGCTGTCGATCCTGGTTAGGGTTAGGGTTAGGAAGCAGCCTGGACGTTAAAATGCATGCCTGTGTTTGGGAGGATTCATGCACGCTGAAGATATTCAATGCGTCCGCCGTGACGAGCCCTGTGGCCATTGTTACATGGTTTGTGTTATCAAACGACTGGTGAATGGTGTTTTCTACCAGAATGGTGCTGTTGATCGGGTTCAAAGCATCAACTTGCAGTCTTGTTTCCAGTACAATATAACCGAGTCCTAGAAACTGAAGTGTTCTACCATCATTTTGGTTAGGAGAGATTCGAGTGAAGCGGACATCTTCATCAAACGTATGCAAGAGATTTTCCCCAGCCGGCACGTAGGATCCAACCTCTCGAACATGTAGTCGGTAAAAAAGACGCCTCCGGTCATGAGACAGATAGAATAGCAGAAAGTTTGTGCTTTGGATGCTTGCAAAGCTTGTGATCTCGTAATCTGAGAAATCTGTTGCGACAAGTCCCACGTCGATGAGCAAGCTGAAGGTTTCTGTTGCTGTGGTTGGTGGTATCTTTGCATTGAGTGGGTCACAGTGAGATACAGAAGCGTCCTGGAAACGCAGCTCTGTGTCGCTCGAATAAGCAACGACTGCCTCTCCACTCAAAACCCCGCTTTCGATTCGACAGATACGCACATCGGTTGGTGTCAATTGTGATGCGATGGTCAACGGTGTCGTATACCTAATGACCTCGCCAACGAGATTTTGTAGTGGTGCTGCTTCCAACTGATTCGCCACCGACCTTTGAGCTGCCACGCGGATTTTGTCGTTAAAAACGAAGTATATGAGCCAGACAGCTCGCTCCACGGTCGCTTCGAGATCGTTGAGAACCTGCACGCTAAGGTTTTGCGTTTCCACAGCTGAAAGTACCGTTTGCGGACTGAGCGCCGTGCCATCGGTGAGTCGCGAGGTTGTTCCCGAAGGTGTCGACGAGACGATAATTGTTCTTGAGAACAATCCATTTGTTGACGTACTGACGGACGGGTTCTCGCTCGAAACAACGATGGGTGTGCTGACACGCGCAAAGGTACCGCTGTCTCGATCGAATTGCACCTCGACGAGCTCGCCAAATCGGCTGTTTGCCTGGTTCTGATAAGAAATTCGAAGCGTCGTCACAGACGGTGATGCTCTCACCAGTGAGATCTGCTGGTGCGCATACGCCGTATCGAGTAAATTAGACAAGGAAGCGGGGGAAGTGAGTAGTGAGTGCGCTGTACCAGACGGGACGACAAAATCCTCAATTTGAAATTGGGTGTCAGCAATTGTAAATTCCGTGTCAGCAACAAGACTGACGCCTCCGAATATGCTGGTGGTCGGGATTGAGACATCAGAAGCTACTACCCCAATAAAATCATACTGGACCCCCCGAGAAAGGGTCACTTGCCCCTGTGGTAGTGCAGAGCGAACGATTTCGCGCGTTTGCTGCGAAGTAGAGTATGACGCAGTCTCTCCGCGTTTCAATTCGGCAAAAATTAGCTTAGACGACGTTGTAACGAAAAAACACCCATCATCCATTCCACTCGCACTGCGTACATCAAAAACGCCGGGGAATGTCGAAGTGTTGTCGATTGTGTGTCTTGTGAGAAACTCGATTTGCGACCCGGCCGTCAGATCCGTCCGTACCACACTTTCGATTCCGATTGCATAATGTAGGTTGACCTCTGGTATCGACCCCTCCAGCTCATTTATGAAGAGTCCTTCTGTGGTGAGCAGATGTGGTCGATTGTTGCCGGACCAGTACAGTGAGTTTTCGGTGGGGGGAACGGTACTTGAATCTTCGAACTGTCGCACAAGCTTCCACGTCCAATTCGTCTTGTCGATGCTCCATAGATCCTGACGACTACCGCCTGGCAACAGGTAAAAGCCATCCGAAAAGTAATGCATATCACAATGTGAGCGAAGGCCGGGTGTAAGGCCCGTTCCTGAGTTCTTCTGAGACCAAACTCCTTCGTTAATGCTGTATTGCCAGAAATCTGATATAAGAGAAGTTTCGTCGCCCAACACAGGTTGCGGCAGAGAGGACGCCTGCTGCCTCACAAACGCCTCCACCTCCTGCTGCTCCTCTGGAAACATGAATATTGTGTACGATGACGTGCCGTCGTTCACCTCTGCTCGAATCACTGTGTTGGACTCAAGTGTGACTGGAATATGATGGGTGAAGACAGGGTACAAGTTTCCCGTTACAGATCCCTCGAAAAATGGATCGGGTAAGGTCGAACTTGCTGGGTCAGTGATCAAATATAGCTTGGTGATTTCCCCCGAAAACTGGAACGGACCAACTGATGGAGTCGTTTCTCCACCGAAGACATAGATGTTTTCACCGTCGTTAAAGTGCGCAAATTCACTGCGTGACCCTGGGTTCTCGCTGGCCGTGATTAAACCTGTACTCATCGGGGATCCGTTCAAAAGGTAAGCAATCCTTGGTTCCGTTGTCGTGATTCTTCTCAAGTCGTTCATGCTGCCACCCACACCTGTACCCCCAAAAAGCCAGAGGTTGTTGTCCGAGTCTAGCGTTAATGACCCACTGGATCGTTCGAGGAGTGCTGGGTCGTCCGGATTGTTTGCGTACATCAGAGGGTACCATACTGCTGTGCGTACACGCTGGTCGTTTTCCTGCCGTGGTGTTTCGCTGGAGTAGGCGTTCAGAAGTAAGGACACTTCGTCTAGTAATCCGGTGAAGGAATTCAGCACGGAGGATCCCAAACTGGACTGGGCACCAATCACCACTTCACCCGTGACCAGGGCGAGGGAGACGGAGCTGGCGATGCTCACTTCCTCTGTGTTGCATTGTAGTCTTACCACCCCGTTTTGGCGGCCCAGTGACACGTCGACAATCCCCTCTGGGAGCGGAAGAGAAAGATTGGTATTCATGACTGAACCGATGAGAACTGGGTCTGTGGCACTTGTGTCGATGGAAAGGCGTAATGCGCCTGCACTAAAAATGGTATAGCTATTCGACTGGAGATGACCATGCATATGTTTCGTTGCTGCTTGCTGCATGGCATCCATGTTGGGGGCCGTGCAGAACGCGGTACCAGCCATCAGCATGCTGCCGTTCCAGTTGGGGCCTCCAATGATGAAGCTAGGTATTGCGTCTCTGGCCACGAGCCCTGTTGAGCTTGCCCCATTCACCATCAGGGCCGTAGCCATGCCATTCGCGATCCAGGACAAATGAAACCATTCGTTGCGCGGAAATGCCAAAGTGAGGCTTTCGCTCAGGAACAGTTCGTTCTCAGAGTTCGCGAAGAGCTGTAGGGAACCAACCTTAAAAACTGGGATGTTTCCAGTTGCCGTTTCGGGGATGTAGATGAAGCTATTTATCATAAACTGTGACGGCACGGTCATGCTAAAGTTCAAATTCACGGAGGATGTGAATACCAGTGACAGCCCGGAATTGTAAACGTTTGGTAATGAGGATGAGGGTCCTGGTCGTGTACCATCGGACGGTTGAGGTCCAACGATTTGGACGGTTGTGGTAGTAATACCGACCGATAGAAGCATACGACAAAGCACAGGAAATGCCGTTGCCTTTATCGAAAAGTCACCCGTCTTGGTCTGGCGTATCAGTGCGCCAACACCATCCGGGTGAATTGCATTTCTACCATTGAAGGCAAGAGACTCGCGGTCGGAGAACATTGCGGAACCGGCATTTGGCATAGAAGACGTGGCTGTTAGCGTTTGCCCGGTATGCTGTCTGTCGGGCTGCGCGTCCTGCGGTTGCAGAGCGACGCGGTTTGTTCTGTCTGTCGGAAGCGCGTCCTGCGGTTGCAGAGCGATCACGAACGCCATGGACGCGAAATACGGGTCTAGATCGATAGACCAAAGGTCGTTTTTTAGCTGGGCCGAGTCGTCCGCGCCACTGACGACTGGGAGCGTGTGTGAGTCGTGTTCGACCAGGTCCTGGTCGTAGTAGAATGTAAGTGTTGCGCCACCAGGCACCGAAAGATCGCTGACGAACAATTCAGGCTCGCGAACGGCACAAAGTCCAGAATGCATCACTAATGGAGAGCACGTAACACGCGCTATCGCACCATGCAGGCTAGCACTGCTCCAGGAGCTTGTGTCGAATTCGATAGAGAGATTGGACCACGACGAAAGTGTGGCCATGTAATCCTGTGATTTATGCACGAGTTCTCCTTCGACGATTTCTAGGCGGATTCGCACGTCCGTATGTGTCAATGGGAGAGTTCCAGAGATGTCCACACTGTTGAAGATTGGGTGAACCAGTAGCTCGAAACGATACTTTCCACCTGTCGGGTTCAAAGTCGGGTTCGAATCCGGGCTGGAAAGTGCGACCGCGACTGTTGCATCAGCAAAAGAGCTCACAAAGAAGCCCTGGGTGACACGTTCGAAATACGCGCTGACGTTTACGAGTCCCTGCCAGCCTGTACCGTCCTCTGTTGGGTCGGGCATGCTTGCAAACGCGTGGCTGCCGACATTGTAAAACGTAAGCTTTTTCATACCGCGGTTCCTGATGTTTTTGATTAGATACTGTGACCCCGATGGGACGGCCAGAAAGTGTCGGTGCTGGATCGGTGTCTGTGTGGTGCTCGAAGAGGTCCCCCCGAAGAGGTAGGCCGTTTTGTCATTTCCTGCCAGCATTGCTCCTTCACGTCCTCCAGGGAACCCTAGATTGGTCCCAGTGTTTACAAGTGTCCATCTGTTGTTGAAAAACGACCACAGCTCTCCGGTAGTCGTGAAAACATAACCTGTGCCATTCACATTGACCGCGGAGTCAGAGCGTCCTGCCAGCACCCCAGGTCGCTCGTACTGCTCGCGTAACGCACGGTCGCGAACAGGCACGGATCGAAATGTGAAAGGTCGGTTGCCGACGTCGTGAGCACCAGACGCAAAAACCGTAAAGGGCAATTCCGTCGTCACGTCGTCCGTCACAACACGTATTATGCCCCGCGTGGTCTTTCCCACAAGTCCGTAAAAGAGTGTGGTGACGGAACCGTCCAGGTGGAATAGCAGGGAGGAAGTGTCCTTGCCCTTCACCTCATACTCCTGAGGCTGGGTCTCGGAAGTGAATATTCTGAGGCCTTGTAATTCGGAGAGTGGAATGTCCGGATCCAGCGGATGTGCTTGCAAATTGATACGGTGGTATTCGAGATCCTCAAGTGACAGCAGAGGAAACGCGGAATCGCCCCCCTCAGCGGTAATTTGCATCTCCTGCCCAACCCTCTGTGCTAACAACGTGGTCACCCGAAACACGTCCGATCCCCATCGAATTTGGGCATTAGGGTCGACTTGAAAGGCAACTGGCGTTCCGGCATTGATGTTCACGTGGGAAGACTCTGAGTTGTACACGGTCGACTGCAATAACACAAGGCTTGGGCCCTCGATGACATTCAAAACGTAAACGGACAAGGTTAACTGACTTACAGCCGCTACCAGGATCCGACTGTTCATGCAGTCACAACTGAGGTGGTCTGCCGAGACTGAATCGAGGACAAGCTGGTGATGTGTATGTATAGCGAACGAGCTGTCGATCGTCACGACCGACGCTGTGACCCCCTCTGGGGCCGCGTACACCACAAAGGAGGTGGTGTCGTTCACGCGGCATGTGGAATAGACATTGCCCTCACCCACGAAATTCGAATTGCTTTGTCGTCCGTCCGTGTCTGAAACGTCCAATCCGACAGCACCTACCAGAAGCTTTACCTCTTCCCCTTTAAGGTTGTAGACAAGACCGAACTTGTTTGCAGTCAAAAGACAGGCGCGCTTGTGGAACACAGAATGTCTCACCTGAAACGCGTCGATTTCGAACCCGAACTCCGACCCGAATGAAAACTGTAGATTGTCGACCGTGGTTCCATACCGACCCAATACAATCCGGCAGCTAGCAGCTGAGTTGTCTTCGTCCTCTGAATACACCAGAACTCCGGCCAGCTCCTCGTTCGAGCCCTGTAGCGGTAAAAACTCCAAAAAGGACGTTGGTGAAGCGTTAAAAATGGCAGTCGGACCGATACTAACCCGATCGTCTTTTGAGATTGTACTAATCACTCCGTGCCTGAGTTCTGCGGTCTCTATTCTCACCAGTAGCGTCAGCTGATAACTCGAATCCGGCTGAAAAGGAATGATCCGATCCTCCGTCCCGGAAGGGGAGTGGTTCGCAAACACGACTGGGTCAATCAGCATTTCCAAAAGGTTGTTAGTTTCGTCCAGAAAGTACTCTGATTTCGGAATCTCGGCTGAAATGAGCTCAACCCTAGTGACGCCAAACAATGGCTCCTTCAAATTGATCACGTAATCGTTCGTATTAGGATATGCCTGTTTGTTCCGGTCACGGCTATCTATATTAACGGATCTCTCAACTCGAGAGACCTCCGGAATCGAGCTCTGAAGGATGTACTCACTCATTCTGTTGTTATGTCAACATATTTACGAAGTGAACTAACCGCCTTTTCTAGTTGGAAAATGATTTGAAACGTGGTGGGCAGCATCCCAAGTGCGATAAAGCTTGTTGCAGTAGCTTGTTGTTTTCTTCTGACTTTTTCGTTGTCCACATCTTTACGATACAATGTGATTGCGAAACTGGTACGATGCAAACACCCTTCACGTTTTCACTGAACGTAGACTCGCCAAACGTTGTCGCACATATGTCATGCATCGTATCCAACCAGTTGTTCTCCTTAACGATCGTAGACCAGCAGCCACCCTTGCTCCAGATGTCTCTTCTCTCTTCCGATAAAGGAACTAGGTCATCCGCCATGAAAAAGATATTCGCTTGACCAGCAAGCAGAACCGGGATGTTGTTCAGTACCCCCCACATCTCCGCCACCGTCTTGAGTGTAAATATACGTTTGAAGTTGCGTTTTACCCATGAGTCTGTGTTCACTTTTATCCAGAGTGTCCATTCTCGGTGCAGCAAGAGCGACTCCGGTGCAGGCTTCCCAGGTGTGTCGGGTGGTTGGTTCTTGAGGTTTTCGGGTCTTTCGGGTGCGGTCATCCGAGGTTAACTAGAAGCTTGTATTCTTTAATACTACGTTCACGTGGTCGACTTTAGGCGGGAATGACCACAGGCCATGGCACGTGTCCGCCTGGTGCCGAATCTGCAAGAGCTGTCATACGCCTCCTCCCACAGGCACCCGAAGTGACCAGCCGGAGTAGCTCACTCGAACCTACAGGCACGGAAAAGGGGAAGGCCCGCCGATCAGCACCGCACCGCCGATCAGCACCGCACCGCCGATCAGCACCGCACCGCCGCGATTATGACGAGCCGCGTACGATGGTTGTTGGTGTGCTCATACCCGTCAGTCTGGCAGATGCTGCCCGGGCACCACGCAGTGATGTTGTGCAAGACATCCTTGACAGATGCGTGCAGGGCGCCGGTGGGATCGATAGCATCAAAAACAAAGTTCGAAAACACTACCCCACGCTCCGAGAAGTTGAAGTCTGGCCATACCACTCATTCGACTACTCTGTTCCGTACTGGCTCGATTACCGGGGCAGGCTGAATCGCTCTGGCGACTGACGCTCTTTCTCAGCGCGTTGCAAAAGATCTAGGGACTTTTCTACCCCCTGGCTCTTTGCTCTTCGATCGGCATCCGCGACGTGGAAAGCAATTTGTGCAACCAGAGCACCTCCCGCGAATCCGTACAAATCACCCAGAAGTTCTGAACGTGTATAATTCATAGATACTGCGTAAGTAGGTTTTGAGCTCAGCCGTGTCGTCGGGGCGGTAAGGAAAGACACAGGAAGCAGAAGACACGTTACTATGGTCACGATCATATATTATTGTTTTTCACCATTCTGGATACTTTTAAATATAAAACCCACCCACCCACCCCCGCACTCACGCATCCGCCCACGCATCCTGGGTTCATGTGTTTTCCCGCTAAGTTTACGAAGGTTATCGTCACTCCCTACCCCTAAGACCCCTAAGACACTCACTCACTCAACTCTCCACCAGTCAAACATTCAGTCATTCTGCTGCAGCACCCACGCATGCACTTCCCCCTGCCGACGAACGAAACCCTCTCGAAGAATTTCCTCCTTCTCCCATGCACAGCCGTTCTCCTTCGCCCACTTGAGGCACTCGAAGTGGCCATTCCGAGCCGCGTGAAGACACGTAGCGTCGTCCCACGGGCAGTTGTTCGCGTGCAGCCACTGGAGGCACTCCAGGCTGCCTGATTTGGCAGCACATGCGCATGTCCACTCGTCAAATACCCCGCCTTGCTCGAATGCCCATTTGAGCACATTGAGATGACCATGTGCTGCGCAGACATACATCAGATCGCTCAAGTCGTGCGCGCTTTTCTCCTGTAGCCACTTCAGGCAGTGCAGGTGACCACCCCGAGCCGAGCACACGCTCGTGTTCCGGCTGAAAGCCCCACCGTAAGGAAGACCCTGTCTGTCCAGCCATTTGAGTATCTCGAGATGACCGTTCAAAGCCGCCTCATTAGCAGTGCGCTCGACGACCATCGGACAGTGATTATTGTACGCGTAGTCTAAGCACTCGAGTTGACCGTATCGAGCTGCACGAACGCACGTCCCGATACACCAAGGGAGCCCGAGTTCCTCGCGTGCATACTTGAGGAGCTTGAGTTGCCCATTTGCGGCAGCCGTCTGGCAGACGAGATGAGTCACACATCCTTTGAGCATCGCAAACTGTATCATGGGTATATCACCGGTGCGTGCCGCGCAGTCAGGCAGTCCCCATCTGCCCTGGTCCTGCAGGGCCTTACGTGCCTCCTTCGGGCTGAACTTGACCACGGACAGTGCGCGTGTGCAGCACCGGCGCAGCGCCAGCAGGGTTCTCATGTTGACGACGTGTGCCAGGAAGATAGACGCAAGGTCGTCATGGAAGAAGA
>MDSX01062212.1_pt1 | contig 13269 bp, 5 predicted proteins | sample 811141 | NCBI WGS metagenome assembly MDSX01 (sample SAMN05326642, study PRJNA326480) | marine metagenome | isolation source: seawater | place: Atlantic Ocean: South East | collected 2010
AGGAATATCATTCGGTAAGAGATAGATCTTGCCGCGAATCCTTTTCGTTTCTCCGGGCCCCAAGCCCCCGATTCGAAAATCACTGTGTATGCACCGAATTACTCCCTGGAAGAGCTCCTGATAAGGCTCCCAAACACTCGCCATGAGCCACTTCTTATCCGCTGAAACACAACCTATAATATTCTTGTGAGGAGGGGACGGGTGCAGTGGCCTGGGATTAACGTCATCCCTGTTGACATTTTTCGGACACCAGACCTGGCCAGGAACGTAACGGGCCTTCGTGGCCCAGTCCTCAGTAGGCAAAAAGTCAGGAATGTCATCCTTGTCCTGAAAAATAAACGATCTCTTAATGTAAGCATACGCGTCATCAGTCTCATCTGCTCCTTGACCTGTGAATTTACCGACCCTGATACAAGGCTGTGCCCAGTGCGCTTCGGACACTTTTTCCGTAGGGTTTTTTGCAATCAGGTCAAAACTGACTCCAGTCTTAGTTGCCTTTATCAGGTGATCGACCCTGACCCCATCCTCCAAGGTACATATTAATTTAATCTCGGTCCTTGATTCATTAATTGATACCAGTTCTGTTCGGTGACCTATCGTGGTTTCATTCCATGGTCGGTCCGTTGAACCTGGCCGGCAATATGCCTCTAGGTACCAGGTATCAATTTTACCTCCGGGAATTTGAGGATGATAGATACTAAGAATATTATCTTTCCAGTCGATCGTTATGTCAGTGACTTGAGGAGTGTCCCTCTTTGCGATTGCGCCCAAGATCAGAACAAAACCGGTAATCCCGAAAAGCCAAAAAGCTGATCTAAATAAGCAGGTCATTGAGAAAGTCTTATACGATAGAATTGTTGAATTTCCTGGTTCTCGTCAATATCAGAATAGACTGTCGTTGTTCCTTCCGATGCATTGACAGTGTCAATGGATGTCCAGTCGATCAGATTCTCACTCGCCTCAACTGCATAAGTTCGACCAGGGACACTGGACCAGACAATTGAAATACTGGAATCCGCTTCAATTGTTATTGATTGAATGCTTAACTTCGAATTAGCACTGAGCGGATCCGTTCCAAGAGCGACTTCATCTCCATCTGAGAATCCATCATCATCTGTGTCCGGATCATTAGGGTCAGTTCCAATTGCTATTTCTTGGGATAAGAGAAGGCCGTCATTGTCCTGATCAGTGTCAATTGTAGGCTCTCGTCCGAAGTTCGCAGCTTCGGCATTGTATTTTGTTTCGACGGCCTGAGAGCTAAGGTGCCTGTCGTAAACTTTAATCAAGCCGATAGACATGGATCCTGAAACAGAATTATTACGCGTTCCGTTCCCCTCGTTCTGCGCACCGATAGTGATCGGCAATGGCTTATTACTTGTATCTGTAGAATAGATTGCGAGAGGACCATGGTTCTTTGAATTCACTTCGCCTGAATTAATGTAAAGGGTCGACTTACCAGCACCGTCATAAGTATAAACGACGTGCGTCCAGATCGATTCTTCCTCCTTATTTTCCCAACCTGCGGAATAGGCGCCTCCCCAATGCTCAACGCCACCATATATGTTCTGAGTCCCGTGATTCATTGAATTGAGTCCACCCAATGTTCCTGACTGTCGTCCCCAAGAAATGATAGTTTCTTGGGTCCCTATGTCTGGATTATTAACCCAAGCCTCAATCGAATGTGCATTATTGCCGACTAGAGATTCTGAGGCCGGTGGTCCAGTGAGCCAGTCATTATTTCCTATTAGCGTGAGAGCCCTGACCCCATCAATGTCCTCGGCAAATGGGCTATCAAACTCAGGTGTAAAATTACCTCCCAAGAGTCCAGCATTTTGCCAATTCGTTATAGGACCAGCATTGAGTCCGCGCGCATCGAGTAAGAGTACTAGTCCGTCCGCAATGATGATAGAAACGGGAATCACTTTCGGAGAGTCGGCAGCATTGCCCGCATTAATAGTAATGTTTCCACTATAATTGCCACTCTGAAGTTCAGAAGTGGAAAAGGTTAGGACGTGCTGCTCTTTGTCATCGGGGCCAGAAGATGATCCCTCAAGAGGAGTAATCCCAATCCACGGAATGTCTGTTGATAATGAGTAATTCATGATGACACCCGGGTTACTATTCCAAATTTCAAGCAACCCATTATCTGCATTTTGTCCTTCCCTTGTAGTGACGCTTATCAAGTTGGATCCTGTACTAAGTTGCGGACGAATGACATTGAGTATGACTGGTATCTCATAGGGAGAATTATCCGCTTCAGGACTCAGTATTTGAATCACCGTTTCATAGGTTCCACCAGGCAAATCCGCAGTTGTGAAATTTACCGTGTGCGTTTTTGAGTCTGTGAGTCCATTCGAGGCACCTGAAGCAGGATCAATGCTTAGCCATGGAACAGTTTCAGAGATCGTATAATTCAGTGTTTCAATACCAAAGTTGGCGACATTGAAAGTGACAGGCTCCGCGTTTTCGCCAATGACGCTACCAGACATTACAGAAGTGAGACTGCTTTCAATCCTAGCTGCCGTTGGTGGAAGGATACTGATACCGGGAGTTCCACCTGAATTTTCGGATATTTCCCAGTTCTTTGGCTCATTGCCAAACTCATTAACAAAGACCCTTTCAATGGAATGCCCTGACCCTTCTCCGACAATTGGCCAAGGATCAGTAGCTGAATAGCGCACAGAATCGATTGTTATAAATTTTGGTTCCGGTTCATCTGGCTCAGGCATTTGTAGCCTGAGATTCTCACCGTTCACCTGAATTGTTCCCTCAAATGGGCCATAAATTGGCACTTCGGGAGGCACAGAATTTAGTGTGCGGAAAAGTACTGGATCACCACTCACAATTAGTGCTACACCACTTTGAGGTATCGATTGATTGGTAGGAAAATCAAAAGAAATGCCACTGACTCTCCAAACATGGTTAGTATTTGCGGGGTCAAAAAGATTGACCCTAGAGCTACTTATGTTCTGAATTTCTATCCAGCTCATGTCTCCGGAAATGTTCTGATACATGATTTCGGTAATGACCATTGGCCCGACCAGAGGAGCACTGTTTTCAGAGCCAATTGTATTGGAGTTTTGTGCTGTAAAATACTCTTCTCCTTCGGAGTTCAAATACTCACCAAAGGAAATCCCGTTCCTGGCAGCACCAAAATCACGTTCGGCTGCGAAGTAAAGTGGCTTACCATTCTCTGACTCGATCAGATAAATCTGATCCCCGCTCGAACTGATAGCAAATTCCCAGTCAGCAGGTTCTCCAGCATTTGGATTCCAGAGTCCGTTAGGGTTAAAATCAGACTCATCAAAAGTGATGATTCCTTGAGCAGGAATAACTGAGTCAGGAGGTATTTCATACTTTTGCCAGTTCGTATCAGAATCCGAAATGTACCAGCCAGAAAGGTCCACGGGCTGGTCCGAGTCGTTTCTGATCTCGATAGTATCCAAAGAAGGTACATCCGTGTGGCTCAGAATTTCAGTAATGGTCACTGAATTATTTGAAGTTGAACCATCATTGCCTGGAGATCCTCCAAACTCTGCACTGGCTGTCCAATTATCCTCATCACTGAAGTCATCTTCTGTATCGATTATTGTTAGGCTACTCCCACCACCATCAGCACGCTCAGGCCAGTCGCCTGAATTATCGTATTCGAACCTTAAGACAATGTTGCCGTCAGGGTCCCTAAGAACAATTTCTTCACCACCATTCGAAAGAGATCCTCCTGCCCATTCTGCAACAACTGTAGGCCCGTTACCATACTCAGCTTCAAACTTGGACGTGTCATTGGTGATAATGACTCTCTGATTAGGTGCCAAATCATAATCAGGAAGTATGAGTTCATTGAAGGGTGCTCCTTCATCGAAACGGACTCCGGCAAGGTTAATGGATTCGTTCCCTGTGTTCGTCAGTTCAATGAATTCAATCCCAGTACCTCCGGGAGCATTATACATGATTTCAGTGATCCTCAGTGAATCAAGGTATTCGTTGGTCAGATCAGGATCGACTAGAAGCACGTAATCGAAATCAAAACGGGCATTCGTATTTGAGCTGTCCGATGCGGCGAAGATACCCCCCTTAATCGCAGTCGTGTTGAGAGGTAAATTTCGAGTATAAAGCTCAAGCCATTCGCCCGGTTCCCCGCGACGCTCAAATATGAGACTCCGTCCCTCCCTGCGGATTCGGATCGTTGCCGATCCTTCGTTCCAAGATTCGGATTTTTGTTGAGTATAATTGCCTCCACTTGACCTCTTAACACGTAAATAGTCTCCGTCTTCTATTGCTATTACATATCGCCTAGTGAAAGTTCCTTCTTTGATCTCAACAATGAGACCAGCTATGAAATCTCCCTGCTGAAGACTATTAAGACTCAGATCCGTATGCAGTGACCAATTCGTGGAATCAGGGAGGTCTCTCCAAAGGATCGGATGAGAAGGGTTACTCATCGTTAATTTCTTCTCAGTGTCTTGAGGCATGCTCAGGACCAACGTTCCCGGCTTCTCACTCAGCGAATACCAAGACGCGTCAGAACCGCTACCGATAGGTTCAATATTTTCTGTTGTCCAGTGAGGCTCGAGCAACGGTTCAGTGAAGCTACTCCATCCGGAAGCTGCGTACACTGCAGCTTCACGGGTCAGTGTGCTCGTTTTGCCGTTATCATCAGAGGCTCTGAGGGTAAAATTATATAGTCCGGGAGCACCGAAGCTGGCTTCGGGTGAAGAAGAATCTGCACCAGAGAGATAATTCCCTGTTTCCGGAGAAATGTCCCATTCAAAACTTATTTCTGTGCCTTCTGGATCATAAGTTGAAGACGCATCAATTTTCATTGTCTCAGATACATCCAAATTAAAAGAGGACGGATCCGCATCGATCAAAATCACAGGTGACGCATTACCAGTCTTATTCACTGTGAAATTTTCTGTGCCGACCACTTTGCCTGTCGCATCAACGGCTTGAACCTTGAGTCGATTCGTTCCCTGACTGAGCCTGATCCCGCTCAGTGTCCATGAAGTTTGATTTGTAAATTTAACCTGTGCTTCTGGATGCCCTTCGACCTCAATTTTAAAGGATTCCCAGCCACTGGAACCGGATAAGGATATCGTTTCAGCACTAGTTGAAGTAGAGCTACCATTACCTGTCGTTACATTAAAAGATGTATTCAAAGCACTTCCAATCTCACTTCTGGCCCTATTCACCCGACCATTATGCCATCCCGTATAGGTTCCCTCATTGCTAGAATATGAACTTGAAGCTTCCTCTTCAAGATCGAACCAAGTCTGCAATCGTGGACCTGTTGCCGAAAAATCATTTATCATTTTACCCATATAATAGTTCACCCGCTGTCTCACGTAGGGCTTATCAAAGAAATTACGAACGCCAGACAGATTTCCAAAGAATGCAGCGCCCGAATCACCGAAAGTTAAATCAGAATCCCACTGGATTAACATCCATTTTCCGTCCGAATGACGTCGAAGAAAGTAGCCATTTTTTCCCCTGTTCCTTGTCAGAGTGTCCCAGTCATCACACCATCCACGAACGACTGCATTCGCTGCCATCATATCAATATCAGCCATCCTTTCGATCTCTTCCCTAGTAAATGAATTTGTCCCCACCTTATTGACCCACGTCGTCAGAGAAGAATAATCATACTCGGTTTCACGGGACCTCTTGATCCACTCAGCATGATAACGTTCAGGTTCATGAGTTCCTTTCCAGGACCAATCCGCGTTACGCTGCTGTCGGCCCCAACCATCATCGAACCACCACTCGTCATCGATCCTGTAAAGCTCACCTTTCTGGCCATCTTCCCAGTTCCTTTTAAGAAAATCATTGGCATTTGGCTCAAGATCTTCACGCAAACTTGCAGAGCCTCCATTAAATATAGTCCTCACAAACTCGTGTTCGTTGGCCGGGTGCCCGCAAAGATATAACCAGTGACGTATGATTCGGCCATGATAGGCCCTTCCGCCACCAGCATCCGAATCAATGGAACGCTTTGAATAACCGCGAAATCTTTTATCACCAGGAGTCTTCCACTTTCCCTTTGAGAGTCCATTACCATCGGATCTGGTCCATGGACTTCCACTTTTCCGTAATTCACAATTATAAATGATGTGCCTCTCATTTGATATAAATGTCGCATTAAAGTACTGGTTAGATAGCCTAGGAAAATCATAGTCTCTGGATGACCCGCCACCAGTGTTAGTGTTTAGTGAATTGCGGTCATACTCAGAAATAACAAACCTCTGAATACGAAGGTCATTAGGAATATTACTGTTATCAACGACCCACATTGCAGGCAGTTCAGGAGCCAGACCCGGTGAAATTGTCGCTCTTCCACTACTCACTGCCCTCACATAGAACTGAACGACTGTATTATCACTCTGATACTGGTTAAGTGAAGCTGAATAAATTCCATCACTAGCGACCTCGTCTCCGTTAAGGCCCTGATCATTCATGGGTGTTGTCTGATAACTCCCGTTGCCTCCGCTCGTGTCTCTACGATGATGAACGTTCACGGAAGTGAGCGGACCTTCTGACTGAACTTTAGCTGTAATAATAACTGGGTCCGATGATGTCGGAACAGCGGGGCTGTGCTTGAGCTTGGAAACGGTCGGGGCCGGGGAATTTATTAAGTTACCGTTAGCAGATCCTGCACTCCCAAGATTTTCTGGTAATGGTAAGTGAAGAACCCCACCAAAGGAACGGTCCCAAGTATTTACAACGAGCGTCGGTTTTCCTGAAATCCAGCGAGCTTGGCAGGTGAATGTAAGATTATCATTTCTACTGATCTGAGTAATATCGATTTCGCAACGATTCGCTTTGTTGTCTCCATGACCAGATGAAATAATGTGAAACTCATTGCCTATCTTATCACTAGCATGATGCGTTCCCTGGCATAACCATCCCCCAGATCCGTTACCGTTATGAGAGACAGTCTCGCCTCCTCCTGGAAGAATATTTGAATTACTGTTGTTCCTTGTCAGTGAAACGTTCCTCAATGCTAGATACGCATCTCCTACTGCGTGAACGTGAAGTTCCTCGTAATCACTCGATGAGCCGCGGCTAGTTAGTTGCTGGTACTGATCATTAATTGTAAAGCTTTGCCAAGTTGATTTATTGGATTCATCGGAATCTGCCCAGGCAGATGGATCAGCATTATCCATGTCAGGGTTCCTAAGTTCAAGGGTACTCCCTCCACCAGCGGCAAGGCGAGGCCAGTCACCTCCTGTGTGATAATGAATCTCATCAGCGGTATTTCCCCAAGCATCAGTGAGCCTCAATAATTCACCTCCATTTGCAAGGTTCCCAGAATAGGGGCCAATAACCGTAGCATTGGGAAACGCGGACGATGTCAGGGAAGGATTAGCCGCAATAACGATGTATCCTTTTGCAGGTACTACCGTTCCTCCAGGAAAATTATAATCGACTCCGCTTTCAAATGCCCATGCACTTAGGTTCACTGATGAATTACTTTTATTGTATAGTTCAATGAATTCACCGTCCCGCTCACCGCTAGGAGGCTCAACCATCAATTCGTTAATCACTATACTGGTATTGCGTACAGGATCATTATTGCTGTCACGGGTCCCTGAACCTGATAAGAAAAAGTCGCCAGAACCGTCGGGATACGCAGCCACATAGTCTGCCCCATTCTTTTGATCCACAGAACAGGCATCAAGTACATTGTCACTGGAATCGATTACAAAAAGCTTGAATCTCTTTCCAGAAAAATTGAAATCGGTGTCCCAGCTCGCAAAATTTTTGGCTTCAATCGCTTTGCCCAATTCAATCTTATCTGAAAAATCATCTGTGCTTGTGATCCATAGACCCTCCGTCGATACAGGAACATTTCCCATATTGTGCAATTCTATCCAGTCAACATTTCCTTCTTCAGAAAAGTGAATTTCATTAATTTTGAGATTTTTGCCGAGACTACTCGAACTCTCATTTATCTGTCCACGAGTCGGAGACGTGAAAAGAAACCATGAACCTCCACCCGCTGGCTTTCGGCCAAGAGAACGTCCATCGAGAGGCATCTGCGTACTGACTGCATTTGCAACAGTCGTACCGTCAGGCTTCGTTAGATAAATGGTAGTTGTTGAAGAAACGCCTAAAGAAGACTCTGAATAACCAACTGACGCTAATTGGCCAGGTCCGATGGAGAGATTTCCTGGAATCCTACGCTTGGTCAGGTTTGATGGCCGATCACTAATGTACCAACTGCCAAGATTTATTGTTTCATTAGTAGGATTATAAAATTCGACAAATCCGGACCCGTCCGTTGAAGGTAATACCTCATTGATTAACACGGTAGGGGCACTAGGCGCAGAAAGACTGACCCTCGCTCCAAAAATAAAATCTGAACTGCTATTATTAGTTTGCCTTCCTGCAGCAGCTATGACGTTTTTTCCCTTCACTAGCGGAGGGCTTGGAGTAGAAATCACGGCCAACTCTTCCTCAGCATTACCAACGACCCTATCAGCTGTTGTTGTATGTCCAGCACCACTCGAAGTGGCCACTCCACCAATCCATTGGCCGTTAAGCCAAAATCCACAACCATCATCATTGATCAAGTCAAGAGTGAGCCGAACTCCTGACAAAGGACCGTTATAAGTAAATTCTTTTCTAAAATAATAACTGATGTGGTTCGCTCCGTCCGAGCTGTTCAATAAAGGAGTCCTTAACCCGGGGGCCGGAAGTGCCGAGGTTTCAAAGCCATAAAGCCCTCCCTCATTATTGGCAGCATTTGCTCTTGTCCAACCCTGATGAGAAAAATTGTAAGATGGATCTTTCCAGCTAGTCCCTAAATTCACGTTCTGATCATTGAAGTCCCAGGCATCTGAGTATTCGATGTAAGGAATCCCAACGCTCAAATCGACTTCCGGGTTCGAAAAAGGCTCTTCGGCTGACGCAGGATCAGATGATCCTGGTGTGCCTTTAGGCGCGGGACTAGCTTTCCATAGTCGGTAATCATCAATGGCTCGAGTATTATCGTAAAGGACCAGGCTATGGCCTCCACCATCAGCTGAAACGGGCCACTTCCCTTTGTTATCAAACCTGACAGTGGCTCGCGTAATATTATTCTTGTCCTTGAGTGACACTCTTTCGCCACCATTATTCAGACTCCCTGTCCAAGGACCAAAGACCCTGACCGCAGAAGGCAATCCATAACTTGCTCGGAAAGTGCCTGGATCCGTATCGCAAATAACAATCTTCTCGAAAGCTTTCAGAAAAGTATTTCTGGGCTGCGCGGAACTGAACTCTGGGAATTCAAAATCGACTCCGCCCTTAAGTTTCCAAGTTGCTATATCAAATGGCGAGGAAGTGAGGTTTTCAATTTCTACAAATTCATGACCGCCTTCCTTCGGGTGATACATTATTTCACTAATCACTACCTGTTCGGCTATCGCTAAAGGTGAGGAGATAAAAAGAATTAAGAGAAGATGATTGAGGAGACGAGATTTTATATCCATTTCTATGTCAGTTTGGGGAGTATGAGCATTTGATGTTCGGGCTCTTGTAATAGTACTATCCCCTACGTTAATTGGCATTCAGAAAAAAATAGCCTGTTCATTTTAAGTTTAAGGTTTTCTGATCCTAAAAAAGTACCAAAGATGCTTATTTATGCCCCATATAACTATTGTTTAACGTTTATTTTTGGCTAGTATTGCGCAATCCTTCGGATCGATTAAATAACTTTTACGGATGACAAAAATAAAAATATGCCTCCCTGTACTGGCCTTTTTTATTTTATCTTCCTTAAGCAATGCACAAGTCAGTGAGCTAAAATCCAAGCAAAGTAAAATCAAGGGGCTCTTAGTTCGACCCCTAGCAAATGGAGAATTTGCGGGAATGGCCTCCCAAATGAATGCCACAGCAACGCCTTTAGATAATTCAAAATCTCAACTCAGTGTCCGTTTCAATCAACGCGTTGGCAAAGACATGCTCAGTGCTCTGAATGAGGTCATAAAACACTTGCGTGTAAAGCATGACTCTTGGCCTTCTGGCTATGAAGTTGAAATAGCCTTCGAGGATCGTTTTACTCTAAAGGATGGGCCCTCGGCCGCAGTTCCCTGCGCGCTCTTACTTGATTCACTAATCACTGGAGCTAAGATGGATCCGGCATTTGCCGTGACTGGTGACATGAATGCCGATGGCAGTATCCAACCCGTTGGCGGAGTCCCAGCTAAGGTCCGTGGAGCTTTTAGTAAAGATTGTAAGATAGTAGCAATACCTCTCAAAAATGCTAAGTCCCTTTCCGATCTTGTCATACTCAACGGAATTCAACCCGTTTCCCGGATCCAAGTCTTTACTGTGCAGAACTTCAAACAAGCCTCCGCACTAGCATCATCAAAAAAGAACGACTCATTGACTAATGCCATTAAAGAATTTGCTAAGGTTCAGAATGCTATTTCACGTTATAAGCCGACCGTCTTACGCAATACTCAAATTCAGAATAAGCTCCGTGAAGTTATTAGACTAGCCCCTAATCATTTGTCAGCCAAGCTGGCTCTGGAATTAGCTACCGGCAAGAGCCGTAAGACATTGTCTTTGCTTGGATCATTAGAAAATACCGAACAGTCTGCGACTCTGTTATTAGATGCAGCGCGATCAGGATCGGCGAGCGGAGATGCTCTTGCTCCTGACGAACTTGGAAAAGCCATCAATGACATCAAAAGAATTCGGCTCAAACTAGATAAGCGTGTCTGGCCGTACGCGGATTCGATTCAGGACTTTGGAAAGCTTGTACGGGCATTTAAAATCTCTCCGCCCAAAAGTATTTCTACGAAGAAAAAGAAACTTACTGAAATACAATCAGCAGCTGAAAGGATTGAGAATGAAGCCAAAAAAATCCGTAATAATAAAGAAATTATGGAAGAGCTTATTCAAAAATAAAATGGTTAAGATCCACCATTCAATGTCTTTATAAAAAATAGCCCTATTACTCAAAGTGAATGTTCTTGAGTTACCAAGGTTTGATTCTAGCCAAAAGGCAGACCGTTAAGAGAGTTGCACCGGCCACACCAATCTGCCAACATTAAGCCATGAAACGCTTTCTGCCATTGCTCATGCTTATTGCCTTTGCCTCACTCTCTTCGCCAGCAGCAGAAAAACCCATTCTTTGCAGAGGAAACTATCACTCCGAAGCCGATGCCATCAAACAGCTCGCTCGCATAGCCGCCACTCACAAAAACCTCGCACAATGGAAGCTACGCGCAAATATAGTGCGACAGCAGATCCTCACCGGCTCCGGACTAAACCCGTTACCCAAGCGCACCCCGCTCAATGCCATTATCAAGAACAAGCGCCACTACAAAAATTACACTGTGGAATCCGCCTCCTTCGAAGCACGGCCGGGGTTTTTTGTTTATGGTAGCCTCTACCGCCCACTCGGACATGAAGGTAAACGCCCTGGCATCCTATGCCCCCACGGCCACGCAAGAAAAACCAAGGAACATGGCGGAGGCCGGTTTCGTTCCGACCAACAGCATCGCTGTGCGACCCTAGCTCGCATGGGCGCAGTGGTCTTTTCCTATGACATGGTTGGATTTGGTGACTCGGAACACATTGGCTGGAATCATGGACATCCACAGGCACTCAGTCTGCAGACTTGGAGCAGTGTACGTGCATTGGATTTCCTCGAGTCCCTGCCTGAAGTGCACAAGGAACGCATCGGCGTGACAGGTTGCTCCGGCGGCGGCACGCAAACCTTCCTGCTGACAGCCATTGACGAACGAGTAACAGTGAGCGTCCCAGTAGTCATGGTGTCCGCACATTTTTTCGGCGGTTGCCACTGTGAAAGTGGCATGCCTATCCACAAAACGACCCATTTTGAGACCAATAATGCCGAGATCGCCGCCCTTGCTGCGCCTCGACCTTTGAAACTCATCTCCGTTGGTGGCGACTGGACCAAGAACACCCCAAAAGTGGAATACCCCTACGCACAGTCCATCTACAGATATTTCGGCGCACTGGACAAGGTGCAGAATTCCCATTTCCCGAAGGAGAAGCACGGATACGAGTACATCAAGCGACAAGCAATGTATCCCTTCATGGCCAAGTACCTGAACCTAGATACTAAAAGCGTTCTGGACAAAAAGACCGGTAGTTACGACGAGACGAGCAACACCATCGAAACAACGCACATCATGCGTAATTTCAACTCCGCGAAAGAGATGCCAGCTCACGCGTTGAAACCAGGTTCAATCGTCAACTTTCGGTAAACTTTTTACCTGCTTTCTCCATTCTCTTTCCGCTACCACAATCAAAAAATTAAACTCTAGAGTACGCTCACTCGAAAACTGAAAAAGGAAGCGCCTTTTTGGTAGACAATGGAAAGCGACACATTGAAATTAAAGCCTCGGCACTCTTATAAATTCTGGTCAGATTCACGAGCCATTAACCAAAGCAAATCGGATAACCTATTCAGGTAAGAAAGGATCGACGTATCCAGATCATTGATTAGCTCTATACATTCGCGTTCCGCGCGACGGCAAAGTACCCGGGCATGATCCAGACTCGCGGAAATTTTAAGACCACTTGATCCAGGCAATTCCCAACCCCCGATCTGAATGTCCTTACCTTCAATAATTGAAATCCATTGATCAATTTTCTCCAGATGCCCAACTCCAAACCGGTCAAATCCTTTCTCCTCATACAGGGAAAGATCTTCTGGAAGAGTCCCGAGTTCCCCCATTAAGACAATAAGATCATTTTGAATGGAAACGGTACGTTCCTTGATTTCTGACTGATCACCACAATGCGTGAGGACAATACCAAGCAACGCATTTAATTCATCAACTGCTCCTAATGCAATGATCCGCGGATGATTCTTGGCCACTCGACGCCCAAACATCAAATCAGTTTCTCCATTGTCGCCTTTTCTAGTCGATATGCTCATATTAATCTGTTTTCCTTGGAAAATTTTCCCCCTCTTCAATCATAACATCGATCTTTAACACGTCCTCCCAGGGGATCCGACGCCGCTGATACTTATTGAAGAGGACTTCACGAAACGTCTTCAATTCATCAATGTCCATTTCTTCATGATTGGTCCACCCTTCCTCCGAACGCTGCAACCTAGACATGAATTCCCAGTGACCACCGTGCTTTTTGGCTCGCCAAAGACGATTCTCACCCGTCTCTGCACGGGTCCTCCAATCATGAATTTTCATATTTAGATCTTAAACTGCAACAAAGGGTTTGTCATCGGGCTTCACAGATACTTCAATTTAGTAGTAATTACCCTGCAATGTTAAAAAGTATTCG
>MDSX01020845.1_pt1 | contig 13268 bp, 9 predicted proteins | sample 811141 | NCBI WGS metagenome assembly MDSX01 (sample SAMN05326642, study PRJNA326480) | marine metagenome | isolation source: seawater | place: Atlantic Ocean: South East | collected 2010
ACGTGCGTGTTGGGCGATCCGTGTCGTCAACCGGGCGATCCGACTCGCAGGTCAGATTGTATACTTTTTCTCGACGCCGTGGGGTCGCGACATCGCTCCAAAGGCGGCTCCCGGGATTAAATCCCGGGGCCGCGCTCGCTTAGGATTTGGCTAGTCTTCGTCACCCCCGTCTCTCGGCGGCTCGCCCGGAACGAAGGAAAAACCAAAAGGAAGGTCGGAAAAAAACCGGGACAATCGTCACGCGCGTACCCTTCTCAGCCTTGGGCGCCGTCTTGGTCAGGATCACCCGTCGCTCGCTGATGTTCTTCAGCACGTGGTCCAGCAGGCCCGTGTCGCCCACCCCTTTCGCCCGCGCGAGAGCTCGAACCTCCTGCCGGGGCATGTACCTCCCGCCGTGTTCGCGAAGCACCTCGACGCAGTAGTTGGACGCCGTCTCGATCCGCGCGTCGCTCCACCGGCTCGTGTTGGGCTCCTCCTTCTTGACGACCTTTGAAGATAACGGGGGCGACGCTTTCTTCGGCACGGGTTTTGTCTTTGACGCGTCCTGCGGGGCGAGCCTTGACTTGCTCGGCGGCGTTTGGAGCTCGAGCTCGAGCTTGACCCCGGGTCCCCGGATCGACGCCGCAAGGTGGCGCGGGTTGGGCGCGGGCTCCGCCTTGAACGGCGACTCCGTCGCGGGGACCAAGCCGTCGGCACCCCTCGGTCGAAGCGGCCTTGCGGGCGTGGACTTTCTGGGCTTGGCGCTGGACATGACGCGCCTGGACATGACCGGGGGCGAACGCGATTGATCACCCACGCGCCCGTTACCGCCGTTCTGGATGCCACCCTTCGGTCGCTTGTGGTGCTGAAACGCGAGGGGTTCGAAGAGGGCTTCGCTGCCCGCCTTTCGCTTCGCCGCCGCCTCCCTCTCTTCCTCGCGACGCTTGTGCTTGGCGTCCACCGTCTCCTCCCCTTCCCCTCGTTCCTTGCTCTCGCGCTGCGACCTTAGCAGGAGCGCCTTCTCCGCCTTGTCGTTCCGCCGGACGATTCTCTGGAGCCGTAGTAACAACGCGACCAGGCCGCCGAGGGTTCGGGGCGCGTGACGACCCATGAGCGCTTCGTGCCGAGCGATGACCTCCAAAACTTCATCCTCGGTCCCGGCGGCTCGTTCTCCGTTCTCCGTCTCTTTGTCCGACACTTTGTCCGACGAGCTGCCCCTCGGTTTCAGCTGTTTAAAGTCGTGCTTGAGATCCGCGAGGGGAAAGTTTCGGAGGAGCTCCGCAGCCTTGCGGTGCGTGTTCGCGGTGTTACCGAAGCTGCCTTTTCCGAATTGGTACCCGAAGGTCCCGTACCACGTCTTGCCGCACGCCACCGGGTTGAGCAGCCGAAACTCGACTCCGTACTTCTGGCTCACGTCCTCGACGCTGACCTCTCTGGCGCGCAAGAGCATGCACGTCTTCTCCCAGATCCGTATGAGCTGTTGCCCTGAGAGCACCCGGCTGCCGGCTTCTCGGCCGTTGATGCGCATGAGATGGCCGCATCCGTTGGCGTGTAGCATGCCGTGCATGAGGTGCGTCTGGTAGTCTAATATGGACGTCTCCCTGTCGTTCTCTCCGCACGAGGCGCATACCTTGTCCTTCGCCGGCATCGCGGCGGTGCAGATCTGGCAGATGCGCTTTCCCTTGAGTTCGGGTTTGAGGTCGGCTCTGAAGTCGGTGTGGATTATGAAGTGGTACTGCTTGCGCGTCACCGGGTGGTGGTGCCACCCGATGCACCTGCAGCAGTCGCAGTGCACGCGCGATGAATCCAGCATCGTCTCCTCGTACACCCGCATCGTCGCCTCGTACTTCGTTCCTTTCGCCAACGTCACGGTGTGGCCCAGGATCCCGCCCTCGACGTAGAAATCGTCAGCCTCGGTTTCGCTCTTGATGAAAGCCTTGATGTTGTCGCGGAAGGGGCCGTAGTACGCCAGGTCTTTGTTCTTGAGCCACGGGATGGGCTCCGCGGGCTCCTCCATGGTGTCTCCTAACTCCGTGGACCGCTAAACCCTGGGTTAAACGTCACCGCGACGGCGCGGCGCGCTTTCGATCGGCGAAAAGCTCTTCTCACGCGCCAGAGTCAGCAGCGCTGCAGGGCCCTGCCGTCCACGTGGGCGTGCGGGCCCTTCGAGGGACGCGGGGGACCCGAGACTCGATCACTTCGGGGCCTTCCCGAGACTCGGGCGCGATTATGGGAGGTAGTGGGAACCCCTTGACCGCCGTCGCGTCTCTCCACCGCGGACCCGGGCGCCGCGCGGGCGGTGAGGGCGTCGCTGGGCGGGCAATTTGCGAGGCGCCTGACGCAGAGATACAGTTGTACTCGCCCGAACAAATTAGGTCGCTTTTTAGGTTTCCCGGTCGGCGCCAATTTCAGCAATCGCACAGGAGTCCAGTCTGCAAAAAGCGTCATTTTTAAAGCTGAAAGTTCTCACCTCCAAGAATTCAAACTGGTATCGTGAGAAATGGGAATATTTCTGTGGGCGGTTCTAACTGTCGAGACATACGATTGTAAAATATCTAAACGACAATCGCGTTATCATTTTCGGCTTCTTGGCTGGCAAAAAATGAATTATTTCTCGAAAAGAACTCACTGTGGGCGCATACAGATTGATACTTAAAATATTCGGTTCAACACCGGTTTTTACCGATCCGAGAAAAAAGTCAAAAAACCACTTTTGGTTTTCGCGCGGTTGGTGTTTTGCCAAAAGCCCAAACGGCGCGTTAATGATCGAGGTCATCCATCAGAGAGACCTACGCCTTTGGTAAGGAGGACGACGCCCGGCGAGGCGACATGGGCCTTCGAAACGCGCTCAGGCGCGTGGCTACGGCGGTCGCCACGGAGGCGTCCGCGATCGCGAGGCACGGCGAACCGCGCGCCGCGTACCTCGGGGCCGGAACCTTCCTCGCGCAGGGAGGAGGAGCGATGATTTCAAGCGGGCGGTTCGCCCCGAGAGTCGCGGCGCACGCGGGCGCGTCGCGACCCGTGCGGTCGTTCGCCGCCTCGGCTGACTGTGAGTACCCTCGATTCGTACCGTGATACCCGTCGGGACGCGTGAACCCGGTGTGCGGCCCCGTCGGGACGGCCCAGCCGCGCGCGTCCCCGGGAGATATTTCCACGATGTTTCCCCGCTCGCTTTGCGTTTGGTGCTTTTTTGGATTTCACTGACGCCCACCCCTCCCTTTACCCGTACAGATCCCCCGTACCAGGAGATCACGATGCCCGCGCTGTCACCGACGATGACCCAGGGTAACATCGCGGAGTGGAAGGTCGCGGCTGGGGACAAGGTCAACGCCGGGGACGTCATCGCCGACATAGAGACGGACAAAGCGACCATGGCGCTCGAGTCAATGGAGGATGGCTACGTGGCCAAGATCCTCGTGCCCGCGGGTGCCGCCGACGTCAAGGTCGGCGAGCTGGTGGCCATCATGGTCGAAGAGGAGGGAGACTGCGCCAAGTTTGCGGATTTCACCCCGAGCGCAGCCCCCGCGGCATCATCCCCGGCGGCTCCCTCGGCGCCTGCCGCCGCTCCCGCCGCCGCTCCAGCCGCCGCCCGCGCCGCCGCCCCCGTCGCGCCGCGCGGTTCCTCGGCGCCCAGCGGTTCGCGCGTGTTCGCCACCCCCAAGGCCCGCGCGATGGCAGAGGCTGCGGGCATCGCGGTGGAGCAGATCGCCGGCACGGGTCCCGGCGGCCGCGTCGTCATGGCCGACGTCCACGTTGCAATTCGCGACGGAGTCGCCACCGGAGGAGTGGCCACCGGCGCGCCCGGCGCGGACGCGTCCGGCTTTGCGCGTTTCTTCCCGCCGTTCGAGGACGTCAGCATCAGTCAGATCAAGAAGGTCACCGCGCAACGGTTGACGGAGAGCAAGCGCACGGTGCCCCACTTTTACCTCAGCGTCGACGTCCGTATGGATCGGCTGATGGACATGCGCAAATCGTTAAACGGCGCGTTGCTGTCGGACGGCGGCGGCAAAATCTCGGTGAACGATTTCGTCGTCAAGGCGTCCGCGCTTTCGCTTAAGAAGTGCCCGGACGTCAACGCCAGCTGGATGGGCGATAAGATTCGCAAGTACTCCAAGGCTGACATCTCCGTCGCGGTGCAGACGGACGCGGGTCTGATGGTCCCGGTGGTTCGCGGCGCGTGCGGCTTGGGCCTCTCCGGCATCTCCGGCGAGGTGAGGACGCTCGCGGGCAAGGCCAAGGACGGCAAGCTGGGCGCGACGGACATGATCGGCGGCACGTTCACGATCAGCAACCTCGGCATGTTCGGGATCAAGCAGTTCGCGGCCATCGTTAACCCGCCGCAGGCTGCCATCCTGGCCGTCGGCGCGGCGAGGAAGGAGGTCGTGAAGAAAGCCGACGGGAGCGGGTACGAGGAGGCCCTGATGATGGGCGCGACGCTGAGCTGCGATCACAGGGTGGTGGACGGTGCGGTGGGGGCGCAGTGGCTCGGGGCGTTCAAGAATTACATGGAGGATCCGGTCACCATGCTATTGTGAGAGGTGTCTGCGTATTGGGTTTTAGCGAATTTTTAAAAGTTTACAGCAATCATTTGGCAACTAAGTGTAACACCGCCCGAGGACGGAACCAGGCCGCCGGCGGCTCACGTCCTACCCCTTAATCGAGGTTACCGTCGGCGAAGGGCGAGTCCGCGAGCCCGTCGTCGAAGATGACCTCGAACTCGTCCTCCCCGTCGTCCAATTGGTCCATCTGCCTCTCCGTCTCAAACGGAAGTTCGACGTCAGTGGCACCCTTGTACAGCGTCTCGATGTCGTAGAACTGCCTCGACGTCGGGGTGAAGACGTGCGCCACGATGTCACCCGCGTCGAGGCACACCCAATCGCCCTGCTGCTGCGAGTTCGCGCTCGCCTTGGAGAGCTGGGTGCCGTAGTGTTCGTTGACGTGATCCCGCATCTTGTTAGCCACCGCCTGCATCTGCGGTCGGTTGAACGCGGTGGCGAGCACGAAGTACCTGGCCCAGTGCACGCTCTTGGTGACGCCGAGGACGCGGATGTCCGCGGCGCGCGTCTCGTCCGCGATGGCCGCCAGCTGGAGCGCCATGGCCCGCGCCTCTTGCTCCGCCGCCACGTCGGAGTCCAGGTCGGCCGCCTCCGCCGAGTCGACGACCGCGCGGTGTGACCTGAGCCCCGCGCGGCGGTTAACGCGCGCCGGCTTGGGCGCCGTGAGCGTCACGGGGCGACGTATCGCGCCGGAGCGTCCCACGGGGCGAACGCATCCCGCGAGCTGAACGCGGCTGGTGCACATGGCTTCCATTTCGCTTTACTCGATTTCCGCCTCTCCAATTTGCGGTGCGGCTACGGCCCGCTCGCGTCTCTCGCGCTCGGATGTACGAGCGTGAACCGGGTTACGACGACGTGGTCGGCTCCTCCGGTGTGCGCGCGGGTCGAACGACTCGGCGCGGTGAGTTGTGAGCCCTCAGACCGCCAGACCGCCAGACGATTCTCCCAAAAAGCAGATAAAAAGCGCGGCCGCCACGCGGTTGGTGGCGTGGCGCAACTTGGACTCTCGAGACTTCTTTTTAATCACAGTGCGACGCACTGACGGGTGTCTATTCACATCGGCTACGGGAGCTACGGGTCGATTCACCTCGGCGCCGAGGCATCCTCCTCCTTCTTCTTCGACTTCTTCTCCGATTTCTCCGACGCCGTCGCCGAGATCTCCTCCAGCGCCTCGGTCAGCTTGCTCTTCTGTTTCTCCTTCTTCTCCTTTCGCCGCAGGTTCTCCTCCTCATCGGTGAGCCCCTCGTCGTTCAGCTCGATCATCTCCCTGTCCTCCTTCTCCTTCCGCTCCTTCTCGCGGTACCGCTCCAGCTCCGCCATGATCTCGTCGTCCTTGCCCGTCATCTGCATCACGCCGCGCATCGGGACCGCCAAACGCACGTCGTTCTTCCGGCACGTCTCCAAAAACGCACTCAAGAAATCCTGGTTGATTCCCGAAAACTGATCCTTGTTCTTAGCCTCGACGTAGAACGATACGCGGCACATCAAACCCTCGGGGGTCACCTCGGACAAAAACACGCGCCTGTGCAGGCGCTGCACCACCCGACCGTCGCTCTTCAACAACGAACGGTACGCCGAGAGCGCCGCCGCGACGCGAGCCGCGTCGGTGTGCCGAATCAAAATATCCTGCTTGATCCTCCACTGCTTTCCTTTCCTGGTTATGTTGAGCACCACCAAAGACGAGAAGAGCGAGTTCGGGACGTAGTACAGCTCGCGCTGGAACGACCGGATCGAGGTACGGAAGAGGCCGATGTCGATGACGTGCCCTTGGATGTTCTTCTCCTCCCTGGTGGAGAAGACGATCTCATCCCCGGGCATGAACGGCGCGGTGGCGTAGAGCATGAGACCCATGAACGCATTCTCGAGGATCTGCCGACCGGCGAGACCGATGGCGAGACCGGAGATCCCACCAAAGGTGACCAGCGCGCCGACGTTCACCCCGAGCGCCTTGAGACCGAGCACGATGGTCACCAGGTAGGTCGCGATGGACGAGAGTTTGCTCACGCCCGCGAGCCGATCCGCCTGCAGCGTCTTTCCCTCGAGCTCGAGTTCGAAAGCTTGTTGATCGAAGAAGCGATCCTGCCAGCTCAGCGTCACCCGCGACAGCGTCGCCACGAGCGCGACGACCACGAGCTTCTCCACCACGGTGTTCAGGAGCGCGGTGGGGATGATGCCGATGCGCTCGATGCCAGCCTCTAACAGGCGCATCCCCGCGACGGTGACCAGCGCCAGTTCCACCGGCCCGTAGACGTTGAGAAGGAGCCAGTGCAGGGGCGACGCCTCGTACTGCTTCTCGGATCTCGTGTTGGCCCACCAGTAGTACAGGCGCTTGGTCACCGGTTGCAGCGCGAACCGCAGGACGATGAGGGTGAATATGGAGAGGATCCCGTCGACGGTGTCGGCGTTGGACCGTGCCTGGTTCAGCCCTCCTTGCGTCAGGAGCTTCAAGACGGAGAAGGTCACCTTGCACGCCTTGAGCGCGGCGGCGCGGAAGGGCAGGTGGACGAGCGCGGCGATGATCATCGAGAGGACGAACATCATGAAACCCACGACCACGGTACCGCGGCTGAGCTTGAACTTGGCGTCAGCCTCCGCGTCCGAGGCGTCGTCCTCGTCCCCTTCGCCATCTTCGGCGTCCAAATCGTCGTCGGAGACGGCCGCGGGGTCCTCGTCACCCTTCTTCCCCTTCTTGTCCTTGTCCTTCTTCTTTTTGTTGGAGGACTTGCTCTTCTTGCTCGATTTACCAGAGCTCTCGCCGCCGCCCGCGGAAGATTCCGCGCCCGGGTCCGCCATGCGCAGCCGCTGCGCGCGGGGGCGACCGGGCATGAAAAGGTAATTCCTGCCGCCCCCTTTAATTTTGAAAGCGTCGCGTGACGACCCCGCCGGGGCGCGGACCCACGCGCCGGTGGAGGCTCGAGCCCGGCGCCCGGCGGCCGCGCATATCACCGGCCGCGACGCGCACTCCACGACGATCGAGCTCACCGAGTACATGTCGGATGCGCCCGGTGCCCGCTCTTGTGCCCAGCCGCGTCGCGAATGGCGGATAAAAAATACGAGCCACGAAACGCCAATGGAACTATTTCCACATGACACTCATACAAAAAAAATGAAGAAAAAACCGGAGTCCAGGTGAAGGCCGAAATGCTACACGTGGAGAAGGGTGCCGAGGATCCCGAGACGTCAAAATCCAGCGTGAAAAGTACAAAAGTACACTTGGCCATTTCTGGCCACTTCATGTGCTCACCGCCGCGACTGCACCTCGCGCCACCACGCGCATCCCACCGTCACGCACGCGCTCAACCACCCCGCGAAATCCAGCCCGAGCACCCTCGAGCCGATGACGTGCCACACCGTCGCGTTCCTCGCGACTCTGAAGCCGGCGTCCCGCCTCGTTCGGCTCAGCCTTTGTCTTTTTCCGTCATTTAGTGTCGAGTCGAGGGCCGGGGCCCTGGCGGATGTGGCGACGAGCGCGGCGAAGACGAGAAAGTTGAACGCCGGGACGCGGAGGAACCACGCGTAGTCGTCGAGGTCCCGTCTCGGCCGCCTCTCGTCGTTTCCAGACGTTTCCAGAGGCTTCTCCGTCGCGCTCAACGACGACGTCACCGCCTCCCTCTCTTCGTCGCCGTCACCGCTCAGCGGCACCGACAGCAGCTCCGACCGTCCGCCCAGGTGAATCGGCAACGCATCCACGCCGAACACCTCGCCCAGTTTCGCCAGATCGCCGGCGTCCACCATGACGATCTTGGGCGGCGTGTACTTCCCTAAGAAGGGCTTGATCACCCTGTTACAACAAAACACGACGTCAATCTAATTGCCCATACAAAGATTAAAAGAAACTCACCGCAGCAAACTTCGAGCCGCTTTGCCCGTTGGATAGACGTAGAATCTGTGAAGCCTGCCGCGGAACCCGCGCTTGAGCGCGGTCTGCAGCACGCGCCCTAGGTTGGCGCAGCACGCGATCCACGCCGCGGCTTTGAAGTCGCGCGTGTGTGTGCTGCACGTGGAGGCGTCGAGGAGTATGGTGAACTTTCCTCCTTCGCCGGCGCCGTCGCTTACGTCTGTCTCGTCCCCACTCACGTCCATCTCCCTGCACACCGTCTCCAGTATCCACACGAACGTGTTCTCCACGTCCTTGTTCGCACCGCGGCGGTACGATTCCAGGTTTGTGTACACCGCCGGGCAGCCGTCCTTGTCCCGCACCGTGCGCCACATCGAGGGCGTGTGCAGTTGTAAAAACGTGAGCCTCTGCCTCGTTCTCTGTGGTCCAGCCTCCCCCGTGTCTGCGTCTTCAACGGCCATCGCGTCGTCGTGAACGCCCGGGGCGTCTCGGGGATCGAGGAGGCGCATGGTCCCCCGTCGTCGCATCTCGGTGCGCACCCCCGGGTCGCGCCCGAGGTGGTCGTCGAGCAGCCCGCTCTTGGCATAGAACTTGTCGTACTCGACCAAGAGGCGTCTGGTCCGAGCCCTGTCGTGGTCGCGCGTGGCCGCGAAGCGCCGGATGAGCCGCCGGTCCTTCAGCCGCGGGCTCAGGCCGTCGACGTCGCGGTACAGCGCCTCCACCACCGCCTCGCGCGTCGCGTGCGGCGGCGGCGACATCGCGGTGTGCGCGCGGGGCGGTGGACACCAACCACGACACCTTCTTCTGGGTGCGACCAAAACAAACTCGTGAGTTTCGCCGATACCAGCAAAACCCGACGTCATTCTAATTGCCCATACGATAATTAAAAAAATTGTCGATACCAAGCCAGTCTGGCAGTCTCGTCACCGGTCAGGGTCTGGGCAGTGAGTACGAGGTAGTTGCCTCTCGGCTGCCGCGGCGTAGTCACACACGAGACGCGCGGTGCACGTTACCCCGCCCCTCGAGAAGTCACCTACCGTTCGCGCGTGCACTAACGAGTCACACGCCACCATGCTCCGCCCGTCCAGAAGCGAGGCGCGCAAGAAGGGCTTCAAGAAGGTCATCGACGCCGATGAGGCTCGTCGCAAGCGCGAGGAGGGCATGATCCAGATCCGCAAGGACAAGCGCGAGGAAGCCTTCCTCAAGAAGCGCAGGTGCGTGCCGCGCGGACGCATTCACTCGGTTTAGGCATGTGGACGGCGACGCGCGCACGTCGCGGGCGGCGCGTCGCCGTCGTCGACCCATCCCGCGCCCCCGCCGTGCAGCCTTTTACGCGCCCTTTTGAAAAACTCCCCCGCGAGGGGCTGTGTTTCCCCCTCTTTTTCGCCCGCCGCTCCGGGCGCTCCACTGCGGCTCGACCCCGATCCGCGCCACGATTCCACCGCTGACCTCCGATCGCCTCTACGCCAAACCCACAGAGATGGCGGTGCCGGGACCCAGGGCGATTCCACCAACTCCGCCGGCGCCGGCGGCGTCGCAAAGGTGCGCCTCCACGCAGATCTTTGCTCCCCCCTTTCCAACCTCTGGGTGAAAAACGGCGCCGATCCTTTTTCCCGCGGCGTGGCATATCCCTGACCTCGCCTCCCTCCTCCCTCGACAGCTCGAGAGCCTGCCCCAGATGGTCGAGGGCGTCAAGTCCAACGACCCGCGGATCCAGGTCGAGGCCACCACCTCCTTCCGCAAGCTCCTCTCCATCGAGCGCGCGCCGCCCATCCAGGAGGTGATCGAAGCCGGAGTGGTTCCCTACTTTGTCGAGTTTCTCAAGTGCGAGGCGTTTCCCCAGCTCCAGTTCGAAGCTGCCTGGGCGCTGACCAACATCGCGTCCGGTACTTCCGAGAACACCGGCGTCGTCATCGACTCCGGCGCCGTCCCGATCTTCGTCCAGCTCCTACGATCGCCCTCCGACGACGTCCGAGAGCAAGCCGTCTGGGCGCTGGGCAACATCGCGGGCGACTCGCCCAAATGCCGCGACCTCGTGCTCGCGCAGAACGCCCTGCACCCGCTGCTCGAGCAGCTCAACGAGCACTCCAAGCTCACCATGCTGCGCAACGCCACGTGGACCCTCTCCAACTTTTGCCGCGGTAAGCCCCAGCCGCAGTTTGAGATGCTGCGCGACGCGCTCCCCGCGCTGGCCAGGCTGGTGCACTCAAACGACGAAGAGGTGCTGACCGACGCGTGCTGGGCGCTGAGCTACCTCAGCGACGGCACGAACGACAAGATCCAGGCGGTCATCGAGGCTGGCGTGTGCCGCAGGCTCGTCGAGCTGCTGGGCAGCAAGTGCCCGTCCGTGCTGATCCCCGCGCTGAGAACCGTGGGTAACATCGTCACCGGCGACGATTACCAGACGCAGATCGTCATCAACTGCCGGGCGCTGCCATCGCTCCTCGCGCTGCTCACCGCGGACCACAAGAAGAGCATCAAGAAGGAGGCGTGCTGGACCATCTCCAACATCACTGCCGGTAACAAGGACCAGATCCAGGCCATCGTGGAGAACAACATCGTCCCGCCGCTCGTGTACCTCTTGGCTCATGCCGAGTTTGACATCAAGAAGGAAGCGGCTTGGGCGCTGTCCAACGCCACGTCGGGCGGCACGCACCAGCAGATCAAGTACCTGGTGGAGCAAGGGTGCATCAAGCCGCTGTGCGACCTGATCGTCTGCTCGGACGCGCGGATCGTGACCGTGGCGCTGGAGGGCTTGGAGAACATCCTCAAGGTTGGCGAGGTTGACAAAGTGGACGGCCAGCCGAACCAGTACGCGCAATTCATCGACGAGGCGGAGGGCTTGGAGAAGATTGAAAACCTCCAGAACCACAACAACAACGAGATCTACGAGAAGGCGATGAAGATCCTGGAGGAATACTTTGGCTTGGAGGACGAGGACGACCAGAACCTGGCGCCGGGGATGGAAGCGGGCGGGAACCAGTTCGCGTTCGAGCAGCCCATGATGCCCCAAGGCGGGTTCAACTTTGGCGGCATGGGGCAGTAAAACAAAACTGATAATAAGTTTGTTTTACGATTCGGCGCCGCGTCGACGATATTTTTGACATTTGACGGGTCCCGCCGCGTGGACGGGGGACGGGATAGCGATGACCCGGTCGCGCCTCGCGTAGGCGGCGTGGAGCGACCACCTTAGCTGACTAACACGACAACGGGATAGCTGACCTATGCACGTTGTAAAAGTAACGATGAATTTTCTTCGGTTACATCACGAAACGTCCCCGTCCCCTCCGACGTAGACGGAGTAGCTCAGCGCGTCCCTCTGCGGCACCCAGTCCTTCTTCCACACCTGATCGTACTCGAACGCCGCCTCGAGCAGCGTCGTCTTGTACCGCCCGCGGCTCGTGTCCACGTACTCCAGAAAGTCCGGAGCCCCCGGATAAATCACGTTGTCGGCGACGATCACCGTCCCATCCCCGACCAAACCCGCCGCCTCCGTCAGCTTCAAATCCGGAAGGTAACACTCCTTGCAGTGGTCCATGAAGATCATGTCCGCCACGCGTCCGGCCCCGACACGTGTCTTCACGTCACCCACACGTTCCGACCCCGCGCCCTCCAATATCTCGACCACGTCGCCGAACCCCGCGTAATTAACGAGCTCTCGCGCCACAAACGCGTGCCTGGGTTCGAACTCGACGCAGGTCAAACGGCCGTTTGAAGGCAAGTTCGACGCGGTCCATATGGCGCTGTACCCTAGAAACGTGCCGACCTCGACGGACGACGTGGGCGCGCGCTCTTTGACGATCTGCGCGAGCATGGCGCCCTTCTCGCCGCCGAGCTTGTACATCGGGTAATACCTGCCGAAGGTGTCCATGGCGTTCAGGACGGAGACCGGGTCGCCCTCCTTGGCCGTCGCCTTGATGTAAGGGATGATATCCGCGGGCTGAGAGTACGACCACTCCGCGAAGAACGACGGGTCCTTGACGAAGTCGTCGGCGGCGACGGCGGGCGGGCTCGTCGCGAGCGTCCGCGCGCCGACGACGGCCGCTGATGACGAACCCATCAGTGCGACCCTGCGGCTCATCGCCCCTGGCTGATCTCGTCGTGGCTCCGGCATCGTCGCATCGCGCGCGCTCTCCACCGCGCGAGCGATCGTCGTCGCGGCGTGCCTCGCGGCGGGCGCCCGTCCGGCGCTCGCGAGGGTCGCCATGTCCGTGCCTCTCGTTGTGTGACGTAGGCACTTTCAACCGGATAAATCTAATAAAGTTTTGGCTGAGGGGGAAACCTCGGGTTCGTCAGACGATCGGGGCGCACGTCCGGTGACTGATGATGGGCCGGGTTCAGGTGTGGCTCGTGGAGGCCCCGCTGCGTTGGTCCCGCCTCCCGCGCGACGGCAGGAGGCTCGTCACCTACGTCTCCATGCTCGCCGCGCTCTCGTTCCTGGAGCTCACCGCCGGGATCGCGACGGGCGACGGCGCCCTCGCGTGGGACGCGACGCACACGCTCGTCGGATGCGCGGTGCTGACGCTCAGCCTCCGGGCGCTGGTGAGGAAGGGCGACGAGCGCCCGCCGCGGGTCGAGGTGACCGCCGCGTTCGCCGTGTCGTGCTTCCTGGCGTTCACCACGCTGCAGCTGCTCATGGAAGGGTGGAGGATGAGAGGCGGGGGAAACACGCTGTTCAGCGAGGAGAGGTACCCGAGCTCGCTCATGGCGCCGTCGACGGCGCGAGTCGCCATCGACGTCCTCGGCGCTGCGATGTTCTTCAAGGGGGCGCAATGGATCGGCGATTTCGCCAGCGCACGGGAGATGAACCTGCACGCCGTCTTCCTCTTCGCCCTCGCCGACGGCTTCCGATCGGCGCGAGTCCCAATCGCCCAATGGGTCCACGAAACGATGGG
>MDSX01058205.1_pt1 | contig 13265 bp, 4 predicted proteins | sample 811141 | NCBI WGS metagenome assembly MDSX01 (sample SAMN05326642, study PRJNA326480) | marine metagenome | isolation source: seawater | place: Atlantic Ocean: South East | collected 2010
AAGAAAGAAATGTAATTAGTTTATTAGATTACTTGAAAAGTTTAGAAGATAAAATTTCATCTTTAGAAGCACAAATAAATAAGACCGTTGGTATTTTACTTATTAAAGTAGAGGATGAAAGTGGTAATCAAAAAATTGTTCAAAATAATACAACAGTTCCGATTTTTGCCGGAAACTATAAAGATGAAGTTTCTTCTTTGGATGAACCTAAAGGAACTATAATAACTAAAAACTATTTTATTAGAATAGAAAATGATGCTGCAACACCTATTCAATTATCGGCTGCTTTAAAAAGTAATGTTTCATCATTGGCTTTTGATAATGATGGGAGTAAATTTGAACAAGCTTCAACTCAATATAGTACTTTACCATCTTTGGGATTAAGTAATCCAGCAAATGAAGATATTACTAATCCCAATCATACTGCTTATAATTTACCTTATCAGAGTGCACAAGTAAAAGGTCAATTTATATATTCAAGGGGTAGTGATATTACTACTACCAAAGACCTTTTTGAAGCACCTAATACTATTTTAGGTAATATGCATAGATTTGAAAATAATATTTCGACAACAACTATTAATAACTATAAAGTAAATAGTAATTTCTTTATTTGGGATGGTGTTCAAACAACATCGGGCGTTGTTAATGGTCACGAAGCAAGTACTGTAACCTTTGACCCTAATCAAGTATATGTACATTGTCAACATCCGGATTTATTCAATACAAATACAATAGTAAATGATGAATGGATAGATAAAAACACTTCTATTTCAAGAGCTAGCAATCTAAATGTTTTTGCCAACCCAACAGATTTTTATAAACAAACTGCCTTTGGTCAAGGTTCGATAGGTGCTATTACAGATACTACAAATAAAATATCTTTTCAAGAAAATGATAAATATTTATTAGGTGAACGTTCTTGTGGTTGTTATTTATACCTAAGTCCTTTAGGATACGAAAATATTAGAGTTGAAGGAAACGATAAGATAAGTAAAAAAGAATTATCACTTGGGAGTTCAAATGCAATTGTTTTACAAGTTGTATATCAATATAGAATGACAGATTATTTTGGTGCTGGTAAATTAGGTATAGGTAAAATATCAGGAAAAGATGGTATTACTCAATTAGAATATAGAAAAATTTTAGGATTAGATTTATATTATGATGAAAGTAAATTTTCTTTTGATATCGAAATAACATCAAGATACAAATCTAATTCTATTAGTGCATCAGATGTTCCGAGTTCGACATTTCAAAATACTATAAATCAAACTACAAATAACGTAAATCAAATTACACCTAACATATAGGTAGTAACTAATATACGAAAATAAATTAAAATAAACAACTTTATTTTTTACTTTAATATACATATATTAACTCAATTTATTAATGAAAAAAACTGTAACTAATCACGGCAACTTTATATTGAGTGCTGAACTAGTATCAAAAAAAGATTGCAAAGATATAATTAAATTTATAGATACGTACGAAAAGGAACATAGTACAATAAGAAATTATTCGGAAAAAAATAGAAATACAAAATCTAAAGAAATAATACTTTCAAGGGTAATGAATTTACCTAAAGCAAAGGAAATTGATGATATCATATTTAAAAGAGTAGGTGAAGCCATAAAGAAATTTATAGTACAAAATGTTCCTAATTTCGGAGATTTAACTAATAACCTAGCTGATACTGGTTATCAATTAAGAAAAATAGTTGGACCTACTTTAGAACATCAAGATGGAATAGAGGTAGATGTTTTTAAACATAGTTATCAATATAGAGTAGGAACAATTATAATTTCACTTAAAGATACTGGTGATGAAATAGTATTTCCACATCTAGACGTAACCGTTCCTTTGAAACAAGGGACTATTCTTTTCTTTCCACCTTATTGGACCCACGTACATTATAGTAATTGGGCTGAACAGGAAGGATATAGGATTCAAACTTGGCTTACAAATAAAAAATCTTTACGAAAATGATTACAAAACCTACTATTTTAGTAGGTTTTTTGTTTGATTAAATATTGAAAATAGTTATATCGGAATGGCGAAGGTATTTACAAACAAAACATCATATTCTTTATTAAAAACTAATCCTAAACTTACAGGAAATATCAAAATGGTAGTTGATAGTAAAGGAGATATTTTTATTGAAACTATTGATGCTAGTCCAGAACTTACAAGAAACAAATACAAAAAGGTTAAATTAGACTTAGAAAATAGTTGGTCTAGTTCAATTTATAATTTTTTCAATAAAGGTTCTATACCTAAAACACTTTTATATGCATTAAAAGATGTTGAAGATTTCTATTCTATAAAAACAGATTTTAGTAAACAATACTATACCGATTATCAACAAGGAATAAAACCAAAGATTTCTAAATTATATGATGAACAAATTTCTTATTTTGCACCGATATGGTTAGAACCGAATGACATTCCTGAACATTTTGCAATTTTCAAGATACCCGAACCAGTTTCAGTTTCTACGAAAAACGAAGAAAATTCTTTCAATGCTGATATTGAAAAACAAATTTACGATGCTAACTATTTTGATACTTTTTCAGGAGCAACTGCTAGTGATTATTTTTTCAATACTGTACTTTCTAAGGCAAAATTACATAAAGTTTTTGACTTAGGAGCTGATTCTACACTAGGTAAGTATTTAAGAAATCATATAAATGATGTAGAAATGCCAGAAAGTTCTTTGACTATTGATTGGAATATAAATTCTAATAGTACAGTCAACGGTATTTCATTAGAAAAAAGTGGGTTTACAAAAGAAGCAATGGATATGTTTAGTGAAGCATTTCCGGTAGATAGAACAGTAACTGAATTTGATAATTATATTACAAATCAATTTCAAAATAAAGGAGTTGTACACCCTAATATCATAAATTTAGAATTTTTATTTGATGATGAAGAAGATGCTGATTTTACGGTCAATAGATATTTCGGAATATATTTCAATAAAAATGATATATCTAAGTTCAATTTAGATAGTAAAGCATTTTATGATAAAAAATACGATAATATAAAACAAAACAAGGATATTGAATCTGTTTCTTCCGTAGATGTTCTTTCCGATTCTAATATTGTATTAGAAAATAAAGATGGAATAAAATTATTTGTAGATTACGGAACAGAATATAATGTACCTAGTTCTGATATAAAAGGAAGTAACTTTTTACCTTATGTTTATTCAACAGATAGAAAATTTTACGATTTAGAAAATAATTTAGATTGGCAAAGTAATGAATTAATTCTAAAAGATACTATTATAAACACAAGAGATTTCAAAGGGTTTACAAAAGATAGTGTAGGTATAATTCCTTCGACCAAAACAAATAAGTCAGGTAGGTCTTATTTCGAATTTAAAATTACAGGAACTACAAATTCATTTGAATTAAGAATAAAAGATGTAGATGAATATAAAACTGATTTTAATCTCAATCAAGTTTTTGTAGGAAATACGGGACTTACAAGAGGAACTTTTGATGGAAACCAATTTTCTTTACAAGGAACACCGGATGAAGTTGCAAATGCAATAGTTTCTGCAATAAATTCATATTCGCAAATAGATGAAGACTTCAATATTAATGCAATTGCTAAATTTGATAAAGTTGTTGTATTTACCAGAGGTATTAATGAATATTGGAACAAATACAAATACTTAATTTATAGTGATGATATTAATTTTCCTAATACAATTGATGTTCCTTATAAAACTTTTGATAATCTTGTAGATTTCAATACAAAAAGAGGAACAGGGTTTTCATTTTTAGATTATAATTCAGTTGTTGCTGGTGCAACATCTATGTTTATTAGTTCAGATTTTAGTATATTAGAAAGTAATTTAACGAATGGAAATAATGAAAGTAAAAATAAGATAAGAATTCCTATTGAATTTACTAGTTATTTTAATACATCTTTATTTCTAAAAACACAAACTTGGTATTCTAAAATTGTTTCGATTGATGCATATTTAGATGAACCCGTTTATGAAAATGGTAGAATCGTAGATTTTACAAATTTCGATAGTTATAAAACTATAAATTGTACAGGAGATGTTTGGGTATCACCGGGTGCTTATTCTGAATTATATGAAATAGAAACTAACAAAGTTGGATTGATGTCTATGTATCCAATTAAACAATTTGATTATGACCAATTTAGAAGTGAATACGGAAAGGATGGTGATGGTTATATTGAAAAATTAGATAAACAATATTGGCAAAAAGGTGGAACAAGTACGAATACTTCAGGAAATCCAATCTATCCAGATGCAAATAATATTCAATTTTCAATAAAAAATTTTAGAGACACAGGATTTAAAAGACTAACAGGAAAAATAGATGAAGTAACTGGTGACATTCCGACTATTACTAATGAATATGATAGACTTTCGGAAAATGGGTTACCGGAATTATCCATAAAGGGTAGAATTATACCTTATATCAATAAGTGGGTTTATGATGACGATGGGAAAGATGTTAGAGAAAATAATTATAGAATGACTAGTAATAGTGCATTTAGTTATGATAATTTTTCTCCTTCATCCAAAAATGTTTTACCTGATTTTAGATTCTTTACACACGAATGGTACTATCTACAAAAATATCCATATTACTTAACTACAAAAGAAAAAATTGAATCATTTTCATATTTTGAAAATGCAATAGAAAAGGGTAGTTATGCAATAGGTGCTACAAATAATTTAGGAGTAAAAGATATAACAGAAGATAAATTTTTAGAATACTTTACGGAATATAAAGTAGGAAATTACTATTTTCCAGCAAAAAGAAAATATTCTATAATAAGTGGAGGTAACGAAGATTCTTTTGGGGAAACTTTTTTTAGAGGAACTAAAATAAAATTCAAAAGAAGGGTTGAAAGTGATACACCACTAAATTCTAATATAGAAAACATAGGAGTTTTTAAAAGTGATGAATTCAACGGATATAAATTTAGTGCTATCTTAACTAACAATACCGATAATGCATTGAATTATTCTATAATTGAAAACAAGAAATATAAAACTATAACTATGATTATAGAAGCTCAGTTGCAAGATTATTACTTGAACTATGATAATTCAGGAGCAACCGGAGCAACGGCTTTACATTTAGATAGAAGTTCATTATATGTTTTAGAAGATAAATTTGATAGTACAGGAAATTATGATGATGTTGAATTAAGTGGTTCAATATCTCCGTTTATAGAAGATGGAAGTATTAATATTGCTAATTTTACAAATGATGGTACTTTTTATACAATAAATGGTACTCAAAATACTGCAAATAATTCTATACCTAATTTCATAAATCAAATTGTACCGACTACAAACGGTAAATACGAAAAAATATTAATAGTAGTTCCTGGAGGAACATTAGAAATAGATGAAATAGGTTCTGTAACTAAAAATACAATAAAAGCTAAAGAATTTAATTTTATAACAGGAACGGGTTCTACACCGATACCAAATATACATGATTCTACTTTACCTTTTCCAAATCAATGTTTGGATAAAATACCTATATATCAAAAAGGTGGGTATAATGCATATAAAGGTTTAATAAATGATATAAGTTTTGCAACTATATTTGACAAGGTTAATTCAGGAAGTCCTGATATTAATTATATTACGGTAGATGAAGTAGGTGGAACGGCAATAGGTGCTACAAATACATTCCTAATAGAATTCGAAGATTATTCTACGAATGTAAAAGCTGATTACATAACCACTGAACCGATTATATTTAACGGGTTAGCAAATACTAATTTTGAACCAATAGGTTCTAAAACAATAGGTTTGAATAGTACTTATTTTTCAACTATGTTTAGATTCAATGGAAACTACAATCCAAAGGTTAATGATGTAATATACTTTAGTGAAGATTTTGATACAAAATTTACAGATGCAATAAGAAAACAATTAAGGTTTACTAATACAAATTTCTTTAGTACTTATCCAGGTTTTGGATTGTATAAACAATTATACATAAATAAAATTAACGAACAAAACCCTTTAACTATATTAGATTTAAACAAAGAAAGTGCGTTAAGACCGGAGTTTTGGAAAGTAGGAGAAATTTCTATTGATAAACAAGATTCTTATATTTTTAGAAGTTGTTGGGACCATAATTTTCATAAAAGATACGAAAGTAAAACCGATTTTACAAGTTTTCCGGGATATATTGAACCTAAAGAAGTAGGAAGTTTTTTAGCATCTACAATTATGAATATACCTGATGATGTAAAAATTGAAAAGTACGGTTCTTCAAATATTGTTATTGATACAAATTCTAACAATGTTATTTCAGGTCAAATAAAAAATACACAAGAATTGATTGATAAAATTAATCCAAGTTTAAAACCATTATTTGATAAGTATGTAAATAGTTCTTATAACTTTCAAAAACTAGATACCTTAGATGATGATATCGAAAGATACATAAAAACAAATATTTTACCTAGATATTTTTCAAGGGAAATATATGCCTATGTAAAGTATAGTTCTAAATTATCAAATGAACCAGTTTTAGAAACAAGTAAAACCGAACAAGAATTAATATTAGATGGATTTATTAGATTGGAAAACATAAGTTTTGTTCAACAAAAATTTAATGATTTTGATTTCAACTTTACTTATAATAAACCAAGTGATAAAAATGTAACTCTCGCTTTCATTACTAAAGTAACTACGGTTTAGTTATTGATTAAATATTCTAAGTTCGGATATTATATCCTTTAAAATAAAGTTGATTGCATGGCAAATATACACATAAAAGAATTATTCGGTTCTGATAACATCACAGATTTAACAGAAAAAGTTAATTTTAATTTTGACCAATTAATATTGGCCGGAGGTGGACCCGAAGGTCCGATTGGACCAACGGGAAATAATGGAGTTTCTGGACCTGAAGGAGTAAGAGGTTCGCAATGGGTAGCCGGAAGTGGGGCAACTACGATTAATTTACCAACAGACGGAGTTTATAGAAAAAATGACTTTTTATTGAATGATGGTGGTAGTTTTGTCGGTGGTGCAACTGGTCAAGTATGGTACTACGGAGCAACCCAATGGTTTGATACCGGAATTAACTTAATAGGACCACAAGGACCACAAGGTGATGTTGGTGATGGTTCTATTAATATATTAGGTGGATATTTACAACAAGTAACAAATATAGATTCACCATTTAATGCATTTGTACCTAATTTTGGTTCTACAAATCCAACACCTACCGGTGACACTTATACACTTGGTACATATTTATCACAAACGTTTTCTAAAGACAAAGATGACTATTCTACTAATGGAAATTTTATAAACGCTGGATTAGATTTTATAGGAATAGGAAGGGGAAATAATTCACTTGTTTTAGGTAGATATGCAACACTTTTTCAATCAGGTTCTGCTGGAGCAACATATTCACCACCTGGAAGTAATAAAGTAATGAAGAATTTTCCTCAACTAGAGGCTGATGTTCCTATGCTTTTAATTTCTCAAAATGATTACAAAAATCCTTCAACTGGTTCCCCAACTTATTCTAATGGAATTTCAATAGGTTTAACAAAAACACATCCAGATGCTTCTTATGGTTCTGGAGACCCATATAGTGGTCAAGAAATGGATTATTTTAAAAATGCAAACATAAGTATAGAAAATAAATATCACGATTTAAAAATTAGTTCATCTAATTTACTTTCTCTACAATCTGTTTCTGGTGCTGGTGGATTTTTTAGATTAGGTTCATCTACGGTTAGAACCGGTTATAATAGTGTTGATTTTCGTTCTACTAAATTACAAACGGTTGCATATACTAATTTCAAAATTAGTGATAGTTTTTTTATAGATTTATCGGATTCTACTGGAAGTGTTAGTACTAATGAATTAATACATAATGCCCAATCTACTTTCTTTCAAAATTCTAAATTTTACGTATCGGATGCGTCTACTACCGATAACGATACTCGACAAGAAACTGCAAAAACTTTTATCGGAACAAGAAATGATACTAGTGGAAAAATAGGTGCTAACGAATTAGTGTTTTTTAATGGTGATTCGCTTACAACCGATGCTGATGATAAAACCATTTCCAAAACACTTGACCCAACTACATCTGGGTCTACACCTTCCGATTTTAATACACGTTCTATATTCGATTCAGATAATAAAAATTTTGTATTTAGAATCGGTCAAACTACTGTACAACCGGGATATATGGAAGGTGGTACTACTGGTGAACCTATTTTAAAAAGTGGATATAGTAATAAAATAAATATAACTTATCAAGGTCAAGGATATGATACGCCTTTTATACAATATTCTGGTATAGATATATTTAACACATATAACAATTCTATAAATAGTGGCACATATGACCATTATTCTCCATATGCGACTATTCCTAATAATTCTACTTTATCACAAGCATTAGGTTACGATATAAGAGAACCGTTGCAATGGAATAATACTAATAATAAAGAAGGTTCAATATCAATGACTAGAATGGGTATTTATCCAGGATTTTTTAGAAAAGATAAATCAAGTAATACCTATATCGGTGATTCTAATGCAAGACAAAAGAAATTCTTTGATGTTGCGCATAGAATGATGCCAACTGGTTCATTGGATGTTTTCGGAACAGTAAGAATAAGAGAACAAGAAACAACAGATAATGGTGCAAAAGATGGATGGATTGCTGTAAACAAAAAAGATGGTATTATAGGATTCCAAGAACCATCACAAGCAAGTTCAACACCTACATTTTCTATTATTATGTTTCCAGAAATGGCATCAAATAAATTTAGTTTCTATATAGAATCAAGTAAACAATTTGGAGCATCTTCTGCACAAGTTGGAGACGGAAAAGCATATAACTATGTACCACCAATAGGAGGTACATCAAGACCACCTTTTGCAGCATTTCCAGGAAAAGGTTCTGATGAATTAAAAGATTACTATATTTGTAATGGTGCTGTACTTGCCGATTCTAGAGATTGTATTGCAACAGGACCATTTTCAAAGATGAAAGGAATGAATGTTTCTGCTGATAATGGAAATAGTAAAGTTCAAAATGGAACATTGGTATCATCAGGAACACCTAGTGATTATGATTATGAACCTAATCCAGATTTTATAGGAATTAATGGTGCAACACATGGTTCGTCTCCACAAATACCAGCAAGTGCTGGAAACTGGACTGATTATGTATGTGATTTTTTTAATGGTATGGGTTCTATGAGCAATTCATTAGGTTCTTGGGGTTGTAGTGTTTTAGCTGGTGAACTTGCGGATTCAAAATTTAGAATTATTTTACCTAATTATTTTGGTAGAGTTGCAAAAATGCAATTCCCAGATTCTGATTTGATGGTAAGGGCAATTTCGGGTCATAAATTAGATAAAAATCAACATTTACAAGGTGCATATACTGCTTCTGGTTATCCAAATGGAGAAGAAAGAGATAGTGGATATATTTATCATAAAGCAAATGGAAAATATAATGCTTCTTGGATGATGAAAGGAATGTTTGATTCGGCTGGATTTCCTTATCTAAGTGGTTCACAAACCCCTAAGATGGCAATGCCTAAACATAGACACAAATCTGGTGCTTTGATTACTGATTCACATGTTCAAGGAGACCATAATCACTCAGTATCTATTGATACTAATGATGATTCTAATGGAGGTTCTAATACTTCTGAAGGTGCAACTACCTCGCAAGGTTCTTTTAATTCCGGACAAGCTGGTGGATTTACACATTCTCACGTTGTTACCGGTACTACTGACTATACTGGAGATTTTGCTATATCTAGTAATCCGAATCCTGACAATGACTATGATATAGAACATTATTATGTTACAGGAACTGGATTTAGTAATAATCAATTTCTCGTAGTAGGACATTTCGGATATGATATTTTCGGTAATGATGGATTTAATGTTAGTCCATCAATTCAATATTCTAATTTTAGTAACTGGCTAAATTACAAGAAAAGTGAACTTGTAGATAGTGATGAACAAGCAAAGGCTGATTCATCAGGACAAAAATTTATTACAGCACCATTTAAAGGTACTATAATGGCAATTAACCTAAAAGGAGTAAGAAATCCAAATAGAAATAATACAGTAATAAAAGATTTACATTATATTGCTGGTGTTCCTGTATGTGGGGTAAATTATCATCACAGTGCTGGTTCTCCACCAGAAGCGGATATGTCTTGGTATTCAAATGCATATTCTCAAGGGGTTAATGGTCCGAATTTATTTGCTACGGCAAAAATATATGTTGATGGTAGATTTGGTCCTACTACGGGAGCAAAATCTAATGAATGGTGGGTTGATAATTTCTATGAATATGGATATAAAGATATGTCAAGAAATGACGATACTATGCATCCTTATACATTCGTTAATTCTAGTAGAACTGAAAATACATCACAATTAGATTATAATACATATAGTCCTACGTTTGCACAAAAATATACTTATGATTTATATAAAACTAACATAACAAGAGAAGACGATTTTGATTTATAATGAAAATAGGTAAATTTGAAATATCGACAAACACATTTATTATTGCTTTACTAGTAGGGGTTATTATCCTACTAGTAAAATGCAATAGTGATTCAAGAAAAGATTTAAAGGCACAAATTATAATAAGTCAAAATAATATACAAGTGCTGAATGATTCTGTAAAATACTTGAAGGGGAAAAACGGTCAATTTATTGCCGAAAGAGGTGTTCTTATTGCCGATAAAAAAAGTTTAAAGGAATTAAATTCTGAATTGTATGATAAGGTAAATGGGTTAGAAAAATCTATTCCTAATCTTAAACCAAAAGTAGTAATTGATTATAAAACCAAAATAGAACACGATACAATTTACATAAGTTCTGATTTAAAAACAGTCAATGATAGCTCATATATTGTAAATTTTAAAAAAGATACAGTATATGATGAAAATAATTCTAGAAGTTTAGCCGGAGAAATATCTATTGGATTACTTGTTGATAGTATTTCTAAATACAATAATGTAAAAGTTAGTAATGTAAAACTAACTAAAGATATAATAGATATGAACGCAACTTTAGTTTTAGGAACAAAGGATAAAGAATTAAAAGTTTGGTTAGAAAGTAACTATCCAGGATTTGAAGCTAGTAAAATAGACGCAGTAACTTTAGACCCATCAATTCATCCTGAATTAAAGAAATTAAATAATAAAAAGTACAGTGTTGGTCCTTACGTTGGTTTGGGAATAGGTCAAAATTTATCTATCTTACCCTCTTTCGGAATTGGAATACAATATAGTATCTTCAAATTTTAACCAAAGACAATGAACGTATTTCTAAATTTAGACAGTTCTGATTTCTTACTCGAGTACATTTACTACGATTCTGCAAGTCCAGAAATAATAAACACAACTAATGCACCTTTTTATTTGATGCAAAACGGTCACGATGGTAGTTCATTGGTAATGAATCAAGATGCTTATGGTGCAACATCAAATAATACAAGAAGTCGTTCTGTTGTTCAAATTGATACACAAACAAAAGAATTTGCTCTTTTAACAACTAATAAATTAGGTACTGTTTATAATGACTATGATAGTAAGTTAACAAATACATCAAGTTTACCTTTAACTTTTTCATCACCCGAAGGTGTAATATACGATACAGTTAGATTACATTTTATTCAAGGTTTTACCTTTAATGATTTTTTCTCAGGAATAAACATTGATATTAGTGCTAAAGATAAAGTAGATAAAAAAGTAAATTTATTAAGTGCTATTTATAGAGTTGAAGATAATTTTGAAATAATGAATCCTAATCCGTTTTTGTATTCGGGTAGGCAATATTCATCTTATATAGAATTCAAGATACCGTCTTTAAGATATTTGATTGATACCTCTGATGGGACAGTTGATAGACTTGCATATAAAATTACTGATGGTAATGGTTTTTATGCAAATACCTTGTTAGATATTAGTGTAGGTAAATTTTCGGATATAACATCATTAGACAATCAACTTTATACTAAAAGAATTACTGGAGGTACTACATCTATTTCAACAAAAGATGATTTTTCAGATGTAGGTTTGTATATCAATGAAAGTTCAAGTGGGGACTATATAGAATTCTACGGAACTTATAATGGTGCTATATTTGGTGATTACATACAAAATTTAAACAGTAGTGGTATAGGTAATCACATTGCAATACATAAATTGAATATATCGGAACAATTACCTAATACAATAGGAAGTTATAATATTGTAGGTAGATATAATCCATTAACTAATGTGCCAGATTTAAGTAACAATACTTACTTAGCAAGTTTTACAGATGGTGATTATTGGGTAGCAACAGAAACAGGATTTTCTTCTCAAATAAATGCAAATGTGAAAAAAGGTAATTTTGTTGTCTATAATTCTAGTTTAGCAGGAGTAATAAAAGTTGAAGTTATTGATTCTTACGATATTCAAAATTATTCAAATATTTCGCAAATAATTAGAACAGGAGAACAAGAATTTATACAAGATAGTGATTATGGGGAAGCAAATACGTTTAGACCGGTATTGAAATTCGGAGGTAGTGCATTATCTTACAAATTAGATTATACATTACAAATATTCAATACAACCACTAATAGTACTATTGAAAAAAGAGGTTCTTATGTTAGTTTTGAACCACAAAAATATGGAAAGGAATTATTGAAATTGAATACTAGAGATAATATTCAAGTATTTAACGTATTCAATAAGAAACCAATAACAACAATAACAAATACAAGTACAGCAACTATAAGTAATGGTATAGAAGGTACAGATTTATATAGTAAAAATTTAACTGCATTCAAACAAGTTAAAAATGTTTATTCAGGTGTTACCGAAGTAAACATAGATGCGGATGGTAAAATAACACCAAATGTAAATCCGGATTCTGTTACAAATATTAAAGGACAAGGAACCGCGTCTGTTTACATATCACCGTTTGATACCTTTTTGCAATTTGCATTATATGAACAAATAGAAGATAAATCATTTAGAAGTATTGATTTGAACAAGGTAGGACAAATTTTTATGAATTTTACTAATAAGAAAGGTGAAATCATAAAAATAGAAAGTACTAAAAATCAAAACATAGACGAATCAAAAGGTCAAGTTCTTTTTAGAGTTAAATCTGAATTGTACAATCAAGTAATAGATTCTGGAAATGATGTATTTTTTATAACTTGTAAAGTTGGTGA
>MDSX01070321.1_pt1 | contig 13263 bp, 14 predicted proteins | sample 811141 | NCBI WGS metagenome assembly MDSX01 (sample SAMN05326642, study PRJNA326480) | marine metagenome | isolation source: seawater | place: Atlantic Ocean: South East | collected 2010
CCAAGATAACACTTTTTCTCCAGTGAACAATGCGTGAACTTCACAAACTCCATCATAAATAATAACTTCCTTCTTTCCCTTAAGTGAATTTTGTAGATGTTCTCCCATAAATTTATCAGGAACAAAAATTAATTTATCTCCTGGTAAATTTTCACATATTTTCAAGTAATTACTACTTGTAACGCAAACGTCAACCTCTGCCTTTACTTCTGCAGTTGTGTTGATGTAGCAGGCTACAGGAACTCCTGGATACTTTTTTTTCAAATCAATCACATCTTGCGCGGTAATACTTTCTGACAAAGAGCAACCAGCTTCTGGAGATGGATGCAAAACTAATTTATCTGGACTTAATATCTTTGCAGTTTCTGCCATAAATCGAACACTTGAAAATAAAATTATTTGTTCTTCAGCATCTCTAGCAGATTTGGATAAGGAATAACTATCAGATACTTCATCTGCTACTCCATATACAATATCTGGTGTTTGATAAGAATGTGCTATCAAATAAACTTCTTTTTCCTTTTTTAATTGATTGATCTCTAATGTATAAGGTGCTATCGTTTTACAATGTTCGATAGTCCATCTTTGAGGTTGTTTAATCACTCTACTCAATCTTCTTGCCTCTTCTTCAATGATATGTGGTGAATATACATTTGGCACTATTTTTCCCCGCGGATTGGGGGCCAAAGGTAGGTCCATTGACATGTGAATTCGCTCATTGGTTAGGTTTAACCTCTTTCAAGGTATGTCACCTCCGCTACACATGGTTGAAGAGTTGGTGCCATTTTGGCAACCGTCTGAAATACTTCATCAAGGAGCGGAAGCAATAGTAACTTCTGGATATTGGATGGGTGATAAGTCTGTTTTAAAAATCCGTAAACCTCGTTCTTATAGGCATCCTGATTTAGATCGTAGGCTGACTCGTCAAAGACTTTCTGTAGAGGTCAGAGTATTGACTAAGTTACATTCTACTGTAATTTCTTGCCCCTCATTATTAGATGTCGATATCGATAAAGGTTGGATTTTATTAAGTCATATTGATGGTGTAACATTGTATGAATCTCTGATAGAAGGAACCTCTGGATACGACCAAATTAGAAAATTAGGTAGACTTATCCGTGAAATACATGAATTAGGTATTTCTCATGGGGATTTAACAACTCATAATATTATGATCGACTATGAAGGAAAACTTTCTCTTATTGATTTTGGTCTTTCAAAGATTGCTCCTGAAATCGAACAATTAGGACTAGATTTACAAGTAATAAATGAATGTCTTAACGCTAGTCATCATAACTATGAGGGAGCAATTGAAGTATTGATTGAAGGCTATCTTTCCTCATCTAACGATTTTTCACCTTCTGGTAACGAAGTAATTGAAAGATTCAATTCTATAAGAGGAAGAGTAAGGTATCATGCTTGAGTGATTAATATGAAAGTTCTTTTTGCAACAAGTAACAAAAATAAGATTATTGAAGCAAAGGCTGCATTAAGTCCTCTGGGATATATGGTGGAACAGTTAATCATCGATGGAATCTTTCCTAATTTTATTGAGCCTCAGACAGATGATATAGAAGAGGTCTCTAAATCTAAAATCCTGCAATCTTTAGAATTGATTTCAGGGACTGAATTTGAGGGTTATTCAATATTAGTTGAAGATTCAGGATTATTTATTGAATCTCTGAATGATTTCCCTGGTATTTACTCATCATATGTACAGAACAGTATAGGTAACGAAGGGATTCTCAAGATTCTTGAAAATATTTCTAATCGTAGAGCAGAATATCGAGCTTATTCAATTCTTTATGAGAATGGAAAATATTGGGAATCATTAGGAATCTGTTCAGGTAAAATTTCTAAAAAAATTCGTGGTACACATGGTTTTGGATATGACCCAATATTCATTCCTGATACGGGGGATGGTAGGACATTTGGGGAGATGTCACAGTTAGAAAAAGATTCACAGTCTCATCGAGGGAAATCTCTCAGAATTCTTTGTGATGAACTCCAACGTCCGTCAAAGTGAAGATAGGTAACCCCGTCGAAGGTCTGATAACATGCCATCTATGATTAGAATTACGGGGTGGTTTTCCTTAATTATTGGTTTTATATTATTCTTTATTTTTCAAGGGAATTTAGATTTAGTATCCCAAGTAGCCGGTGGTGTAGTTCTCCTTTCAATTCTTGCAGTTTTAATATTTACAGGAAATCAAAAAATAGTACCTCTTCATACTTCCAGTAAAACTCAAACTGAGTCTTCAGTTATTGTTAATCCAGTTCTAGAGATCCCCCCTCCTGTTAATCAGTTAGAAAGTGTTAGTGAAAAAAGAGATGAAAAACTTAAGAGAAGTCGTAGAAAGTCTCAGCAAACATCAATTCCTCTTCCACCAATGCCTTTGCCTGATATGCCCTTACCCCCAACTCCTCTACCTGCTGAAATTGGAACTCCACCAATTACAAGTATGGGTGTACAAGCAGTTGATGGTACCAAGTTAGCAAACAAATTAGTTGTTACATCAGATGCTCAATCAGAGATGGAATCAGAAATTGAGGCTTTTGTAGATCAACGTAGAGCAAGACAAGCTGAGATTCGCTCGTCTTTGGAAAGAAAGAGAAGAATGATTCTAGCAGAAAGAAGAGCTGCAAAAGCTCGATTATGGACTGAGGTAGAAGATGGAGAAGATCTTGCGACTCTTTTGAAAGATCCAAATCACGGAATGACTATTATTGAAGAGCCAGAAAATCCTGATGAAAATAAACCACTGGGAGTATCCTATATTCGAATTGATAACACAAGAATTATCAAACTAAAGATACCTCTTACTGTTGTAAGTAAAGATAAGACATTAAGCAGTTCTGATAAAATATCTGAGTCACTTAGTATCTCTGAAGTAAATGCATCATCTGGATTGCCTCCGATGCCTCCTCCACCTGGATTGCCTCCGATGCCTCCTCCGCCTGGATTGCCTCCGATGCCTCCACCGCCTGGATTACCTCCTGAGTGACATTAGCGTATATTCAAACATCAATCATCTTTCGTTGATGTATGAGCGAAGAGGTCCTACTAATTGAGAATGTACAAATTGAGGATACTTATCCTCAAGGGGGTTTAGTATCTATTTGGACATTAAACCGTCCAGATAAACTTAATTCATTAAACTTAGAATCTCATAAAGCTCTGAAAAAGGCTTGTGATATGGCAGAATCAAATGATTCAATTAGAGTGATTGTCATTCGAGGTGCCCCTCCAAATACTCCCTTAGAAGGTAAGAGATCAAAACCAGCATCTTTTGCTGCGGGAGCAGATATTTCTGAGTTCTTAGGTAAAAACTCAGATGATGTAAGAGATTTCTTTGAAGACAACGCTTGGGAAAGAGTCTGGAATCTTACTAAACCAACCATCGCTATGGTAGATGGCTTCGCACTAGGGGGTGGGACGGAATTAGCTCTTTCTTGTGACTTAAGGATAGCATCAGATAGGGCTAAATTTGGTACACCTGAAATTAATTTAGGACTAATTCCAGGTGGAGGAGGTACGCAAAGGTTGTGTCGACTTATTGGCTATGGTAAGGCATTAGAAATGGTCTTGACTGGTGACATGATTTCCTCTGAAGTAGCACTGTCATGCGGATTAGTTAATGCAGTGACAACACCCGAAAATCTTGATGATATGACAATGTCATTGGCGAAAAACATTGCAAGAAAGTCTCCCTACACAATTAAAGTTGCTAAACGTGCAGTACGTGCATCTCTTGATTTATCTTTCACTGATGGAGTACTTGCTGAGAGGTCCGAATTCGTTGCTCTATTCGATACGGAAGATAAAGAGATAGGAGTAAAAGCATTTTTACAGCGTAATGATCCTAAATGGGTTGGTCGCTGATAGAATGATTTTTTTTAGAAATCATAATTGAATAGATTTAATTTCTAAGAATTCATCTAATCCATGGGTGCCAAGTTCTCTTCCATTACCTGATAGTTTATACCCTCCAAATGGAGCACTAACATTGAACGAACCTCCGTTCACACTAACTTGTCCGGTTCTCATTCTTTTGGCGAAATTCAATGCTCTCTCAGGATTTTCTGACCATACTCCTCCCGATAATCCATAAATTGAATCATTAGCTAATGCCAATGCTTCGTCTTCAGTCTTATAGGTTGTAATAACTAAAACAGGGCCAAATATTTCCTCTTTCCATATCTTCATATCTGGTTTTACATCTGCGAAGATAGTGGGTTTAACATAGAATCCTTTCTCCAATCCATTTGGCATACCCAATCCACCTGAAATCAAATTAGCTCCTTCATCAATTCCTGATTTTATATATTCAGAAACACTTGATTGTTGTCGCAAACTAACCATAGGCCCACATCTAGTACTTTCATCTAATGGATTTCCAACTAGATAAGAGTCATTTTTAGCAGCAATAATTTCACACACTTGCTCATTCATTGATTCCGGAATAATCAACCTTGTCAATGCTGAGCATGTCTGTCCACTATTTTGATGACATGCTCCAATTGCTTTTTTAGCCACTAAGATAGGGTCTGCATCACTTAATGCCACATTAGCACTTTTTCCACCTAATTCTAATGTCACTCTCTTTATAGTTGGGGCAGCAGATTGACTCACAGAAACTCCTGCTCCTGTAGATCCAGTAAATGAAACCATATCTACATCTGGATGACTTGACATATAGTTCCCAACTTCTGATCCATATCCAGAAACTAAGTTGAATACTCCTGCTGGCAAACCTATTTCATCTAGAATATCTGCTAAAATGAATGCACTTAGCGGTGCTTCTTTTGATGGTTTTAGTACCATAGTGCAACCAGCAGCTATTGCTGGTGCAACTTTCCCAATAATTTGATGCAACGGAAAATTCCATGGAGTTATAAATGCACAAACCCCTATTGGTTCTTTACAAATTAATGAATTTCTTACTTCTTCTTCCCAAATATAATTTTCAAGAATTTTCGCATAGCTCCTAGAAACTACTCTTGGTGTTCCTACCATAGCAACTCGTGAATATCCAATAGGAGTCCCAACCTCTGAAGTAATAGTCTGCGCTAATTCTTCTCCTCTTTCTTTGAAAGCATTAGAAAGAGCATTTAGTAATTCAATACGTTCATCAATACTACTTTTTGACCAACTGTCAAATGCATTTTTTGCAGCTGCCACTGCCTTATCCACATCTTTAGTAGAACCAACAGGAACTCTTCCGATTATTTCTTCTGTTGCAGGGTTGATTACATCTATACTTCCTTTTCCAAGAGAATCTCTCCATTTTCCATCTATATACAGTTGCTCTCGTGCATGCATGTACTGTGCAAGGAGTCTCTACTTTAGATATTCACGCAGTCTAATATGTAAGTACCTACTCCGATATTCATGACAATTACGGTCCAACATCTAGAAAATAATGTTGCTTTAGTTACGATATCTGCTGAAGCATCCAGAAATGCATTATCTTATGATCTAATGAAATCAATGTCAGATATTTTTGATAATTTATTGAATGATTCTTCCATTCAATCGATAGTAATGACTGGAACTGGGCGTTTTTTCTGTTCAGGTGCCGATATTGATTCATTCTCCACAGCAATTGATGACGGAACTATTGGAGAAATGGTTGGCGGTCTAACTTCAATTTTACATCCTTTACAAATAAAAATCCGCGCTTCAGAGAAGATTTTTGTCGTTGCAATAAACGGTGCTGCAGCAGGGGGAGGACTAGGACTTGCTCTATGTGCAGATTACCGCGTATGTGATCCAAATGCTAAACTAGCTGCAGCATTCTTTTCTTTGGGTCTTTCACCTGATGGTGGAAATACATGGTTATTACCTAGACTTGTAGGTACGCAAAGAGCCAAACGTTTTTTCTTTAATAATGAGATTTGGACTGGACAAATGGCTTTAGATTATGGGGCAGTTGATGAGTTAGCAGATTCTGAAGATCTTATTCATAGAGCGATTGAAGTCGCACAAAGGTGGGGGAAATGGTCAGAATCTAGTAGGAGATCTACAAAGCAATTAATTGATGCCTCAACGTCTACATTTATGGAAACTCAACTTGAATTTGAGAAACTCCTTGTCACAAACTCTTCGTTAACTCCTGATTTCGCAGAAGGTGTTTCAGCTTTTCTTGAAAAAAGAGAGCCTAGATTTGGTGAAGAAAATTTTAAGTTTGGTGAAGAATAGATTAGTTTCTTCTTCATATCTGAGTTTAATGACACCGAATGATAACGATAAAATGCATGATAGTGCTGCAAGGTTAGAGATGATAATAGCAATTGATTTAATCAATAAACCATATAATAGCCAAAGTATTAATGCAGTACAAATTAAGTACAAAGTTGGTAAAGAAATGCCTTCATGTTTTTTTTTAATCCATACCTCTTTTATTTGAGGGATCCAAGCTAAGACCCCTAGAGATCCTGCAATAATTCCAATCGATTCTATAAAAAATATACTTACCATATTAATATCTCATCTAGGAAGGTCATCTCTATCTTCTTTTCCAGTATCTGCCCAATTATAAATTCCTTTTTTTGTTTTTTTACCCAAACTTCCTTCTGATACTAATGAGTCTAATAATGGATGTGGTAGATAAGAATCATCCTCAAAGGAATCAGCTAAAGTATTGAGAATGTCTCTCCTGACATCTAATCCTACTAAATCTGAGAGTTCCAATGGCCCCATTGGATGCTTATACCCTAGTTTCATTGCAGTATCAATATCACTTGCGGAAGCGACACCCTCTGATAACATTCTAATCGCCTCATTTCCAAGTACTACACCTAATCTACTCGTTGCAAAACCTGGGGTATCTTTTACTAGAATTGTTTCTTTACCTAATTTTTCACCCACTGATTCAGCAAAAGAAATAGTTTTTTCAGAACATTTCTCATGCTTTACAATTTCTAGAAGTTTCATTATAGGTACAGGGTTAAAGAAATGCATACCAATTATTCTTTCTGGACATGATGTAGCATTTGCTATACTTGATATTGAAATACTGGAAGTATTAGTGGCAAGTATCGCATTTGCTGGAGCTATTTCTTCCAATTGAATGAAGATTTCTTTCTTTAATTCCATTATTTCAGGAACTGCTTCAATCACTAAGTCGACACCATCTACTGCTTGAAATAAGTCTTTACAATACTCGAGGTTATTACTCCATTCTAGTTTTTCTTCTGTTGTTGTCTTTCCCCTCTCAATCCCTTTATTCCAGAATCTTTCAATATTCTCCATCCCTTTGTCTAAACTTTCTGGAAAAGCATCAAATAATCTAGTTTGCCAACCCTTTTGAGCACAGATTTGTGCAATTCCCGAACCCATTGTTCCAGCGCCGATAACAGCAACGGTACGTACTTGCATAGCTGCTCGTTATGGCTTTAGGCAATAGGCCTTGCTCAATCTTCTCTTCCATATGCAGCAAGTGCTGACTGAAATAATCGTTGCCTTGGTACGTCATGTTCTAAGAAACATGTAAATGGTGCTACATCTTTCAACAGTTCGATAGCACTTACATATGCACCATAAATAAATGGATCAGCTACTTCTGTAGGTGGGATATTAATTCCAATTTTTTCCAGACCTTTTCTAGTATCTTCATCCCAAATAGCATATGTATGATGTGTGAAATGAAGATATGATGACAGTCTTCTAATATCTGATCGAGGTTTTGCTGTAAAGCTGTCCAACAATAATGTATCAGGGTATCTAATAGCATACAACGCTAACTTCACTTCTCTAGTTGTCTCTTCTCTCCATTCTCTCTGACCTAGTCCCATCCACTCATCAATCATGTCTAACATATTGTTATCATATGGCCTTTTGACCATATACAGTAATTTCTCATATTCATCAGGATTCTGTTGTTCTGAATGATGGTGTTCGTAAAATAGTTCAGTGAGTCTATCAAAGAATGGTTTACATTTTTCTTTATCAAAAGCTAATAGTGCTACATGTTGCATAAAATCACCTCAGAATTATTTTCCTTTCCATTCGCGGTATTGTATCCACTCTTGTTTCATGTAATCATTCATTAATTTATCTTCATCTTCATCAGTTGGTAATACACTTATTAGGTAATCTTGATATTCTTTATCTGTCCCTTCGAATTTTTCTCCTCTTATTGTATAATTTTTGCCTGCGTAGTTTCCAATACCTCGATTAAATTTATCTGACGGTATGAATAATTCAGGCTCACCTTCCTTTCTAGCACTACTAATTCTCCTCATTTCTTCACGAAGTTCTTGGAAGTATAAGTCCCTACTTGCCTCGTTTAGATGTTCTCTATCTGCTTCAATATCACTTTCTCTCTCGTCATATCGTCCTTTAACTCCATAGACATAAGCCCATTGAGCACTGGTAGAATCATCTGTTCCAAATAAATCTAAACCTGTGCTAATCCATTTGTTTAGATATTTCTGTAGTAGTTCACAAGGTATTACTCCTTGTTTCACGATTCTTCTAAGTCCATTTGCTCCTGTTCCAAGATGGAATGATTCTTCTTTGAGCATAGGGCCCATCGATGCAGCCAGAGGTTTGAATGATGATGTACTAAGCATCTTTAGCTGATATTTCCCATCTCTATCTATGAAGTGCGTAAAGCAAAAGAAATCTAACCAATGATCAATTGGAGCATTGAATGAGCCTAATATTCTAGTCCCATCCTGTGCATTCCTCTCCAGTAACTTAGCAGCTTCTCTAACTCCTTGTTCTCCGAAGTAAGTACACAACAAGTATGCCATTTGCCAACCATGTCTTTGCTCTTCACACATTATTCTCATGGCAGATTTTTTATCATACTCTGTTGGAGCCGTTTCTAACAAATGATTTTGTTGCTCTACACTTGCAAATTCTGTATCTCCTTGTACACTGACCATACTGATGATAGCATCTCTGATATTTTGTTGAGGAATTTGCATTCTTCTTTCCCATTTAGGCATACCTTTGAAATCACCAAATTCGATTTGACTTCCTGCTGTATCCCAATCAAATTTGATATCAAATCTGTAATCTCCTAACCAAGACGGATCAAATCCAATTCTTGTTTGCCATTCACTGAAATCTTTTATCCAAGCCTCAAAGTTAGGTGTATAACCTTCCACTATTTCTGTATCTGCCATATATTCGCCGCAACGATGTTAGTATATGAATAAATGTACAATAGCATAGAAATTTATTTGCCTGTAAATCTAGGAGTGCGACGTTCTACATAAGATGCAATTCCTTCTTTGGCATCTTCAGACTGGAATAAATCCGATTGTAATTCACGCTCTAAAGCAAGATGATATTCCAATGGTATTTCAATACCGCTTTGCACACTTCGCTTGATATTTCCTATTGCTTTAGCGGCTGCTAATGGCAGAGTGAATTGCCCTGCATAATCTATGATGTCCATTCTAAATTCATCTAAACTTATACTGTCATAGATATCGTGAATAAGGTCCATATCTCTTGCTTCTTCAAATGAGAATTTCCGTCCAGTTACCATAATTTCCATTGCTCTTGCTTTCCCGACTAGTCTAGCTAGACGAGCAGTCCCACCGGTCCCTGCTAATACTCCTAAAGATACTTCAGGTAGACCTATTTGGAAATTACCTTTGTGGGCAATTCGAATATCTGCTGCCATAGCAATTTCAAGTCCACCTCCTACTGTGTGTCCATTCAAAGCCGCAATTACAAGTTTAGGTGTTTGCTCAAGTCGTGACAATGTTTCATTGGCGTGCAAACAGAAGAAATACTTGTATCTTGGAGAAAGTGTATTTAGGTAATTTATACTTGCTCCTGCTGAGAAAAATTTTCCACCATGTCCCGTCAATAAGATAACTGAAACATTCCCATCAAATCTTGCATTAAGAATTGCTTGATCAATATCTTCCCACATTTCACGAGTGTAGGTATTAACTGAAGTTCTTCCTTCTTCCAAAGGTTTTCCATCTGTATCTGAAATAAGTTCTATGATAGCAATACCGTTTTCAGTAACACCATAATTCACTAGATTGTTGGGCATGGGCTCAAGGTCTGGCCACGAAGTCATGTTACTCCCACTAACAATTCGTTAATGAAAGAAACGGAATCAATGTAATGTTAATTTTGGGCATCTGATTCTGTAAATGAGAGTTTTCCTCCACCCTTTCTAACTTGATTCCATTGCAATCCTACTTGTATCGCTTCAGCGCTAGGTTCCCATAAATCTCGCTTCAGTGACTTCCTGAATGGCATGCGATGCACAGTTCTTCCATCGCCTAGTATTTTCTTATTGAGCATACCTATTTTGACTATAGGCCAAAGAGCTTTCCTGATAAATCCTGGTTGATACAACCATTTCATAAATCTCAGCCCATCTCCTTTCTTTTTTTGATCTCTCATCCAATATTGCGCGACTATTTTGAATCCTCTATCTCCGACTCTGTTCATGAGAAATCTATTGATAGCGCTAATTTTAATTAAAGGAACCAATCTCCTTTTAACTTCAATTTCATAATTACATTCTTCTAATATCGATTGAGCTGCCAAAACTCCACTAGTAATGGCATATCTCATACCAAAACCCCACATGAAGTCTTGTAAACCACCTGCTTCGCCTACATATATTTTATTTTCATGTATATATCTTGTAGGTAAACTAAAGTCTCCCTTACCTCCTACTCTTTTGATAGGTTTTCTATTTAATTCATAATGTTGATCATACCAAGCAATTGTCTCGTTAAGATATCTCCCCGATTTCTTCTGTTGTCTCCAAAGGCAAGTACAGATTAACCCAACTCCATCTATGATAATAAGGTATGAATAAGCTCCTGGAGCTAGTTTATCGTTTAATTGGAATGCTACATGATTAGGATGATCTGTATGAAAAATTTCTCCAAAAGCAATCGCACTGGAGTCTTTGGGGCCGGCTGCAATAATATCGCAATCATTAGGGTTAACTTTTGAATTATAATGGATTTTTGCTCCCGCAGTAGTCGCCATTCTTTTGAATCCTTGATCTATGCAATGTTCATCCGTTCCTCTTTCCACAACTCTGAATGCAGTGCCTTTTGTTTTTGGATTTGTAATTACATCATCAGGGTGTATCAAATCCATTGTTTCAAAAGCATTTGATTTAAATTCATTAGGGTCTAAACCCCATTCTCGCATCTCATCAAAAAAATCAATATCACTTGTCCAATTTTCAATTCCTTGGAAGTCGCCATCAAACCTTGATCCGCTATCTTTACGTATTTCATGAACATGAACTTCTTTTCCAGCCTTAGCAAGAATTGTTGCTGCAGCAAGGCCAGATAATCCTGCTCCAAGAATGTCAATCCTCTCATCCATGTAATTCCGTACGAGTCTTGATGTTTGAAAGGTTTGGTTACAAATAATCAAAGAGTTCATGCGATAATTTACTTTCGAAGGGCTCAGAGGAGATGAATTACTGGTGTCAATGAGTAAGATTATTGTTCGGATTGAACCTGGAAAATTAGAACCTGAAAATCTCCGTTCATTATTGAATATTGATGATTGTGGAAGTGTAGTTTCATTTGTAGGATTAACTCGTGGAACTGATGACGGTATATCTGTCAAGAGGCTTGAATTTGATGCATGGGAAGAAAAATTATCTGTTATCCTTCAAGATATTTCTGAATCCTCAATTGAAAGATTCGGTATTCATTCTGTAGTAATTGCCCATAGAGTTGGTACAGTACTGCCTTCTGAACCAATAGTTTGTATTCATGTGGGTTCTAAACATCGAGATATTGGTTTTGAAGCTTGTTCTTGGTTAATTACTGAGTTAAAGTCTCAAGCACCTTTATGGAAAAAAGAAGTTAGATCAGATGGTGAAATTTGGAAGGAAGGATTAGGTTAATATCTAATAAATACTCATTTTTTCATACATTACTCCGTTTGTCTGAATAACAAGTGCTTCTTCGGATGTGCATGGGTAACGACGAACTTAGCAATTCATGGACTGGGATTGTGGACATTGGCAATAAAGATGCAGTTTTCCGTGAAGCAATTGCAACAGGTACCTTACAATTATCTGATGAAGGAATTATTGCAATTAAACGCGGCTCTGTAAAAGGAAATGTTCGCGAAATTTCTACTATTGCTTCAATTCAGGCAGTCAAAGATACTCCAAGAATCTTACCTCATTGCCATTCAATTCCAATCGAGGGTTGTTCGGTCAATTGGGATATTGAGGGGAATAAATTACGTTGTACTGTTACAGTTAGAACACACTGGAGGACGGGAGTAGAAATGGAAGCTCTATGTGGAGTAAATGCGGGACTACTTTGCGCATGGGATATGCTAAAATCAGTTGAAAAAGATTCTCGAGGGCAATACCCTAATTCACAGATAGATGGTATTCATGTCGTTAAAAAGAGCAAAGGCGACCAACATCATTGAATGCTGATTCACACTCCGAGGCTCCATGGCAACAGTTGATTTCGAAAAGTACTTCCTTCAAGCAACAGAATCTGCTGCAATAGCGGCATCTAAGTGGATAGGTAAAGGAGATGGGAAAGCAGCAGACGGTGCGGCTGTTGAAGCAATGAGGGCAGTATTTGACAAAGTACCTTTCAATGGCCGTGTAGCTATCGGAGAGGGCGAAAGAGATGATGCCCCAATGTTATGGATTGGTGAGCCCTTAGGGTCATTACAAGGCGATCCTAAATCTCCAGCCATAGATATTGCTGTAGATCCTTTGGAATGTACAAATCATGTTGCTTTTGATTTACCAAATGCTATGGCAGTACTTGCTGCAGCTCCTAGAGGTGCACTTTTACATGCTCCAGATTGTTATATGAATAAAATTTCAGGTTCACCCAGGTTAAACGGAGAAATATCTTTAGATGCTTCTACTGCATACAATATTGAGGCAGCATCTAATGCCTTAGATAAACCAATCAATACTCTAAATGTAGTAGTAATGGATCGCCCAAGGCATGAGATTTTAATCAAAGAATTGAAAGATCTGTCTGCAAATGTAGTTTTGATAGGGGATGGAGATATAGCTGCCGCTCTGAATGCCGCTGATCCGAATTCAGATATTGATTTATTAATGGGAATTGGAGCAGCTCCTGAAGGTGTAATTACGGCTACTGCATTAAGAGGTTTAGATGCGCCTTTTGAAGGCCGTTTAGTTTTCAAAAATGAGGGACACAGAAGTAGGGCTGAAGAAATGATTGAGGGTGATATAGAAAGACTCTGGAAGAGAGATGATTTGTGTACATCTGATGACTCATTATTCATCGGTACTGGAG